>Ga0181520_10007868_pt1 | contig 15433 bp, 11 predicted proteins | sample PEATcosm2014_Bin_29_FD_132451 | JGI IMG/M metagenome (GOLD analysis project Ga0181520, IMG submission 132451) | Peatland microbial communities from MTU Mesocosm Facility, Houghton, MI, USA - PEATcosm2014_Bin02_30_metaG | ecosystem: Environmental > Terrestrial > Soil > Wetlands > Peat | place...
GTTGAGCGACAGGGTTGTTCGCGATCCAGCCGAGGGTTTGACACCATCGAAAGAATGAGCGCAACCGCTCCTGAGTCTTCGCGGCGGTAATGTCCGCGACCGTCCACGTCTGCCGGAACTCTTGCAACTTTTGCAGCGTGAGGTCAGTCAGGAAGTACACGTTGTGGAGCTTCGCCCATCCGAGGAGCTGCTTCTGCAGCGTGTGTTCTATCTTGCCCTGCCACTGAGCGCCGATCTTCTGGCTTTTCTTGTCAGCAAGGTATTGCTCTACCGCCTTCTCCAGCGTTACGGCGTCCTGAACGGCGGTCGGCTCTCCGTTGAGAGCGAGACGGAATTTCTCTTCAAGACGGCGAGCGGCATCCAGCGCCTTCTCCCAACTGCGAGTCTTTGCGCTCTGGCGGACAGTGGTGCCGTCCAGCCTCCAGGAGAGCCATTTCGGACACTTGCAGCGCTTCCAGTCGCGAACATCAGCTTTGGGACAATCAGCGGAGTGACGGACGTACGCCTCAACGGCGGGGACACTGGCAGAATTCATGCCGAACATTGTAGCCCGGATGAATGTACAAATCGCGTACGTTTCTTTTCGTCTATCTCTAAGTTAGTGATAATACACAGTTTAAATATGGTGGAGGCGAGGGGAGTTGAACCCCTGTCCGAAAGCGCTGAAAGCGAGGAGACTACATGCGTATTCGATTCCTGCCGTGGTCATTAGCCACAACGTTCACCATCTACGCTAAGAATCGGCAAGAAACGTAGCTGGCTAGCCTGTTGATCTCGCTCCAACCCCCAGACGTAGAGTTATGAGCCAGCCTACTGTGCGACGTCCTGACCGCAGCCCGTAGGCGAAGCCGCGGAGAACGGCAACTTAATTAATTAAGCTGCGTAAGCCAGTTCAGTGTTGGCAACTGTGTTTGTTTCTCACGATTAAGGGTGCGAGAACCCCTGCATGCCTCCTGGCCGCAACCGTTTCCGTCGAAGCCGTGACGCCCCCAAAAACTACGCCCAGCCGAGACCCCAGTTTTTGAGTCTCGGTCGGGTTCCGCGAAACATACCAGGTTCGATCCTGATTCGCGGAGAGCTTTTGCGTCTTGGCCGCTGCCCGCCCGATCTCAATCGGTGGGAGCTGCCGGCCTGGTTCGCTGCCGTTTGCCGCGAACCTGAAAGGTCATGGACCATTTCAAAGAGCTGCTTCCACTCTATACCACTTACTCAGTAGAAGCTAACGCACAATCTAATAGATGCAGAAACTAAGCTCGGGATTCATCCAATATTGTTGCTTGAAGATGTTGCCCAGCCCCGTCCCTGAACTCGCCTGCGAATTTAGCGCAGGGTCGCCGCTTCCCAGAACTCCAACTCTGGAGCCCGCTCGATCACTCCGCACTCGGCTGCCAGCTTAAAGTACAGTGCCAGTCCCTTCCTGCACTCCGCGTCCAGATGGTAATGAATGTTCTCTCTCAGATACTTCGTAATCGCCTCTTCGCTCAGCCCCATCCGCTTCGACCACTTCTTCGCCGTTGCCGCCACGCTTTCCGGCCTCAGCCCGTGGTCGCGTGAGCGCCGGAAGATCCCCCCCAAATCCAATCCCTCACGCATCTCATCCAGCGCCGCCCTGCGCACCGTCCACACCGCAAACACAAACGGAAGTCCGGTCTTCGCCCTCCACACTTCGGCCAGATCGTAGTTGTACAATCCGCCGGTCTTCACCACCATCGCCGGATCACCAATCAGCAGTCCCGCGTCGCATTTTTCCAGCATCGGCCCCAGCACCGGAGCCATCGGCGTCAGCTCGCGATGTCCGCCAAAGAACTTCGTCAGCAGCACCTGGGTCAGCCCCACTGAAGTCCGCGACGAAGTATCCACGGCCACCGTGCGAATCTCCTCCATCGGCCGCTTGCTCACCAGCTGGATGGACCACACCTTGTTCAGCGCCGCAATCGCCACATCCGGCAGCACCACCAGCTCCGGAATCTGCGCCGTCGTAATCACCGGAATGATGCCAATATCCGCCGTTCCCTCTCGCAGCGCCCGTGCGCACTGCGAAGGCAGCGTGTACTCCACCTCAAAATTCTCGCGAATCTCCCGCGAGGGCTCGTGTTCGAAGTCCCACATCAGCGGGACCGTATTCAGAAATGAGATTGCTGAAATCTTCAATGCGCGCATAGTCTCTCTATCGCCAACCCACTACCATTACAAATCCTACTCTCCCCATGCAAGTTCCTAGCGTCTGCGACCGGCAGCGCAGCGCCACCCGCCCAGCGTCTGCGACCGATTCCACTCAGTAGATGTGGCTCTATGCCCAATTTTTCCGTGACTCTCGCCGCCATCGTCCGTTAAACTCGCCGCATAATGCCGGAAGCAATTTCGCCTGTCTCCACCCGCGATCGCGAGATGCTCGCGCTCTCCCTCACTCCTCAGCTTGGGCCTACCCGTCTGCGCCGTCTTCTGGAGCGCATTCCCCTCACCGCGAACATCTTTCGCGCCTCGCTCACCGAGCTTGAAGCTGCCGGACTTCCCGCCGCCAGCGCGCAGTCCATCGCTCTCGGCGCATCGCTCCGCCTCGCCGACGAAGAGCTGAAAAAGCTGGCCAACACTCCCGGAGTCTCTCTCGTCACCCTCGGCTCCGAGCTCTACCCCGCCCACCTCGCCGAAATCTACGATCCTCCGCTCGTTCTCTACGTGCGTGGAGACCCGCGCATCCTGCTCGACACTGGAATCGCCATCATCGGCACCCGCCATCCCACTCCCTACGGACTGGGCATGGCCGAGCGTCTTTCGCAGGACCTCGCCAACTGCGGCTTGGTCATCATCAGCGGCCTCGCCCGCGGCATCGATTCCCAATCGCACAAGGGAGCCGTCCAGGCTCGCGGACGCACCATTGCCGTCTTCGGCACCGGTGTCGATGTCATCTACCCCCGCGAAAATCGCAAGCTCGCCGAGCAGATTCTCGAACTCGGTGGCGCGCTCGTCAGTGAATTTCCTCTCGCCACCGCTCCCAATCCGCACAATTTTCCCTTGCGAAACCGCATCATCAGCGGCCTCTCGCGCGGCGTTCTCGTCGTCGAAGCCGGTGAGTACAGTGGCACCCGCATCACCTCCCGTTGCGCTCTTGAGCAGTGCAGGGAAGTCTTCGCCGTTCCCGGCAACGTCACCAACAAACTCGCCTGGACGCCCAACACCCTCATCAAACAGGGAGCCAAACTCGTCGCCACCTGGGAAGATGTCTTCGAGGAACTCCCCACCGAAATCCGCCTCACTCTCCAGCAGCGCCAATCCAATCTTCCCGTACCCCAATCCGCATCATTATTTGACCCTCCACCCGCCGCCGAACTCCCCGCCGAGCAGCAGAAGGTCTTCTCCGCCATCAAGCCAGACGTCTCCATCCACATCGACGAACTCATCGAGCACTTCGAATCCCAGCTCGCCAGCTCTGAGATCTTCTCCGCCCTCTTCGAACTCGAAATGAGCAACAAAATCCGCCAGCTCCCCGGCAAGAACTACATCCGCGTCTTCTGAAATCAAGGTGTCCGTCATTTGGCTAACGTGGGGTGCTGATCTGGTGCCCCATTTCTGTCCTCATTTGGCGGAAGTGGGGTGGTTGACTCTGCTTTTGCCGTTGCAGTCGACTCAGCTTTGTCTCGCATAGTCTTTTCCCGTCCCGTTTACAATAAGTGAAGATTCCCCATTCCCCTGATAGATCAATCACTTACCGTCTCCCACCGTGTCTTTCTCCGCACTCGAGGTTTTGCCATGTGCCTCCCTTCGTGCTAGGTTACGTTCCAGTTTCCATCGATTCAGAAGGGGTTCCATTTGTCTAAAGGTTTGGTCATCGTAGAGTCTCCAGCCAAAGCCAAGACCATTCAGAAGTATCTTGGCGCCGGTTACGAAGTAGAAGCTTCGCTCGGTCATATTAAGGATCTGCCTAAGAAGGGTCTAGGTGTCGATGTCGACAACGACTTTTCCACTGAGTACGAAGTCATCCCCGGCAAAGAGAAGGTAGTCGCTCATCTCAAAAAGCTGGCTCGCTCCGCCAATGCCATCTATCTGGCCCCCGATCCTGACCGCGAAGGCGAAGCCATCGCCGCCCATCTCGCTGAAGAGCTCGGCAGCAACGCCGACGGTGGCCGTGGCCGCAAGAAAGAAGCCAAGCCCGTCCATCGCGTCACCTTCAACGAAATCACCAAGAAGGCGGTGCAGGAGGCGTTCGCTCATCCTCGCGAAATCGACTGGAACCTCGTCGATGCTCAGCAAACCCGCCGCATCCTCGACCGTCTCGTCGGCTTCCAGGTCTCGCCCCTGCTCTGGGACAAAGTTCGCCGTGGTCTTTCCGCCGGACGCGTCCAGACCGTAGCTCTCCGCCTCATCGTCGAGCGCGAACGCGAGATTCAGAAGTTCGAGAAAAAGGAATACTGGACCCTCGACGCCCATCTTCATGCCGCCAAAGCTCCCTCCTTCGATGCCCGTTTCCTCGGCGTCAATGGCGAGAAGCTGGAGATCAACAACGAGGAAGAGTCTAAGCGTATTGTCGAGGCGCTCGATGCCGCCACCTGGGCCGTCAGCACCGTCAAGCGCGCCGAACGGCGCCGCAACCCAATGCCGCCGTTCACCACCTCCAAGTTCCAGCAAGACGCTTCGCGCAAACTCGGCATGACCGTCAAGCGCGCCATGATGGTCGCTCAGCGCCTCTATGAAGGTGTCGAGCTCGGCACCGAAGGTACCGTCGGTCTCATCACCTACATGCGTACCGACTCCGTCCGCGTCTCCAACGATGCGCTCACCGAAGTCCGCACCCTCATCGACCGCGACTTCGGCAAGCCCTTCATGCCCGAGCAGCCCAACGTCTATAAGACCAAGGCAGTGAACGCGCAGGAAGCACACGAAGCCATTCGTCCCAGCTCCGTCCTCCGCACTCCCGACGAGCTTCGCCACTACCTGCAGGATGATGAGTTCAAGGTCTACAAACTCATCTGGCAGCGCTTCGTCGCCAGCCAGATGTCCTCTGCCATCTTCGACCAAACCACCGTCGATATAGATGCCCAAGCGCCCGTGGCTGGCAGCGCAGCGTTACCCAACCCAACGCGTTACAACTTCCGCGTCACCGGATCGGTCCTCAAGTTCGAGGGCTTCCTCAAGGTTTACGAAGAGGCCAAGGACGCCAAGGACGAGGAAGACGAGTCTCTCAAGCACAAGCTTCCGCCGCTGGAAGAAGGCCAGAAACTGCGCCTCGAAGCCCTCAAGCCCGAGCAGCATTTCACCGAGCCGCCGCCCCGCTTCAACGAAGCTTCGCTGGTCAAGGAGTTGGAAGAGCGCGGCATAGGCCGACCTTCCACCTACGCCGCCATCATCACCACCATCGTCGATCGCGGCTACGTGCAGAAGACCGCCGGCCGTGGCGGAAAATTCTTCCCCACTGAGATTGGCTTCGTCGTCACCGAACTGCTCGTCGCCAACCTCAAGGACATCTTCGACTACGAGTTCACCGCCCGCATGGAAGAAGATCTCGACGAAATCGAAGACGGCAAAATCAAGTGGACCGCCGCGCTCCATGAGTTCTACGACAAGTTTGAGGAAGATCTCGAATACGCCGGCGAGCACATGGAAAACATCAAGCGCATGGAGAAGGCCACTGACCAGAAGTGTGAGCGTTGCGGTGCGCCTCTGGTCCTCAAGTGGGGTAAACACGGCTCTTTCTTCGCCTGCTCAACCTTCGATAAGAAGGACCCCAACTCCTGCAGCTTCACCAAGGAAAACCCCATCAATCTCACCGACCTCGGTGACGCCGAAATCTCTTCCAACAACGAAGAGGAGTTCTGCGAAAACTGTGGCAAGCCCATGGTCCTCAAGCGCGGACGCTTCGGAACTTTCATGGCCTGCACCGGCTATCCCGAGTGCAAAACCACCCGCCGCCTCGACTCCGTTCAGAAGAAGCCCGATGTTCCTCTCGACGAAAAATGTCCCGACTGCGGACGCAATCTCCTGCTTCGCAATGGCCGCTTCGGCGAGTTCATCTCCTGCTCCGGCTATCCCGAGTGCAAATACATCAAGCAGAATTTCATCGGCGTAAAGTGCCCCCAGTGCCACACCGGGGAGATTGTCGAGAAGAAAGCCCGTCGCGGCAACTTCTTCTACGGCTGTTCCAACTATCCCAAGTGCGACTTCACCGCCGCCACCAAGCCCGTAGCCGAACCCTGCCCCAACTGCGGCAGCCCTTACCTGTTGGAGAAAGTAACCAAGGAAGGAACCTTCCTCATCTGCCCCAACAGCAAGCCTCCCGCCAAGTCGAAAGGGAAATCCGCTAAGACCGCCAAACCCGCCGCAAAATCCACGAAGAAATCTGCGGCATCAAAACCCGCCGTCGAAGCTGCCTCCATCGAACCCGGCTCCTGCGACTTCTCCAAGAAGATCGCCGAACCCCAACCAGAACCCGCCGCGGAGACCACCGTCGCCTAGTTGCATTGGATGTGCCTGGATTTTGATTTTGATCGTGACTCGCTGCCCCACTTCTGCCTTCCTTTGGTAGAAGCGGGGTGGTAGAAGTTGGGGCTTTGCTCTTGCTCCTGCTTTTGCTCTTGCTCTTGCTTTTGCTCCTGCTCCTGCTCCTGCTCCTGCTTTTGCTCTTGCTTATTGCTTTTGCTTTTGCTCTTGCCCCTACGTTGTCATCCTGAGCGCTAGCGAAGGACCTCGGGGTTGCTTTGCCCTTGTTTTTGCTTTGCCCTTGTTTTTGCTTTTGTCTTGTTCTTGCTCCTGCTTTTCGTTCTTGCTCCTGCCCCTATGTTGTCATCTCGGGGTTTGCCCCCTTTGTCGAAAGCAACTTCAAGCACAGCAAAGTACTTGCTCTCCACCCCCCATCTATGTTCTCCTTCGCCCATGCGAAGCCGCTTCTGGGTCTACATCATGTCCAGTAAAACTCGCACTCTCTACACCGGCATCACCAACAGCCTCGACCGTCGCGTCTTCGAACACAAGAACCACCGCACCCCGGGTTTCACGGCGAGATACAACTGCGTCCGCCTGGTATGGTCGGAAGAGCACTCCGATGTTCGCCTGGCAATCGCCCGCGAGAAGCAGATCAAGGGCTGGGTACGCGCGAAAAAGATAGCACTGATAGAATCGCTCAATCCCCAATGGACGGATCTGGCGCGCGATTGGGGTGCAGAGATTTCTTGTAGCGTCTAACTCCCATGCCCCTCAAGCAATCCGAGGCCATCATCCTCCGCACCTACCCTCTGCGCGAAGCCGACTTGCTCGTCACCCTTTTCACCCGCGCTGAAGGCAAGGTAAAAGGTGTTGCCAAGTCCGCCAAGCGTTCCCGCAAGCGCTTCGGAGGAGCCCTCGAGCCCCTCACCTGCGTCCGTGCCCAGTGGCAGGACCGCGAAGGCAGCGAGCTCGCTCGCCTCGACTCCTGTGACGTCCTCTTGTCTCCGCTCTCCGCGCCCATCGGATACGCCCGCTGCGTCGCTCTTGCCCACGTCGCCGAAATGCTCGACGAACTCCTCCCTGACCGCGAAGCCAACGATGGCATCTTCCGCCTTGCCTGGGCCGTCCTTCAGTCGCTCGAAACCGGTTCCATCTGGCTGCCCATCACCTACTTCGATCTCTGGATGCTCCGCCTCATGGGTTTTCTTCCTCCGCTCGACGCGTGCATCGAGTGCGGTGACTCGCTCGCCAACCAGCCGGCCTTTTTCCACGCCCTGCGCGACGGCCTTACCTGTCAGCACCACCGCCGCATCGCCAGCTCCGAGCTCTCTCTGGAATCGCGCGCCCTCGCCGCCCGCATCTTCCGCAACCCTGTCGATCATTTCGCCGACGAGCCCCTTCCCACCAACCGCCTCGCCGACCTCCGCAAGTTCCTCATGCAAATCCTCCTCCGCCACCTCGACCGCAAACTCCAAACCTCCGCCCAACTCGAACACCTGGACTAGCTCGCTGCCGCGCCAGCCTTCTCGACGAACCTGACGGGCAATGCATCGCCCTTTAGGAGCTCCAAAACTAGGCGACGCGTTTCGAGTTCAATCTCATCAACTTTTTGGTGAAGATCAGGACGATAGACGTTGTCCCTAATGAAAGCTTTGCCGAATTCGTACCCTAAGACTTGGCTGATCTCAAACAGCAGCGTAGCGAACTTGTCATCACGCTCCGTCCCAATCTGTGCGTCATTTAGTCCTGGATGTTCATCTCGGTAGTGCGCGAAAAGGTCCTGCCACGCATCTCGCACCTTCCTTTCGCCATGAAACTCGACATCGATCATATTGAGCGCATCAATTCTGGCTACCCAGAAATGGCGACGCCTATTAATCCATAGAGTCCTGAAAATGGCTTGCCGCCTCTCTTCGCTTGCCCTTTCCTTCTCACTCTTTCTCTGAACCCACAGAGCAACCAATGGAGCTGCAAGGATCGCGACAGCACTAATTGCTGCTGTCCACCACAGGACTGCCGATGTGTTTGTCATTGGTATGGCACCTCGTGCCTGATTTTCTGGCGAAAATCTGGTACAAGCAAACGATTTCTTCCGCAATCCGCCGGGTTCCCATATTTGTCTTCCTTCTTCGGCGGTGCGGGGCAGTTGCTGTTGCTCTTGTTTTTGTTCTTGCCTTTGAACCCTTGAAACCGCGAAACTTTGAAACCCGCCTCTTCGACCATTTACAATTACTCTCCAGATCGGATTCCATTTCATGACTGTAAAACCACTCACCTTTCAGGAACTCGTCCTCAAGTTGCAGGACTTCTGGGCCCGCCAGGGATGCGTCCTTCAGCAGCCCCTCGATGTCGAAGTCGGTGCCGGAACCATGTCGCCGGAGACTTTCCTCCGCGTCCTCGGCCCCAAGCCTTACCGTGTTGCCTACGTGCAACCCTCGCGACGTCCTGCCGATGGCCGTTATGGCGAGAATCCCAATCGCCTCTACAAGCACACCCAGTACCAGGTCATCCTCAAGCCGCCGCCAAACAACGTCCAGGAGCTCTACCTCGAGTCCCTCAAAGCCATCGGCATCGACCTCGCCCGGCACGACATCAAGTTTGAAGAGGACAACTGGGAAGCGCCCACCCTTGCCGCCTGGGGCGTTGGCTGGCAGGTCATGCTCGACGGTCTGGAGATCACCCAGTTCACCTATTTTCAGCAGTGCGGCGGCATCGATCTCGATCCCATGTGCGCCGAACTCACCTACGGACTTGAGCGTATCGCCGCCTTCCTCCAGGATGTCGATTCCATCTACGACATCGTCTGGGTCCACGGCCCGCATGGAGACGTCACCTACGGCGACATCCGACTCCCCGACGAGGAGCAGTACTCGGTCTACAACTTCGAGAAAGCAGACGTAGATAAGCTCTGGCAGCACCTCAACGCCTACGAAGCCGAGTGCCAGGCTCTCATCTCCGAATACGCCGCCGCCACCACCGAGCCGAAGAAATCAAAGAAAGCCCATGCGTCTGCGACCGCGGGTGGCCCACATCCGCCATCTGTTGGCGAATGTGGGAAACAGGATGCCCCTGTGTTCACTGAGATCGAGCGCCGCCGTTTTCCGCTGCTTCCGGCCTACGATCTCTGTCTCAAGTGCTCGCACCTCTTCAACCTGCTCGATGCTCGCGGCGCCATCAGTGTCACCGAGCGCGTCGGAGTCATCCAGCGCGTCCGCAACCTAGCCGTCGGAGTAGCTCGCGCCTGGGTCGATCAGCAATCCGCCCGCGAGGTGGCTGCTGCCGCCGCGTGCTCGGCTGCCCAAGTTCAGAAGTGAAGCTGCACGCGATTTTGTGATTCGCCGTACACCGGCAGCAAGCGTTTAGGCTCAAAATAAAAGGAAGTGTTCGAGCTCATGTCAGATTTCCTGTTAGAGATTGGTACCGAAGAAATCCCCGCGCGCATGATTGCCTCCGCCACCGACGAGTTGCAGCGCCGCATCCTCGACCTCGTCACCCGCGAGCGCCTTGCGTCCTCGACCGGCAGCGCAGCGATACCCGTCGCCCCTGCGTCCGCGACCGGCAGCGCAGCGATACCCGTCGCAGCTGCGTCCGCGACCGGCAGCGCAGCGATACCCGTCGTAGCCCCTGTCTCCGAGGCATTCTCCTCGCCCCGCCGCATCGCCGTCCTCGTCCGTGGACTCGTCGCCTCGCAACCCGACGTTGCCGAGCAACTTCTCGGACCCGCCGCTGCCCATGCCTACAAAGACGGCGCACCCACCCAGGCCGCCATCGCCTTTGCCAAAAAGGTCGGAGTCTCCCTCGCCGAGCTCACCACCACCAAAACTCCCAAGGGTGACTACCTTGCTGCCAACGTGGTCAAGCAGGGCCGTCCCGCGCTCGCCATCCTCTCTGAGCTCGTCCCCAAGGAGATCGCCGCGCTCTACTGGGCCAAGAGCATGTACTGGCGTCCCGGCAAGCCTGAGCGTTTCGTGCGTCCCATCCGCTGGCTGGTCGCGCTCCTCGATGACGACATCGTTCCCATCGAATTCGGAGGAATCACCGCCGGCCGCACCTCGCGCGGACATCGCATCCTCACCCAAGCTCCTGTCACTCTCGCCTCGCCCGCCGATTACGCCGAGAAGCTCCGCGACTTCCACGTTCTGCCCAGCTACTCTGAGCGTGAGCACAAGATCCGCAAAGCCCTCGACGCAGCCGTTCGCCGAGCGCCTGCGGCCGGCAGCGCAGCGTTACCCGACGCTCAGCGCGTGGCGGGTGGCCCACATCCGCCTTCCTTGGGCGAATGTGGGAAACAGACGACAGGCCTGCGTTGGCGCGAAGACAAAGAACTGCTCGACACAGTCGTCAATCTCACCGAAGCCCCTTCGGTCATCCTCGGCAACTTTGACAGCGAATTCCTCGCGCTTCCCGAGGAAGTTCTCGTCACCGTTATGCGCGACCATCAGAAGTATTTCGCCGTCGAAGATGCCGACGGCAAACTCGCGCCCCACTTCCTCGCTGTCCTCAACACCGTCACCGACGCCGAAGGCGAAGCCATCGTCCGTCACGGCAATGAGCGTGTTCTGCGCGCCCGTTTCAACGATGCCCGCTTCTTCTGGAACATCGATCAAAAGCTCACCCTCAAGGATCGTGTGGCCATGCTCAAGTCGGTCACCTTCCAAAAGGAGCTGGGCAGCTACTACGACAAGGCCACGCGCACGCAGCATCTAGGCAGCCAGCTCAGCTCCGCCGTTACCGAGTATTATCCCGAGCACCGCCAGGGTGTCGTCTACAAAGCCGCCCTCATGGCCAAGTGCGATCTCACCACCGAGCTGGTCAAGGAGTTCACTGAGCTTCAGGGCGTCGTCGGCGGCCTTTACCTCGTCCACCAAGCCGAGCGCATGGAGTTGCCCGAGGTATCGGCTGCGGCCATCGGCCAGGCCATCTACGATCAGTACAAGCCAGCTTCCATGGAAGATGCGGTTCCGCGTTCGCTCGAAGGCGCTATCCTTGCCATCGCCGACAAAGCCGATACCATCGCCGGAATGTTCGCTCTCGGCATGATTCCCTCCGGTTCCAAGGATCCCTTCGCCCTCCGCCGCGCCGCCAACGGAATCGTTCGCATTCTCATCGAGCACAACATTCCCATCAGCTTTAGCCTCATCATGGCCGACGCTCTCCGCCAGTACCAGGGCAGTGAGGCCGCGTCCCGCTTTAAGGAAGTTGTCACCCAATCGCCTTTTGAAGCGCCCGCCGAGTATTCGAAGAACGTCGCCGCCTTCTTCCGCGAGCGTCTTGAGTTCTATCTGCGCGATGCCTGCGGCTTTGCCTATGACGTCACCAACGCCGTCCTCGCCTCCGCCGCCGATAACGCCGTTGATGCTCTCGCCCGCGCCCGCGCCGTCGCCAAAGTCCGCGGCAGTGAGGATTTCGACGCCATTTCAGCCTCCGTCAAGCGCATCAAGAACATCCTCCGCCAGGCCACCGAAGCAGGGAAGTGGACCCCAGCGTCCGCGGCCGGCCACGCGCCAGCAGCCGGCAGCGTAGCGTTACCCGACACTCTCGCCTCCGCGCCCAGGGCGGAATCCGATGCTGAGAGCGTTCTGGCCAGTCACACTGCCCAGCTCGCCACCAGCACTGCTGAGCTTTGCCGCAACAAACAATATGATGAGGCGCTCGCCGAGCTGGCCACCATTCGTCGTCCGCTCGATGATTTCTTTGACAAGGTAATGGTCATGGTGGAAGATGATGCCTTGCGAAACTACCGTCTTTGTCTGCTCCAGACTGTGGCTTCCACCTTCCAGTCCATTGCCGACTTCAGTGAAGTTGTCACCGGAGGGAAGGCTTAGGAAAGGCTTCCTGAGGGAAGTTTTTTGTCAGGGTTGTTCTTTTAAATTCGTGTAGAGTTATTCTTTCTTAACTAGCAATGATAAGCAGCCGATTTCCGGCTGCGGGCAATTGAGTACGTTATTCCTTCAACACCAGAGAGTGAGGCTATGGCTACTCCCACAATTAGTGCAGTCAAGTACGTATACTCCTTCGGTGGCGGCAAGGCCGAAGGTAACGGCAAGATGAAGGATTCGCTCGGCGGCAAGGGCGCCGGTCTTGCTGAAATGACCAATGCTGGTCTCCCGGTTCCTCCGGGATTCACCATTCAGACCGAAGCCTGTCGTGAGTACATGCGCGGCAATGTCAGCGAAAACGTTGACAAGGAAATGAATGCCGCTCTTGCGCAGCTTGAGGCCCTTCAGGGCCAGAAGCTCGGCGCTGGCGAAAACCCCCTGCTCGTCTCCGTCCGCTCCGGTGCAAAGTTCTCCATGCCCGGCATGATGGATACCATCCTGAACCTCGGCCTCAACGATCAGAGCGTCAAAGCTCTCGCTGCTCGCACTCAGAATCCGCGCTTCGCTTACGACTCATACCGCCGTCTTATCCAGATGTTCGGCAACGTCGTGCTCGACATCGAAAAGTCCTACTTTGAAGAGGTTTTCGACGGCAAGAAGAAGCAGAAGAAGGCCAAGCTGGATACCGATCTCGACGCCGCTGCTCTGCAGGAAGTCATCGCCGAGTACAAGAAGGTCGTCAAGAAGCACGCCAATATAGATTTTCCGCAGAATGCTCACGATCAGCTCGTCATGGCTCGCGACGCGGTCTTCCGCTCCTGGCAAAATGATCGCGCCAAGCACTATCGCCGCATGAACAACATCGACGACATGCTCGGCACCGCCGTCAACATTCAGTGCATGGTCTTCGGCAACATGGGAGAAACCTCCGGCACCGGCGTCGGCTTCACCCGCAACCCAGCCACTGGAGCCAAGGAGTTCTACGGCGAGTTCCTGCTCAACGCTCAGGGCGAAGATGTCGTCTCCGGCGTCCGCACCCCCAAGCACATCACCGAGCTCGAAAAGATCATGCCTCCGGTCTACAACGAGCTGCGTGACATCACCTCCCGCATGGAAAAGCACTACCATGACATGCAGGACTTCGAGTTCACCATTCAGGACAACAAGCTCTACATGCTCCAGACCCGCAACGGTAAGCGCACCGGTCTGGCCGCTGTAAAGGTTGCCATTGACATGGTCGAGGAAGGTCTCATCACCAAGGAAGAAGCCGTCTTCCGTGTCGAGCCCAACCAGCTCTATGACTTCCTCGTGCCCCGGCTGGACACCAAGGGCTCCAAAGCGGAGCTGCTCACCACCGGTCTCCCGGCTTCTCCCGGCGCCACCGTTGGCCAAATCGTATTCAGTGCCAAGGATGCGGTTGAGTTTGCTCAGAAGGGCAAGTTCAAGTCCATCATCCTCGTCCGTGGCGAAACCACTCCGGAAGACATCGCTGGCATGGAAGTCGCCTCCGGCATTCTCACCTCGCGCGGTGGCATGACCTCGCACGCCGCCGTCGTCACCCGTGGCATGGGCAAGTGCTGTGTCGCCGGAGCCGGCGAACTCGCCGTCGATGAGAAGAAGAAGGAACTCCGCGTCAAGGGCAACGTGTTCAAGGAAGGCGATTGGCTTTCGTTGAATGGAACCACCGGTCAGGTCTATGCCGGGAAGATGAACACCCTCCCTGCTTCGCCCGACGATCCCGATCTGGTCAAGTTCATGTCCTGGGCTGACCCGCATCGCCGTCTCAAGGTTCGTGCCAACGCTGACATCCCTCGCGATGCCAAGACCGCCATCGCCTTCGGAGCCGAAGGCATTGGACTCTGCCGCACCGAGCACATGTTCTTCGCCGAGGATCGTCTCCCCTTCATGCGCGCCATGATCATGGCCGGCACGGAGAAGGAACGCCGCGCTGCTCTCAAAAAGCTGCTCCCCATGCAGCGCGCCGACTTCGCCGGACTCTTCAAGGCGATGAAGGGCTTCCCGGTCACCATCCGTACTCTCGATCCGCCGCTCCACGAGTTCCTGCCTAAGCGTGAAGATCTTATGGTTCAGATCAAGGAGCTTGAATGCACCAAGCCCCGTTCGCCCAAGCTCAAGGAGTTGCGTGTCATTCTCGCTCGCGTCGAAGAGCTGCATGAGCAGAACCCCATGCTTGGCCTGCGTGGCTGCCGTCTCGGAATCGCCTATCCGGAGATCACCGAGATGCAGATCCGCGCCATCATCGAGGCTGCTCTCCAAGCCAAGAAGCAGGGCAACACCGTCGTGCCTGAGATCATGATTCCTCTCACTGCCACCATCAAGGAGATGAAGAATCAGGCCGATGTCGTCCGCCGCGTCGCCGAAGAAGTCTTCGCCGAAAAGAAAGATCGCGTCGACTACCTCGTCGGAACCATGATCGAACTTCCGCGCGCTGCTCTGGTCGCCGATAAGATCGCCGAAGAAGCTGAGTTCTTCAGCTTCGGCACCAACGATCTTACCCAGACCACCTTCGGCATCTCCCGTGACGACATCAACCAGTTCCTCCCCGAGTACATGAAGCAGGGAATCTTCAAGCAGGATCCCTTCGCCACGCTCGATCAGGAAGGTGTTGGTCAACTCGTCGAGATCGCAACTGAAAAGGGCCGTAAAACCCGCCCCAACCTCAAGGTTGGAATCTGCGGCGAACACGGCGGCGAACCTGAGTCCGTCAAGTTCTGCCACCGCACCGGCCTCAACTATGTCTCCTGCTCTCCATTCCGTGTCCTCACCGCGCGCCTTGCCGCGGCCCAGGCCGCATTGGAAGAGAAGGGCGGAGCCGGCGGCGCAACCAAGTAACCCTGCGCCTGCCTGCAACAACCATCAGGGTGCCCCGTCCAAGCTATGCTTGGGCGGGGCCTTTGATTTTGTTCTTGCAGTTGTCTTTTTGAGGTCTGTTGTAGTTGATCCAGCTGTTGCTGCCGCTCTGGCCGTTGTTCTTGCTCTGGTCGTTGTCCTTGCTCTGGCCGTTGCTCTTGCTTTGCCTATCGCAGTTGATTTTGATGTTGCAGTTGATTTTGTTTGAAGTGTCATCCTGTCTATAACAACGTCCGGGTTGTCCGGGCACACGTTTCCTGAGACGCTTTTGCGCCACTTTGTTTTCTCAGGGCATTTGCCTTTGCTCCGGTTCTTTGCGAAGTTTCAGA
>Ga0181520_10007870_pt1 | contig 15430 bp, 9 predicted proteins | sample PEATcosm2014_Bin_29_FD_132451 | JGI IMG/M metagenome (GOLD analysis project Ga0181520, IMG submission 132451) | Peatland microbial communities from MTU Mesocosm Facility, Houghton, MI, USA - PEATcosm2014_Bin02_30_metaG | ecosystem: Environmental > Terrestrial > Soil > Wetlands > Peat | place...
GCGCTGAAATTCACGTATCTGGTCCTTCCTGTTGCGAACAACCGGATCCCGATCCTGCGGCACCTGTTTCATAAATACAACGACGCCTTTTTTCCCAACGTCAATGAGTCCAATCTCGCCGGACTGGGCGCCGTCGCCGCCATCGGATTTCTTTCGCTTTTGGCGATCGCACTCATAAAGACCGTCGCCGCATTTTCCCGGCGCACTGTTCCTCTTTCACCCTCTCCCTGTACCCAGGGGGAGGGCAGGGGTGGGGGTTCTTCGTTCTTGACGTCGCCACCCACACCAACCCCCACCCGAACCCTCCCCCTGAGTACAGGGAGAGGGAACAGAATCGACCCGCCGATTGCGTCACACTCCGCTCTGGATTGGCTCGGCCCGCTGGCAACGCTCAATCTCGCCGCTTTTCTTCTGGCCACCTACGGCGGATTCGGCGCCATCTTCTCTCTGCTGGTCTCGCCGATCATCCGCGCCTATGACCGCATGAGCATCTGCATCGCTTTTCTGGCCCTGGCGGCCGTGGCCATCGGTTTGGACGAACTGATCGCGCTGCTCCGTCGGCGTTATCGCGCGAAAGCGGAACTCGGCCGCCTCATTGTCGCCTGTTTGATTCTCTTCGCTCTGATAAGCGCCTACGATCAAATCCCCGACTGGACGCCCGATTACCGCGCGTCGGCCGATTCGTTCAATTCCGACGCTGATTTCGTCCATGCCATCGAATCGGCCGTGCCCAGGGGCAGCCGCATCTTTCAGCTTCCCTACATGCCGTTCCCGGAATCCACACCGCCGGGATTGATGGCGGATTACGATCTCTTCCGCGGATATCTTCATTCCAGCACGCTCTGCTGGAGCTATGGCGCCGTTCGCGGCCGGCCCGGCGATATCGCCTATCGAGATCTGGCGCAGCTTCCCCCGCCGCAACTGGTGGCGGCGCTTCGCTCCCAAAATTACTCCGGCATTTATCTCGATCGGGCCGGCGTGACCGATCCGGCCTACGAACCCGCCCTGCTGGCGGCGGCTCGAACGGGCTCGCCGGAGCCCGCGGGCACAAGCGAACTTGTCAGTGCTGACCCCCGACCGCCCGGCTCGCAATTGCCCGACACCCGGTTGGTTTTCATTCCCCTGGCGCCCGCACCGTTGCCCGCATCACGATAGAATACCCCTGTGAGTTACTCCTCCCTCCAGATGCTCCGCCAGGGTCCGCTCGATCTGTGGGCGTGGATCTGCATCGCCGCCACCCTCCTGCTCATCATCCACGCCGCCGTCACCAAGCCCTGGAAATCCTCCACCCATCCGCGCAACCCGTTTCTCTTCATCCTCAAATCCCTCTTCACCCCCTTCTGGAGAATGACCGCCGACGCCGTCCGCATGCTCCTCATCCTCACCGGCGTCACCGGCACACTCCTGGTCCTGCTGCTCCCCTCTCTGCATGGTCCTCTTGCCGGCCTCGTCTGGACCCCCATCCTCATCGGCCTCCTCTGCATCACCTTCTATCTCGATCTCATCCCCCGACTCGGAATCCCTCGCACCGCCATCCTCATCGCACTCCGCATCGCCGCCATCGTCGTGCTCATTCCCATGCTTTTTGAGCCGGTGCTCAGCTTCGTCGTCAAACCCGTTCCGGTCCGGCCGCTCGTCTTCGCCATCGACACATCCGCCTCGATGAGCTTCCCCGATGTCCCCAACGGCCCCAGCCGTATCCAGTCCATCTGGCAGGCCATCCAACCCCAACTGCCCCGCATCAACGAACATTTCGTCCCCTCGTTTCTCACCTTCGACACCACCACCCGCGATCTCGATCGCGCCGACAAACTGGCCTCCATGACCGCCGACGGCCAGAGCACCGACCTGCTGGCCGGAATTTCCGCCGCCGAGGCCCGCTCGCCTCGCGCCGATGCCGCCGTCATCCTTCTTTCCGACGGCCAGGACAACACCACGCCCGATCCTGTCGCCGCTCTGAAGAATTCTCCCCATCCCGTCAACACCGTCGTCGTCGGGTCCGATCAGGCCGAGCCCGCCAACATCCCCAATGTCGCCGTCGACAGCATAGACGCCTCCGATGATCTGATTGTCGGCCATCAATCCACGCTGACCGCCCACATCTCCTCGACCGCCCTGAACGATCGCCTGGTCGATGTGCAAATGGCTGAGATCGACGCCACCGGCAAGCCGGCCGGCTCGATCACCAAACAATCCCTCGTCCTCCGCGCCTCACCGGCCGGGCAGACGGTTCCGTTTACGTACACCCCGCCGACCACCGGCGTGCATCGCATCGCCATCTGGATCGATCCCATCCCCGGCGAGCGCAGCGTCGTCGACAACCGCCAGGAGTTTCAGGGCCTGGCTCTCGATCCGCGCATCCGCGTGCTCTACATTGAAGGCCGGGTCCGGCCGGAATATCGCCAGCTCTTCCGCGCCCTGGGCGGTGATCCCAATGTCGAGGTCGCCACGTATCTGCGCATTCAGCAGGATCGCTTCGCCGCCGGCGGCACGGTCGATGGGACCAGCTTCACCGCCCTTCCCACCACAGCGGCCGCCTGGAAGAAATTCGACGTCATCATCATCGGCGATCTCGATTCCAGCTACCTCACCCGCGAGCAACAATCCGCCATCTCCGCGCGTGTCACCGACGGCGGCAGCCTGCTCATGATCGGCGGCGAAACGACATTCGGCCCCGGCGGTTACAAGGACTCGCCCCTGGAAGCCGCTCTCCCCGTCCTGGTCGGCGACAAATCCTCGCCGCAGGAAACCACACCCTTCATCCCGCAGCTCACTCCCGAGGGACTGGCTCATCCGGCCCTGGAGGGTTTGTCCGATTGGTTCACCTCCGCCGGTACGAAGCCAAAGAACGATCTCCCAACCCTGCGCGGCAATGTCGTCGTCGGAGCGGCCAAGAGCGGCGCCCAGATTCTGCTGACTCATCCCGGCAAGACCGCTCCCGACGGCTCGCCTCAGATCGTTCTGGCCGTGCAGCGTTTCGGACTGGGCCGCAGCGCTGTCTTTACCGCCGATACAACGTATCTCTGGTATCTCCCCTTGTATGGACTGGGCCAGGCCAGCCCTTACAACCGTTTTTGGGGCCAACTGGTCCGCTGGCTGGCCGGTGAAGATGTCCGCAACCGCCAGCAGGGCGCCGGCATCATCGGCCTGCTGGACAAATCCGTCTACCAGTTCGGCCAGCGTGTTGGCGTTCGCGCCCTGGTTCGCGACGAACACGGCGACGCCACCAATTACGCCCAGGTCAACATGACGCTTTCCAATGCCAAGCCCAGCCCCGGCGCAACCACTCCACGCGCGCCGCCATCCACGCAGTTGGCTACACAGCCCATGCAACTCTCGCAGGTCCGCACCGGCATGTACGATGCCGCCCTGGTCAATCTGACCACCGGCCAATACTCCATTCAGCTCGTCGCCTCCAAAGACGGCAAGGAACTGGGTCGCCAGACGCTCAACTTCACCGTCATCCCTCCCGCCGACGAAATGTCCAAACTGGCCGCCAATCCCGACCTGATGGCGAAGATCGCCGAGCAGACCGGCGGCTACACCTGCCGGATCGCAGACTTCACATCCCTCATCGATCAACTCATCCGCGCCGATCCGCAAACCGGCACGCTTCAACAGCGCACGATTCCGCTGGCCGATTTCCCGCGATCGGCCCTGGCTCTGCTCGGCCACCAGCCGGCATGGCCGGCCGTCGTCGATCTCCCCATCCAGGCCAGCCTCTTCATCCTCCTCATCGCCGTCGAATGGGCCTTGCGTCGCCGATGGCAGTTGCCGTAGAGTCGAATTGATTTATGGAACTCACTCTCGATCAGGCCCTCGAAGCCGCACTCAAATTCCAGCAAGCCGGCCGTCTCGCCGAGGCCGAATCCGCTTATCGACAGATTCTCGCCAAAGTCCCCGATAACGCGCCGGCCCTGCACATGCTCGGCGTGGTCTGCTTTCAACTTCGCCGTCCCGAGGCCGAGTCGCTCATCCGCCGGGCTTTGGAACTCCAGCCCAATTACCCCTCCGCCTGGAACAATCTCGGCCATGCCCTCGAAGGCCAGGGCCAGATCAACGCCGCCCTGGAATGCTATCAGGAGGCCGTCAAGCTCCGGCCCAATTACCCCGAGGCCATCTACAACATCGGGCATATCCTTCACGATCAGGGCCAGTTCATTCCCGCGATTGAGTATTACGACAAGGCCATCTCGCTGCGGCCGGATTATTACGTCGCACTGAACAACATCGGCAACGCGTTGAGCGAAGTGGGGCAGCTTGAACGTTCGCTGGCCGCCATTCGCCAGGCTGTCGCGGTGCAGCCGCAGATCGCCGAGGGATACAACAATCTGGCCAGCATCCTGGAGAAAGTTGGCCGCCTCGACGACGCCATCGAATCCGCCCGCCACGCCGTTTCGCTTCGCCCCGATCTGGGGCCGGCCATCTGCAATCTGGCCAACCTTTTTTACCTGCACGGCGACCTCGACGCCGCACTGGCCACATACCAAAAGGCGCTGGTTGCCGCGCCTACTTTTGCCGATATCCATTCCAATTTTGGCATGGCCCTGCTCGCCTCGGGAGATACCGACCGGGGCTGGCAGGAATACGAATGGCGGCTCAAAACCAGTGATTATCTCCGTCGCCATAAGAAACAATTCGCCTCCCCCGTCTGGGATGGCGCGGAGATTTCCGGCCAGACCATTCTCCTCCACGCCGAACAGGGCATCGGCGACACCATCATGTTCGCCCGCTTCGCCCCCGATGTCGCCGCACGCGGCGGCCGGGTCATCCTCGAAGTCCAACCCGAACTCCTCCGACTGTTCCAGAAATTCCCCGGCGTCGCCCAGGTCATCCCCGGCGGTCCCAACATGGCCCAGCCGCCATCGCCGCCGCCGTTCGATCTGCACGTCCCCCTGATGAGTCTTCCGCTGGCTCTCGGCCTGACCAAATTCGGCACGGGCAGCCTTCAGCCGCCGTATCTCGAGCCCGACCCCATTCTGCTGGCCGATTGGCAGGAACGCCTGTCCTCCGACCCGCGACGCCTCAAAGTCGGCCTCACCTGGGCCGGCGGCAGCTACCATAAGCGCGATCGCCAGCGATCCATCCCTTTGACCGCTCTGGCCCCGCTGGCCAACCCCAACATCCAGTTCCTCAGCCTGCAACTGGGCCAGGGCGCCGACCAGATCGCCGACCGATCGCACGGCCTGCGCATCACCGATCACACCATGCACCTGACCGATTTCGCCGACACCGCCGCCGCCATCGCCGCGATGGACCTGGTCATCACCGTCGATACGGCCGTGGCCCACCTCGCCGGCGCAATGGGCAAGGAAACGTATCTCCTGCTGGATTACGCCCCCGATTTTCGCTGGCTGCGCAACCGCGATGACACGGCCTGGTATCCATCATTGAAACTCTTCCGCCAATCCTTTCCCGGCGACTGGTATGACCCCATAGAACGCGTCGCCGCGGAGCTATCGAAGCTCGCAACGTAAAGGCTTTGGCCTGTTGCAACCTTGGCGTCCGGGTGTCTTTGCGGTAAAGCTTCTTCTGCACATGACCCAACTCTCCACCGACCAGACCCTTCACCTCGCCCTGAGCCATCAGAAGGCCGGACGGCTGGCCGAGGCGCAGGCTCTTTATCAGCAGATCCTCGCCGCCGAGCCGCGGAACCCGCATGCGCTTCACCTGCTGGGCACCATCGCCATGCACGCCGGCCAGCCACAGGCTGAAGGGCTTATCCGCGCGGCACTGGCGGAGCTTCCGGATTATCACGAAGCCCGCTTCAATCTGGCCGTGCTCCTGCTCACGCGCGACCGGCCAGCCGAAGCGCTGCCGCTTATTGAACAACTCCTCGAAGCCCGCGTGGAGTTGGCCGATCTCGATTTCCAGCATGCCAACGCCCTTCGTGCCCTGGGCCGGGTTCGCGAGTCGATCCCCATCTATCAACAAGCGGTGGCCGCGCAACCGGATAACACTGAGCGGCTCAACAATCTGGGTGTGGCGCTGAAGGATGACGGCCAGTTCAATGAAGCCGCGGATATTTTCCGGCAGGTTGTCCAGCGCCAGGACGATAACGCCGCCGCATGGACCAATCTCGGCTCGACGCTCAAGGAACTTGGCCAGCTTGATGCGGCCATCGACTCCCATCGACGCGCCATCGCCATCCGGCCCAATCTGCAGCAGGCCCATTGCAATCTGGCCAACGCGCTGCAGACGGCCGGGCGGTTCGACGACGCCGTCCAGTCCTTTCAAACCGCCATCGCTCTGGGCCCCGATTTTGCCGTTGCCCACTACAACTTCGGCAACTGCCTGCTGGAAATGGGCCGGCTCGATGAGGCCGTCTCCGCTTTTCTGAGGGCCGTCACGCTTCAGCCCGATCTGCACCAGGCCCTGGGGAATCTCGGCAACGCACTGAAGCATTCCGGCCAGCTCGACCAGGCCATCGCCGTCAACCGCAAGGCTCTGACTCTTCGCCCCGACATCCCGGAATTTCATTTCAATCTCGCGCTGCTTCTGCTGCTGCGCGGCCAGATCGTCGAAGGTTGGCGCGAATACGAATGGCGGCTGCAAACCAGCCATTACCTCGCCGCGCACCGCCAGCAATATACCCAGCCGCAATGGGATGGTTCGCCGCTGCTGGGGCGTTCACTGTTCATCCACTGCGAGCAGGGATTGGGCGACACAATCCACTTCGCCCGCTACGCCGCCGCCGTCGCGGCCAAGGCATCACCGAGCGGCTCCCCGGCCGGTCCCGGTCAGGTTTGCCTGCAAATTCCCGATGGACTTTCGCGGTTGTTTCGATGTCTGGAGAACATCACGCTGGTCGGTCCCGATTCGCCGCCGCCACAATGCGATCTGCGTATTCCGCTTCTGAGCCTGCCGCACGCGCTGGGCGAACCGGTCTTCGCGGCGATGGGCGCCGCCACGCCCTATCTTCGTGCCGATCCCGCCCGCCGGTTCAATTGGCGACGCCGCCTCGCCGACGCCTGGCGCGCCGGCCGCACTACACGCGACCACCTCAACTCCGCCCCCTTATCCCCCTCGCCCTTTACTAAGGGAGAGGGTCGGGGTGAGGGTTCTTCAGCGTCACGTCCATCCCAGCCGCGCCTGCGCGTCGGGCTGGTCTGGGCGGGTGGCCGATCCAATGCCAACGACAAACGCCGTTCAATCTCGCTGGCCGATTATGCCCCTCTCGCCCGCGCCGACGTGCAATTTGTGAGTTTGCAAGTTGGCCCGGCCGCCGGCGAAGCCAAAGAAGCCCCGCCCGGCATGACGCTCTTCGACGCCAGCCCCCATTTAACCGATATGGCCGATACCGCCGACCTCATCGCCGAGCTTGATCTGGTCATCACGGTTGACACCGCCGTCGCTCATCTGGCCGGGGCGATGGCCAAGCCCGTCTGGAACCTGATCTCGCGAATCCCCGATTTCCGATGGCTCCTGGATCGCACCGACACGCCGTGGTATCCAACCATGATCCTCTTCCGCCAGCGGGTCGCCGGGCAATGGTCCGACCCCATCAGCCAGTTGAAACGGGCCCTGGACGCGGTTGTCGCGGGCGCTCGCCCGGCCGATGTTCACAAGCTCCTGGCCACCCAGCCCGCCGAAAGCAAGCCCGCCCGCGGTGAGCCGGCCGAATCCGCCCCGACATCCCCCGCCGCCGATGCCGAGGCACTTTGCCGCCAGGGCGACCAACTCGCCCGCGACAACCACATCAATGAGGCTATTGCCCATTATCAGCGCGCCCTGCAGATCAACCCCAACCATCTCGATGCCCTGACAAACCTCGGCAATGCCCTGAACGCGACCGGCCGGGCCGCCGATGCACTGATTCCTCTGGACCGCGCCTTGCGGCTTTCGCCGCTGAATCCCGATGTGCTGACGTATCGCGGTTGCGCCTTGACGGCGTTGGGCCAGCTCGACGCCGCGGTTGAATCGCTGCAAAGCGCCCTTCGCCAGCGCCCGGCGTACACAATGGCTCGTCTGCACCTGGCCAACGCGCTGGCCGATCGCCACGAGTTGGAGGCCGCCATCGACCAGCTTCACCAGGTCATCGCCGAGAATCCCGATCTGGTTCTGGCCCACTTCAATCTCGCCCGCTGCCATATCGAACTTCAGCAGCCCGCACTGGCCCTGCCCGCGCTGGATCAGGCGCTGCGACTTTCGCCCGGCCACGCGGGGACACTGAGCCTCCGCGGCACCGCCCGCGGATTGCTCGGCCAGTTCGATGCCGCCGATGTCGCCTTCCGCCAGTCCATTCTCCTCCAACCCAATGCCGTCGAACCGCACATGGGTCTGGCCATCGCCCTGCTGGTGCGCGGTCAATACGAAGCCGGCTGGGCCGAATATGAATGGCGCCGCCGCCCCGTCAACAAATCCGTCCCCATTCGACGCGATCTCCACCAGCCCGATTGGGACGGTTCGCCCCTGGACGGCCGCAGCATCCTCATCCACGCCGAACAAGGCAAAGGCGACACCATCCAGTTTTGCCGCTATGTCCCCGAGGTCGTCGCGCGCGGCGGCAATGTCATCTTCGAATGTCCGCCGTCGCTTCATCGCCTCATCGAATTCAATCAGCTCGCGCCCCGCGTCGAGGCCAGCGCGCTGCCCGGCCAGCCGGCGCGATATTATTCGCCCGTCGATGTGCAATTGCCCCTGCTCAGCCTCCCGCGCGTGCTGAAGCAGCCCGCATTCGGGCAGGGCGGCAAGCCGCCGCCTTATCTCCGTGCCGATCCCAAGCTTATCGACTGTTGGCAATCGCGCCTGGCCGGCGCCACCAAACGCCGTCGCGGCCGGCCCCCGCGCGTCCGCCCCGCCCGCATCGGCCTGGTCTGGGCGGGGGCATCGGCTCATCCGCGCGATCGCATTCGTTCAATCCCGCTGGCGGCCCTGGCCCCGCTGGCCCGCGACGGTGTGCAATTCGTCAGCCTGCAGGTGGGCAATGCCGCCAACCAGCTCCAATCGCCTCCGACCGGGATGAACATCCTGGACATGACCGCCGACATCACCGATTTCGCCGACACCGCCGCGATTCTCACCCAACTTGATCTGATCATCACCGTGGATACGGCCGTCGCGCACCTGGCCGGGGCCATGGGGCGGCCGGTCTGGGTGCTGCTCGCGTCGGTTCCGGATTTCCGCTGGTTGCTGGACCGCTGCGACACACCGTGGTACCCGTCGATGCGCCTCTACCGCCAACCCCAGCCGGCCGACTGGTCCACTCCCATCGCCGCGATTGCCCGCGATTTATCCCAGTGGCTCATCGACAGATCCCTCGCGGCATCTTCTTGAGGCCAGGGTTATTAGTGATCGGCGTTGCGGATCGAAGACTCCGGCGGGATGGGAGTCGGCGACACTTGCTTGAGATCGCGGGTGTCGGTGGTCTTGACGTCGGCGTCAACGCTGGTCAGCCAGGGACGTGCGTCGGGGCGATACCGGCCGATTGAAACCCTGTCGAAAGCAACGGCCTGCGCGTGGCGGATATAGAAGCCCCAGGCGGGCGTATCGCCAAAGAGGTTGGATTGGGGGTAGACGCCGGCCTTTTCGCCGGGGTCGGCGGGAATGGTGTTTATTCCGCCGGGCATTTCAAAATAGCAGTCGGTGAGCGTGATGTTCTTGAGCGTTGCACCGGGGACGGCGGTGATGGAACAGGAGGCGCGGGTGCCGGTTTGCGTTCCCAGCGCTCGAACCCGCTCGATCGTCACGCCGTCGATCGAGCCTTGCGGGACTTGGAGCACTTTACCGCTCGGCGGCAGTTCGCCGGGACCGTCGGTCCGATGAGCAACGCGAATGAAGATCGGCTGGCACACCTTGTAGAGATCCAGACCGCGGACGGTGATGTCGCTGACGGGCGAGCCATCCACAGACTCGATGCAAATGCCGCCAAAGGTGGCGCCAAGAACTGTGTTGTTGAACAGGCGGATATTGGACACCGGGCCGGCCGTCGCCGAGCCCAGTTTGATGCCGTTGGCGCCGGTGGAGCGGATGATGTTGTTTTCGGCCAGGATGTTTTTCAGGCCCGGCTGGCCGTAGCTTTTCAGGCAGATGCTGTCATCGTCGGACTCGATGCGGCAGTTGCGGATGATGACGTCATGGCAATCGCAAATGTCCATGCCGTCGAGGTTTGGGCCGTTCACCGCCGGGGACAGGACATTGAGATGGTCGATCAGGAGATTGTTGCACTCGATGTAGACGTCGGTCCACATGCGGGGATTTGTGAGCGTGAGGTTTCGGACAATGACATCGTTGCTGTGGAAGATGCGAAGGAGCGACGGCCGCTGGGTTTCTTTGCCGCTCATCTTCACGAGTTTGCCCTGCCCGTCGATGACTCCGGTGCCGTCGAGGATCAGGCCGTTGGCGCTGTCGGCGTAGAGCAGGCTCCGGCGGTTGCCGGTGGCCAGAGTATTGGCGGGCAGGAGTTCCGGATAATCGGCGGCCTCGACGCCGCCGAGGAGCGTGGCGTCTTTTTCGACGTAGAACGTCAGGCCGCCTTTGAGAGTAAGTTGCGCCGAGAGGAACCTGCCGCCGGCAAGATAGACGGTTCCGCCGGTTCCCGCGCAGGCGTCAATGGCTTTTTGGAGGGCCAGCGTGTCGTAGGTAACGCCGTCGGCCTTGGCGCCGTAGGTGCGCGGGTCAAAGATAGGTTTGGGCGGCGAAACGACGACGGGGACAACCTGTTGCATCGCGGCGGCGGCCTGTTCGGGGCCGACCGGGACGGTGGCGGGCCGGCTTTGCCCCCACGATGAAGACGGGTGAGCGGCAAGCCACAGGGCCAAAAAAGCGCCCACAAGTCGTAATCCATTTCTGGTGGGATTCATGATCGGCAAGGATAGGGCGCAGCGGGAACTTCCGTCAATTGTGGACCGCGCTTCAGCGGCAAAAAAGGGGGCATAAGCCATTTCGCAACTTTACGCAATCGAAGAATCGCCCGGAATTGTGCCTGCGATCCACGCCTCAAGCCTTCGCCAAGCGTACAATGGCTGCCACGCCCCTATCGGCCGACGCCTCGTGATTCTGATTCAGCGGTTGACTTGTACGGCCAATTCCGGGCGATTCCTGACGCGGCGTGCCGCGCGGGAGGTTTTTGCCCGGTCGGCCGGGCCGTCCGCACCTCGATCCCATCGCGATCGTGAATCGATCATCATGACACTGCCGCCCGCTCAATACCGCGTCTTGCGCCACTATGCCGCCGGGCCGTTCATCTGGGCGATGATCGTTCCCGTGGTTTTCGCGGACATTTGCGTGGAAATTTATCACCATGTCTGCTTTCCGCTGTACGGCATGAAGTGCGTCAGGCGATCGCACTACATCCGCATCTCCGATCGCGAGAAACTGCCCTATCTCACCTGGTACGAGAAGGTGTTTTGCGCCTATTGCGGCTACGTTAACGGCTGGTTCCATTACGCCTCGGTCATCGCCGGACGAACCGAAAACTACTGGTGCCCGATCAAACATCTCCAGACCCGCGGTTATGTCCCCACCGAACACGAAATGAGCTTCGCTGAATACGGCGACGGAGCGGCCCTGCGCCGTCGCTATGCCCGGCATGAAGAACTCTACGGCCGGGAAGAGTCGGGGACGTAACGGCGTCCTGTTGCCCCAGCAGTTTTGCTTCTTTGCGTTGTGGTCTTACACTGGACTGCACCATGAGCATACCGCCGACAAGCCGGGTGGTTTTGGGTTATGGTTCCCCCAAGGAAGATTTCCCCGCCAATCGCGCGCCGATGGGATCTTACTTTGGAGAGTTCCTCGGTCTGCTCAGGGAATCATTGCAGCCCAGCGGGTCGGAATTTGGCCACGGCCTGACGCTGTTCTCCCTGGCGGTGTCGATCAAGGCGGTCAAGATCATCGAAATAGGCCGGTTCCGCGGGTTTTCAACCCTGGCGCTGGCCAGCGCCCTGAAGCTGCTGGACATCGGGTGGACCGAGCCGCAGCAGCACAAGCAGCGGCCGGATGTCAATTATCTCGAGTTTGAGGCGCCCAAGCTTCGCCAGGTCATCTCGATCGACCTTGTACCGAACCCTGACGCGGTCGCGGTCATCGCCAGGGCCGGGCTTCAGCAATATGTGCGGTTTGTCGATGCCAGGAGCGATCAGGTGCATTTGGCCGGCCAGGCCGATCTGATTCTCATCGACGGCGATCACACCTACGCCGGCTGCCGCGCCGATGTGGCGGCGCTGATTCCCACCCATTTACGGCCGGGCGGATATTTCATCCTTCACGACTATTTCGGCTGGTACGACGAAAAGAAGGCCAATCATTCGCCCATCAAGGCGGTCATCGATGAGATCGTCGCCACCGGCGAAATGCAGCATCTGCTCATCGATACGGGATATATGTCTTTCGTCATATTTCGCAAGCCAAACCCCGCCTCCGATCACTGATTGACGCGCCAGACTACTCCAGCGGAATCGCGGCGGAGCTTTCTGCCGCCGGTCCGGCGGAGAAAAATCGCCACGTGATCGCCAACGTGATGCATTGGACAAGGACGATGGCCGCAACGACCGCCGGCCATTGACCAAACCGCCAGGGCGCCGCCAGGCCGGTGGCGCCGGCCGCGCCGCCCAGGTAATAGCACGCGACATAAAGCCCCGCGGCCGCCGAGCGGGCGCCGTGGGCGACCCGGCCGATGTGGCTGCTGGCGCTGGCCTGCGCCACGAACACGCCGCTCGAGGCGATGGCCAGTCCGATCACCAGCACTGGCAACGGCCGGGCCAGTGTGAGCGCGGCCCCGGCCACGATAAGTGCGACAGCCACCGCGATGCCGGCGCGATGGCCGAGCCGGTCGATCAGCCGCCCGGACAGCGGCGTTACCACAACTCCCAGCGCATACACCAGAAAGACCATCCCCAACGCTGAAGTGGAAAGCGAATACGGCGGCCTTGCCAGGTGAAAGTTGACGTAGGTGAACAGCCCCACGTGCGAGAAGAGAATGGTAAACCCGCACAGATATGTCGCCAGCAGACGCGGATTGCGCAGGTGCGCCGACATGGAACCCAGGCTCTCTCGCCACTGCGTGTTGCGGGTGAATCGTCGCGAGCGCGGCAGGAAAGCCCACACCGCCAACGCCCCCAACAGCGTCATGGCCGCCAATAGGCCAAACGACCATCGCCATGAAAGTCGATCGGCCGCGAAGGCCGCGCACAGCCGCCCGGTCAGCCCACCCACGACCGTGCCGGTGACGTAGAGTGCGGTCACTGAGCCGGTGGCATGTGCGGCCGCTTCCTCGCTGATGTAGGCCAGAGTCACGGCGATAACGCCCGGCGTGCAGACGCCGCCGATGAACCGCCAGAAAATGAGCTGATCGAGCGTTCGCGAAAACGCGCAGCCGAGCGTCGAAAAGGCCAACGCCAGCAGGCAAGGGACGATCACGCGCTTACGGCCGACGGCGTCGGCCAGCATGCCGACGAACGGCGAGGCCACCGCCACAGCGAAAGCGGCGGCGGAAATGATGAGGCTGACCGCGGCCTCCGAGGCGCGAAAATCCCTGCCGAACAGGGCCAGCAGAGGCTGGGGAGCGTAGAGTTGCAGAAACACGCAAAACCCGGCGATGACCGTGCCGGTAATGATGCGAACGTGCGCGGACCGCCCGACCTGCTCGCTCCGGGCCGACTCAACACTGCTCACATCGGGTGACGCCACGAATAATCCGAACCGAAAAATCCCATTACATCGCGCGGCGACACGCGATGCAATGACACCGCCGTCGCCTCGCGGAAAGAGAGTGCCCGATTTCCCGGACAGGTATAAGCCCATGCGAGGCCACCTCTTAATCCCCTCTCCCTGTACGCAGGGGGAGGGTTGGGTGGGGGTTGACCGCTATGGCGTCGGTCGCGGCTTCGAAGTATCAGAACCACTGGCGAAGAACCCCCACCTCTGTCCTCCCCCTGAGTACAAGGGGAGGAGGAAAAGGCGGTTGCCCGGAAAATCGGGCACGCTCCGTGGAAATTCAACGGGCTCGGCCTTCCGCCGCTGATTGCACTTGGCGTACAATGGCCGCCGACAACAAACCGCTGGCGGTTGGTTGCACATTTTCACGTGGCCCGCGGCCGCATTTTTGTTCTGATGGAGACCTCATGAAGAATACATCCCGCCGCATTCTTGTCCTCTATTCGGTTTTGCTGGGCAGCTTGCTGTGTGCCGCCTTACTGGCGCGGGCGCAATCCGCGACCACCGCGCCGGCCGCACGCCGCGTCACCACCACCATGCCCAGCGACGGCAACAAGCGATCCCACGCCGCCTGGTATGCCGACTGCGAAAAACGCATCGCCGATTTGAAGGGCAAACCGTGCGATGTCATTTTCATCGGCGACTCGATCACCGAAAACTTCTCCAAATTGCCCACGGCCGGGTGGGATATGGTCGGCAACACCGTCTGGCAGAAGCACTATGCCGGCCGGAACGTGCTGAACTTCGGCGTCGGCGCCGACCGCACGGAGCATGTCCTGTGGCGGCTGGAGAACATGGACATCAAGGGATTTCACCCCAAGGTGGCGGTGATCCTGATCGGCACCAACAACAACATCAACACGCCCGAGGATATCGCCGCCGGGGTCAAGGCTGTCATCGTCAAGACCCAGCAGGTGTTTTCCGGCGTGAAGATCATTCTCATCAGCATCCTGCCCAACGCGCGGGCGACGCAGAAGATGGAGGACGCCAACAAACTGATCGCGCCCTTCGGCGATGACAAGACGGTTTTCTATTTCGACCTGGCGTCCAAGATGCCCAAACAAGGCGACACCTGGAAAGGCCTCGGCCGGGACAGCCTGCATCTCACCCCCGACGGCTATGAACTGTGGGCCACGGAGATGGAACCACTATTGACCAGGCTGCTGGCCCAATAGCGATCGGCACACGAAACGGTCCTCGCACCCGACGGGGAGCCCTCGTGCAACCCAACAAGCAACCGCCGCCGAGGATCTTGGAATACCAATCGCCACCGGCCGGGCCGAAGGTGGACTGGCCCGCCCGCCTGTCCGTGCTGGCGCCGCTGGCCGGATTACTCATCTGCCCATTCGTCGATGCAACGTGCCAGATTCTGTTTTCTTCCTTGGAGTTCATGATCCGGCAGCGCATCACGTTCGCCGAATTTGGCCTCTCCGTTCTCTTTGGCTTCGCCGCCGCGATCCAATCCCTTCAGCGCTCCAGCCATAACGCGCCGCCGCTCAACCGCCCGTCGCCCATCGCGATGTGCGGCCTGATCCTCAACGTCTTCGCCGTGCTGTTCATGGCCCTCGCGATTGCCACCCGCAAGCTCTGACGGGCTTCTGCGGGAAAATCAAAGTGGTCGGGAGTCTTTGATGCCAACAAGCTCATCAAAGACGGGTCTGCCAATTTTTCTGTCGCCGGGTGATAATTGGGGTACCGGCCAGGAGATGCCGGGCAAGGAGTAGCCATGGATCGGCTGGCAAAGATCGACAGGGTGGAACTGGTTCGTCGGATGCGA
>Ga0181520_10007871_pt1 | contig 15429 bp, 18 predicted proteins | sample PEATcosm2014_Bin_29_FD_132451 | JGI IMG/M metagenome (GOLD analysis project Ga0181520, IMG submission 132451) | Peatland microbial communities from MTU Mesocosm Facility, Houghton, MI, USA - PEATcosm2014_Bin02_30_metaG | ecosystem: Environmental > Terrestrial > Soil > Wetlands > Peat | place...
GCCACCGGCGAGCGGGGCAGCGTGCGCGACCTGCTGGCCGCGGAGTTCCGCCGGGCATGGGCGCCCGGCCAGTAATCAGACCTTGCTGACCCGTTCGGAGATGGCCTCCAGCAGATCCCAGATTATCCAGCATGTTACGTTTATCTGTTGGTAATGGGGCTTTTGATTATTCAAGCAATCCATGCCGAGTACAAATGGAGCCATGTTTCAATGTTCTTCCTTAGCCCATCTTCAACTTTTGCTACATTTGCTGGCGAGTTGGTCAAGCGTCCCCATCATACCTCAAAAAAAATTTCAAAAATACTCCTCTGACCCTCTTTGGCCGGTGCTGTCTCTGAGTAATAGGTTTCAAAGGAGCAACACCAATGACCATCAACCCCTACAACTACTACACCAAGCCAGTCAACAACTGCGGCAACTGGTACTACCCCACCAGCCTAGAAGAGGAGCAGCAGACCGGCCACGTCCTCCGTCCCATCACTGAGGCAGACTGGACACTTGAACTGGTGAAGCGGCTCCGGACGGCACGGCACGAGCAGCCAAAGAGTCGAATCCGGTTCACTCCGGCTGACCTCGAACGGGTCATCAAAGCCCTTAACCTGACCATCGGGGCTGAGGCAATCAGGCAGGCCAGGGCAGCCGGTGAGACCAACATCTTGAGCCTCCTGAGAACTGTTCGGCAGGCAGTCCCCGGGTGCAGTCTGGTGGAAGGAAAGAACATCCTGGATGCAACCCGCCCAGCGGAGATACTGGAGCTTGCCCGCCAGCGAGCTAACCACTAAGCCCCAGAGCCCCCCAACGGGGGCTTTTCATTTCCGCTGGCCTTTGTGGGGTCACGGTCAGGCCCCCAGCACCCACCACCGCAAGGCCAACCCGGCCACCGGCACCAGCAGGAGCCAGCAGCACCCTATGAAGCGACCGATCTTCCGCTGACCTGCTCCACCAAGCTCAGGTTCCCCAGCATTCCTGCCTAGGGATGTTCGATTGCCTCCCGAAAACGTTGTAGGCTGGAAGCACGGAACAGTGGCGAAGCAGAAGGCCCCCCTTCATGGCGGCATGAAAGAATGCGAAGGAGTCCCCTTCGCATAGCTATTTGGAGCGGCTGACTGCCGTGAAACCTGAGTAGAATGGTAACCACCTCTCCTATCTATCATGAAAGACATCAAGTTCAGGTTCCGAAGGGGACATGAAATGCTAAATCATGGATATTTACAAAGATCAACCTCCCTACTCATAGTTGGTATTGGCATATTGTTAATTTGTTGTGCCCCATTACCAAAAAAGATTTCAGATTCCTTGGATAGAGGTGAATTCAGGCAAGCCCGTGTTCTACTAGAAAAGGAAGGGGTCGGACGAGATATTCGGCCCAATTCTAAAACGGACGCACTGGAAGCGCGGCGTATTTTTTCTGATGGCATTGAGACTCGGTATATATCCGATGTAATAAAACTCAAACATTCAGGTTTAATGCATGCAGCATTATCCAAAGTAGAGGATGGAATTGATTTAGTACCATGGTCCGATAAATTCGACAGGCTAAAATTTGATATCTCTGGTCGGATCGCCCGAGTAGAAGGTACAGTAACCAAGTGGGGACCAAGGGCAACCTCTGATGTTTCCTTGATCGATGCAAGGGATATGCTCGCAGATATCAAATTGATCGAACCTGACTATGCAGATACTCCAGAGCTTATTTCTCTCCGTGAGAAAGCTATTAATGCACTAATTCATGAATGGGTGAACAAGATAAATTCAAATTCCTACCCCATTGGCAAAGATAATTGGGAGTTATTTTGGAATGATATCAATGCAACTGGATTTAAGGATATAAAATCTGATAATTATATTTTAACTTTAGCCGCCTTATCATATTCAAGCGCTGCGCCCAAGAAACCGAGAATACTAGAAATTAAAGATTCACTTCTCACTGGTGCCAAGTGTATCCAATCTCAGATATCCTCAAATAATATTCAATCTTTCATAAAATTGCAAAATGCATCCAAAAAGTGGCTTGAGGATTGGTATGACAAAACACTGCCACTAATTGTCGAAAAGGAACCCGTAACATTTGAGGCAATTGATCTGTGTGAAAACGTCATTGCTAGATTACCTGTTGATGGATACCCAAATTTAAAGCGCCAAGTTGGACTTTTCCATTTAAGGGCAGCAGAAGAAAGAACTGGGGCTGGGGCCTCTGCTTCACTTTCACTCCTCCATTCTGCTCGAACCCAACAGTTGTGTGGCGATTCCTTGGCAGATCGGGTTAAAACAAGTCAGAAGGCTGCCTTTACAAGCATGATTACCGGTGAAAGGCTTAATGCCACAATGGGCATTGACAGCGAACCTACAGTTGACCCGCAGCTTTACGACTTTGTCCGAACAGCTTTTATAGCAGTAATTCGCAACCGGACCAAGGGTTATTTTCTATGGCAATTCCTCCCTCCAGGCCAAAGCGATAGTGCTGTTAATTTGGTAATCAAGACGGTTGATTTTCAAATTCCATCCTATGAGAATTTAAACACAATCACTTCACAGTACTATGACCATAACGAGAATGTGCCAAATCCTCAAAAAACATATCTTGAGAGCATGCTTATTTCATCTAAAAATCAATTAAATTGGGCACAAACTTCTTATAACAATGCCGTTTCTACGCATAATATGTATCCAACAGATTATAGCTTAATGGCGGTAAACAATGCATATAACAATTATATATTCTATTTAAATGCCTACAATAACTATGTATCAATGTACAACACAACACCATCAACAATTAGCAGACCTGTATTCATGCCATATTCCTTCAAGGAGGGGCGAGTTCAATATGGTTGGGAAGTTAGAATCCAATACAATATTGGAGAGCGCAGTGGTGTAGTAGTCGGAAAATCGATGGAAAACGGATATATTCGCATAGGAACTAAATATAATGATAGGGATGCCTCCCACAGAAGAGATGAAGATTTACAATTCAATATTTCGATTGAACGTACTGTTGACCACCTGTTCAGCGCAGTAAAAATCGCTTGCGATCAGATTGCACCGGCTATTTCAAATGCTATACCGCTAAAATATACATCTGGTTTATCTGACTCGGAAATAAATATAGTCAAATGGTTCCTGCATCCATGGGGGCGTGACCTTGGAACAGGTAAGCAGGCAGGTATACCTCAGTGGGCTATTGATAGTTCTCTTGCTCTTGAACTACCTGAAATTATGTTCAAGCCACCAGACGTTAATCTAATATCACTTTCCCAACACCCTAAATATCCTATGAATTCGGAAGATGCTGCCAAATATTATATTGGTTTAATATGTAAAATTTCTACTGATTCAAAGGAAGGCATGCACTCCTCTTCAACTGGTGCGATTGTTTCGCCAGATGGTCTTATTCTGACGTGTGCACATGGGCTTGTTGGGAATAATCTCAAAATTGAGTTTGTAAGCGGCCCTTCTTCTGGCGTGTATGATGCCGAGCTTGTCTTTGTAAACGACGACTCCGATGTGGCACTGATTCGTGCCAGGGGCCTCAGAGCAAAACGGTGGATTGAGGTCAGATTGGGAACCGCACCGGAGAAGGGGGAAGAAATTGTTGCGATTGGTAACCCATCCTTGCCTGACGGCACTCTCAGCATTGAGGCGATCTCCAAGGGAATTATCTCGAATCCTGAATCCGAATTTTATGGGGTTCCACGCGTGGTTGCAGATATATCCATCGCTTCTGGTTCCAGCGGTGGCCCATTGATTTCCCTCAATGATGGCAAAATAATTGGAGTTGTTGTTGCCGTTGCAAACGCAGAGTTGGCTCGAAACCCAGGCCAACGATCTGCATCCGGGCCCGTTTGTCTGGCCGCACCAGCAAAACGGCTCACAGCTTGGCTAGGTCTCCACAGTGTGGAAAAAACAAAGGGGAATTGAAAAAACAATCCGGTGGAGTTGGTTTGCCTATCGAGATTCCTTCCTCTACTGCATTGTGCCCTGTCCCTATGCAACGGCAGCCCCGGCCCGTCCTGGGGGCTTCTGCGGAGAAGTGGGAGCCCCCTGGGGAAAAGTTTATTGGAGCGGCTGGCATCCCACTGATTGTGGAGGGCGGTAGAATCTCTCCAAACGTTCTCCGATCCAGCATGACGTTACCCCTAGGTGGAGGCCCGAATGTCCATCCTGAAGTTTGGGTTGGGATTTCTCTTGGGATCCCTGCCTGCCTTCATCCAGCTTTCCGCCCAGGTTTCTGGAGGCGGTCGAGCTATCCAGATTCGGCCTACGGCTCAGCAGTCCATGGCTCAGGAATCCCGTGTGGCCCTGGTGATCGGCAACGGGGCCTATGCTGACGCACCCCTGCGTAACCCTGTGAATGACGCCCGAGCCATAAAGATCGCTTTGGAATCCTGCCGGTTCGAGGTGACGCTGCTTACGAACGCCCCCAAGCGGGAAATGGAGAATGCCATTCGGGTCTTTGGAGACCGGATCCAGAACGGTTCCGTGGGGCTCTTCTACTTCGCTGGGCATGGAATCCAAGTCAAAGGCGTGAACTATCTGGTTCCCGTGGGCGCGGATATCCAACGGGAGAACGAGGTGCCTTACCAGACAGTTGAGGCTGGCCTGCTGCTGGACAAGATGGATGCAGCCAAGAACAAGTTGAACATCGTGATTTTGGACGCATGTCGGAATAATCCCTTTGCCCGGTCCTGGAGGAGTACTGGGGACAAGGGGCTGGCTCAAGTGAAGGCACCCACAGGAACTATGGTGGCCTATTCTACCGGCCCAGGGAGCATTGCAGCAGACGGGACAGGGGAGCATGGGCTCTACACCCAGGCCCTGTTGGAGGAAATCAAGGAGCCAGGATTGAAGATTGAGGAGGTCTTCAAAAAAGTCCGAGAGAAGGTTCTTGCCAGCAGCCAAGGTGGTCAGACTCCATGGGAATCCAACAGCACAGTGGGGGATTTCTATTTCCACCCCATAAGAACAGACCTCACCGGCCCCAGCGAGGCCGAGTTGGAAGTTACCTACTGGGAGGGCATCCAGAACAGCCGGGATGCCAATGATTTCAAGGCATTCCTGGAGCGATTCCCCAATGGTGCCCATGCGGAATTGGCCAGTTTGAAGCTGAAACGCTTGATGGCACTTGCCCCCCGCAAAGCAGCAATGCTACCCTCTCCACCGCCCAATCTCCCCGTACCTGAGAACCAGCCACAACAAACCCAGTCCAAGGCGGTCCAGACTCAGAATGAAACCGTCTATGTTACCAAGACAGGTAAGAAGTTCCACCGCGCCGGATGCCCTTCCCTGCGCTATAGCGCGATAGCCATGAAAAGATGGGAAGCGATTGCCAAAGGCTATACTCCGTGCAAGATTTGTAATCCATAGGAGATATGGGAATGTATGAATTCACCCCCCGGCCGGAGGGTAGAACCACGGATTCCCTACAAAATTTCGCAACTTATTAATTACTATTGGTACTTTCCCCAGGATCATTCAACTTCTGGGTATGGAAACCGACCCGATCCTCAGCCACCCGATGCTGGTGGCCGCCTTGGCGGAAAACGCCACCCTTCGGGCCGATAATGCCGCGCTACGAGTGGAAATGGGAAAGCTGCGGGAGGCCATGGAGAAGTTGCAGGTAGTGCTGGAGGCGGTCCAGACGCAGATTTCCAAAAACAGCCACAATTCCCACAAACCGCCGAGCTCGGATGGACCTAGCGCGACGCCTCGCCCCCCTTCCAAGCCGACAGGGCGAAAGCGTGGCGGGCAGCCAGGACGGAAAGGGAAGTTTCGGGAGGCGCTGCCAGAGGGCTCCGAGACCCGGACTGTGGACGTGAAGCTGACGACCTGCCCACATTGCGCATGCGAGATTCCACCGGAGGCCATCACCGGAAGCCAGACCGATCGGGTCCTGGACCTCGTCCAGCAGCTCACCGAAGTAACCGCATACCGTCGCGAGGAAGGGTGCTGCCCCCATTGCCACCGGAAAGTGCAGGCGCCTATCCCTCCCGAAGCCGGGGGCGGCGAGTTGGGACCGCGCCTCCGTGTCATGGCGGGCTACCTTCGCACCGAAGGCCGGATGAGCATCGGGGTGCTCCACTACTTCTTCAACGAGGTCCTGCAGGTCAAGGTTTCCCGAGGCTGGCTCTACGAAGCCTGCGTGGGCCTCGGGCAGGCATTGGCCCCGACCTACGAGTACCTCCAGAGGGAGATCCGCCATTCCCTGGTCGTCAACATGGACGAAACCGGCTTCGGCCGCAAGGACAGGAACTGGATCTGGACTGCCCTGACAGCGCGGACAGCCCTCTTCCACTTCGCCACCAGCCGCGGCCAAGAGGCCCTCCTGGAGATCCTCCCCGAGGACTTCCCAGGCGTCCTTGGCACGGACCGATACGCCGCCTACCACAAGCTCCAGAGAGCGACCCGGCAATATTGCTGGGCGCACCTCCGCCGGGACATCATCGCCCTGAGCGAGAGCAAGGACACCGAGGTGGAGGCCATCGCCAAGCGGATGCTGGTGGACCAGGAGGAGATCTTCACCTGGTGGCACGTATTCCGGGACGGGGAGATCGACCGGAAATGCCTTCGGGCTGGGACCGCTGTGATCCTGGCCCGCTTCAAGCGGAACTTCCAGGCCCTGGCCAAGACGAAGGACAAGAAGGCCCGGACGTTCGGGTCCACCCTCATCGAGAACTGGAGCCGGTTGTGGACGTTCCTCAGAGTGGACGGTCTCGACCCGACCAACAATCGAGCTGAAAGGGCGCTGCGACCGCTGGTGATCATGAAGCGGATCTTCCAGCGACTGCCCAGCAACAGGGGCCGGGAATGCTTCGAGCGGGTATACTCCGCTGGAGCCACGGCGCGAATCAGGAGTGTTCAGCTATTTGAATGGCTAATCCGCGCATTGAATGCCTACCGTCTTGGAGAGCCTGCGCCGGCCCTCGAACCGGGTGGATGACCGCTCAACCGGGGAACATCAACAAGTCAGATCACAATCTCCGAGCATGGTTGCCCTCTGCTCGGAAGCATAGGGGTGAATCGATACATGGGAATCCCTATCGCCTCACCTCATATACGATATTCAATCCATTCCAACACCGTGAGTGTGCTTATGAAAAAAATCGTCAAGACCTTGGTTGGAGTCGGGATAATTGGGTTTGGGGGAATCACCTGCCTTTCACTATGGGATAAGCTATTCCCATATGATCCTGGTCTTGGGCATGTGAATGTTTTCCCATCTGACAATGCCAATACCGTAAAAAGCTATGATGTTGGAATGACCTGTTCTGTTGATGGGAAAATGTTAGAGAAGCATATTGAATCTTGGGACATTGACTTTAATTCACGAAATAAATTTGCAAATAATATGCAAACCTGTCACGTAAGGATACTAAGGCTTAGCCCTAATTCTGGTTATGAATTTAATTATTTCATTGATTCTGAAGATTCCATTGGAAATAAGGTACGTGTTATAAGAATGGATTGGCCCCAAGGAGTTCTTGACATCCAAGTTAATAACATAGATGGTGCCCTTTTTTGGAAATTCATTAATGGAGAGACTCCCCTCAACATCGCAATCCGTTTTGATCCAAAAACACAAAAAATCCTGTCCATCCATGGGCAAAAATATGAAATGGACTTCTACCCCCCAGCACATTTGACGAATATAACCTATGACTCCCTCGATTACACTAAGGAGGTCAAAATACCTTTTAATCTCAGAGGCAAAGAACCGTCTTGGAAAAAGTGGTTTTAGAACACGCACATTCACTTTCACACTGAACTTCCCCAATGAGAGATGAGGACGGTTCAGTCACCCTTTGGGAGAGTGAAGGAGAGGCCATAGACTACCTGAAGAGCTATAAACCTCATTGAATGGCTGGACGATACAGATTGAGGAACAGACCTAAAAAGCCTTCTTTCCCTTGGCCTGTTCTGCCTCCAGTATTTTCTCCATTTCTTCCACCAATCTATCAACAACTTCATGAACGTCCAGCTTGAAGACCTTACATATAGCATTGCATGTGGAGGCCATCATCTTTGCAAGGATGTAGAACTGATTACCCACCTCTTCCAAATCAGGTTCATTTCTTATTCCAGTAATCTTATCTTTTGTAACTGGGTCATTAAAAATCAATGACTCTTCCAAAGAAAATAAATTTCCATGAACGGCATTGCTTGTATCTGCATAGAGACTATCATAATCAGCTTCTCTTTTGGCCTTTTGGGCAAAATACAATGTGGATAGTTCATCAATGATAGGCTGGTTTGTTTCTGGATCTCTTGGCCTACCCGCTTTTAATTCTTCAGTCTTTGTTGCTAACATTTTCCTTAATTTTCTATTATTGTTTACTCTATTAAAGAAGTTGTGATATCTGTTCATCATTCTAATCCTTGAAGCATCGGCAGTATCAGTCCATTCCTTGATTACTTCTTCAGGATCATTTGCCACAGCTTCTAATTTAAAATTATGGTCAAGGATGCACCTGATAAGCATATCTGTTTGGTAAAACATGCCTTTACAGCATAATATCATTGCAGCTTGGAAGGTGGATTGAATCTTGGTTAATAAAATGGCTGAAACAATTTCTGGGACATTATTAACATGCACATTTAGGGTTTGCTGTAAATGCTGTCCATATCTATTTAGTTCAAAGCATATTTTGATTTTTTTACCATATCTAGCCACTAGCTGTTGCTGAAAGGCTTGGTCATCCTCACCCAAGTAGCCATGCTCTGCAAAGGTTCGCATATCTACTCTCCGGTGGAGTGGGGAAACCGGTGAGGAGGTAATACCTCATGTGGAACCCCCGAGGTGGAATATCACATGATCCCACCGATGGAAGTCTCGGAGGAAAAATCTGAACCCTAGAAGGTGCCCCCCGCTCTATGCGGCAGTTCCGGCGCGAAGGTATGTGTACAGAGTTTCCCTGCTGATGCCGTACTCGGCGGCCAGGGCGGTCTTCTTCTCGCCATTCTTCACCCGTTCACGAAGCTGGCTGGCCTGGGCGGGGCTGAGAGCGGGTTTACGTCCCGCGTACTTGCCAGGGATCTTCTTGGCCTGCGCGATTCCCTCAGCGACCCTGGATTTGATGATGCTGCGCTCGAATTCCGCGAATGCTCCCATCATGCTCAACATGAGCAGGCTCATGGGGCTGTCATCGCCAGCAAAGATCATGGCCTCTTTAATGAAACGCACCTTCACCCCGCGCTTGGTCAGTTCCTGAACCAGACGCCGGAGGTCATCCAGGTTACGGGCGAGGCGGCTCATCTCATGACAGACAATTTCATCGCCCTCACGGACGTATTCCAGCATGGCTTGAAGCTGAGGGCGGTTGGTGTCCTTGCCGCTCAACCTGTCCTCGAAGACCCGATCAACTTGGATGCCATCAAGCTGCCTTGCCGTATTCTGCATTTCACTGGACACGCGAATGTAACCAACTCTCTGACCCTGGCCCATGATCTCTCCTGTCTAGTTAAGATTAAGACCCTATTCGGAATATGTCAAGAAATATTTTTAGCATCTCAACCTGACACTTCATACTGAAGGAGATCAATAAAGCAGGATCGAGAGAATGTGCTAAATGGCTAAACCCTTTCTTGACGCCCTCCGGAAGTCACTGTCCCCGTAGGGGCGATCCTGCCAAAGGGGAGACTTGGCCTGTCGGCTTACTCCCTACGAAGGCGATCGATCAAGAATTGCATTGGGTTGAACTCAGCCCATCAGACGAGTCAGCCACAATCGTCGATTTCTCGGTCTAGCATTCTGTCGATCTCTTTGGGACAAGGACCACCTAGACAGTCGCGCTCAAAGGTCACTGCGAGTTGAAAGCGGTTGTAGAACTTCCAGTCGGGGATGACCTTTTTCCAGTATCGCTTCAGGTACTTCTGGGCATAAGCCTCCCCTCTTTCCAGGCTCATTACCTGGAAAATCTTTTTTGCCTCGGATCGGGGCATGTAGAGGTGAGGACTGAAGGGGTACCGGCCAAGGTCGTATGGGGCGGATTGCAGCATCCACATCTGCTCATCCCATTCCTGCTGGGAACAGGTCACCGGGTCCAGACCATAATCCCATTCCATCCTAGCTCCTGGACTTCGCATGGAACTTCCGTTCCACCTGGATGGGAATAATACCTCCATGGGAGTCGTACTGGATTGTTCTCAGATTGAACTCTTCATCAGAAACGGCTGTAAGCCAGAATCGCTCCATCCACCTCTCGGCCGTCTCCGGGTCATACCTCCTGGCCAGTGTTAGCCGTATTGCCCGGGCTTTTGACTCCGGCATAAACAGGTTTGGGTTATAGAGAAGACCTGTGTCATACGGAGCAGCACCGGGCTTGTGCATCTGCTCATCCCATTCCTCTTGGGAACAGGTCAGCGGATCCAGGTTATAGAACAGCTTCACGTTTACTCCCTAGCATACGTAAACCAGCCATAGACATTTCGGTGTAGTTGCGGGGCTGGATAGACACCGCTCACCTGTCGATAGACCTCCGGAGGGATAGCCTCAGTGGAAGTCTCCGAATATTCATGGCTGGTCAAGAAACGGGATGCTACTCCTGGTAACTTGCTGTAGAATTTCCAGCCCTTTCCGGACGTATAAATTACGTAGCCAAGTTCCTTCCCACTACCCCTAAGGGATAAAATCTCCTCTCCTGGGTCTGGTGGGACATTTGGGTAGTTGTAGTCAGAGGGGTATTTGGGCTCCCTGAACTCATCCCTATCCAAATCTATAACCTCGATTTTGACAATTTCCGATTCAAAGATGTAAACGTCGTTGGAATAATTAGCCCTAAGCCACTTCATGTCGTCCGGATAATTAGATTTTAGCCATCTGAGGGCAGACCTCACTTCCTTTTTGGTGAACCTGTGGTGGAGGAGGCCGTCGAGTATTGCTGCCCTTAGCTCAATCACACCACACCTCCAACTCTCCAAAGTTTGGGGCTTCCTGGGGTGAATTCAAGACCGCCGGGTCGGGGATTTTGCCCTCCCGGCCACGCAGAATGCCCCAGGAGACGTCGAGGCTGGTCGCGGTGATCGCTTCAGCCACGACGGCACCGGCCTCTGCTGCCCGTTCACGAAATTGAGCAATCGTCCTCCTTCGGGCTTTGCGCTGCTGCTGTTTCGAGACGCTATAGAGCACCCTGTGCATCGGGTGGAATCGTCGACGAGGCTTGAACGCCCTGCCCTGCGGATGCGGCTCCGCCGCGAACCAGTGCCGCCACTTCCTCCAACTGCTTCCGAAAAATGATTGCCTGGCGCAATGCCGCATCCAGATCCGATTTGTCGATCCTGCTCTTGATGGCGTCCACCACAGGAAAGAGCAGCCCCATTGGCCCTTCAGGTCCGCCGAAACTTCCGAGCCCTTGCAGAAGCAGGACGAACACGGCCTCGCGTGAGGCATCCTTATCGGCGGCTTCCAGATGCTGGATCAGGATGTCGAGATTGGCTTGCCATGCGTCCAAGGCAGCACTGGTGGGCCCGAAAATGTCGTTCATTGTTTCGTCCTCCATGTCATAGAAGCATCTGGAAGCCCCAATCTCGCTGGACTTTGATGCTCATCGTCCCAGTTCATCCAGGGAGACCTCATCCCAGGAAGCGCATCCATCTTCCACTGCGTTCGCGTAGCCCTCTCCAGGATCTTGCCGGTGGTAGGTTTTCTTCGGGGGACATTTCCAGGCGGGTCCAGAAGGCAAGTCGGCACGGTCAGATCCCCAGCACCCGGCAACCGAGGCAAAATAATCCGGTCTCTGAGACTGTCTGAAACTTGGGAGAACATGGGGGCAACTGGCTTCACCTTCTTGCCGAAGCCGCCATAGATTTTAGGATTGCCATAAAAATACAGCCGAGGATCGCAACAGCCCACATAAGGCCAGTACGGCGCATCCCTGGGTTAAACTGGTAGACGGAGTTTGAGCCCTCATCCCATACAGGCATTTTGCCAGCTCGGAGTTTATTATAAAAAGCGTTGGCGCCGAATAAATAGACGATAGGGATGGCCAGATACAAGCCGGAGACCAGGATTCGGTAGTTGCGCTTCAGGGCTTCGCCGAAGGTGGGATTGGTTCCATCTGGGTGTAAGACTCGGATCCCAAAGAGGGACTTACCGGGGGTGGTGCCCCAAATGGATTGGCACAAAGCGACTCCGAAGGGGACTGCGGTCCAGCAGAAGACCATATTCATAAGGAAGTTCACTGAATCCTGGGTCCCATCGCTGGCAATCGGGTATAGGTCAAACAGGCCAAGGCCAAGGCCCGCGATAGCGGTGATGATCAACGAGTCCATCCAGTATGCCCAAAGGCGGCTCCAGGGCTCCGTGGCGTAGTAGTAGCCAGCCGGGATCCCCGGAAGCTGTAAAGTCTGGTTTACGGGCCCAGCCGAGACTCCAGAAGGGGCCGAAGTGGGCATGGCCGGTGCGAGTGGTGCCACGGGCGGTTCCTGCTGCGCGGGGGCTGGGGATAGATGGTCACCCCTGCTAAGTACCGCCCCGAGAGCGACCCATTTGGAGTCTCCTTGGACAAGAATTAGACTTTCGTCTGAAATTTGACCTGAATCCCGCAGATAACTGAGCCCATCCAGGTCCATGAAAGGGGTCTCGATGCCTTGGCGGTCTATGGCCTTGTATGAGGTCATATTGGCTCCTTATATCAAAGCCGGTCAGAGGGACTGTAAGTCTGATGGATGAACAAACAGTAGCAGTTTGCGGGAATTCTGGCGCATAAGTGTCAAAGCTTTTGGATGGCTATTGGCAGGGGTACAGTTGCGGGAAGGGGGCGAGGAGGGATAAGGGCCACGACCGGGAAGTGAACGAACGTTTCGGGCCATTCAGGTGCCTGGTACCAAAGGTACCTGGACCGGGGCGGAGAGAGTTGGTGAACCTGGGCAATCCTCGACTTTGTGCAATTGAACCCGAGATCGTTCTGGTGGAACTCACGATTTTTTTCTCCCACTCGATTGGGATCCCGACTAGTAGGGTTGGCAGAGGGGAGGCTTTATTTTGCGCCATCCGCCCTCCGCAGGGTGACCCCGCATTCTGAGCAAACCTCTGACGTATCGATGAACCGTTCGCCACACCTGGGGCACCAAGCATCCTCCTTGAATTCCAAATCTTCAATATCCTGCCCCAAGAGTTGCCGCAAATACGCCACAAGCCGAGCCCGGTGCTCCTGATCGGCTGAAAGGATGTCGCCCTGATCCTCAGCGGCGATTGGTTCGCAGGGATGCTGTAAGTCGCGAACCACAGGATCCAGCAGCCCTTCGCTAGAGGTCTCCTTGAGCCCCAAGGCCCTCTCGATCGACCGTATGGCATCACCGGAAACGCTCCGTCAGCACCTCGGCAATCTGGCGGACGGCCACCTGGAGGAGGTGCTGCGGGTGGTCCGTCAGGCCAGCCTGGATCATACCCGAACGCGACCTCCCCAGAATCGTACCGAGGACAGTCTTTCTGCGAGAAACCTTCCCTGTCGAGTAGAAAAGGGCGCTGTTGCCAAAACCACCTGTCCGCCTACTGATGGATGGAGAGCCGGATTGAAAACTGACCTCCGGCTATATCTGCCAGAAATTTCATCGGTCTCCTCGGCAACCACATCGTGTATCGTGGGTACCGGTTCCCAAATCCCCCTTGGCGAAAATTACTGTCGTAGTATGCGAGGCCCTGAAATCCAATCTGAGCCAAACCTCGCCCCCTCGTCCAGGAATGCTCTCGGGGCTGACCTGCTTCAAAACGCCCATAGGTAACCAAGCCTGAGTGGTCATCGTTTGACGCTCGCCCTGCTCCTGTTGGGTAGTAGAGTAGGTATAACCATTCAACTTACTGGTGCTCCTCCGGTTTCCACAATCCTGAATTCACCACCACCGAGGTTGGTGCTTCCTTGTAGTTAATTTGGACTGGTCTGGCTTGGTGAGAGTTGCAGCTTTCTTTAGGAAATCCGTAAATGGCATGTGGGTATCTGGTGCATTTACTTCGAGTAGCGATCTAACTAATCGACAGGTCTGCCAAGCAACATCTTCTTCGGTTTCATTCGGAGTATTAGCTTCTGCTTTCAAATATTGATTGAAATCGATAATGTTCCAATCTGTTATTTTTGTTGAATCCCACCGAGATCTAATCTCACACCAGCACTTCCACCAAGGTTTCCTGATCCAAAAGGCGGTTTTAAAAATAGGCTTATTATTTGCATCATTCATTAGTCTTCCTCCTCACCCTTCCAAGAATTTGGAAGTAATGATTCGGTCGGAAACTCTTTCTTTACCGGTTTAGGCTTTTTAGGTTGAGCGGAAAATTTTTTGTATTCGCCCTCAATTATAAATTTATCAAGCCACAGCCCTCCAAAACCTTCCTTATTTTGAGCCCTGTAGGCTCTGGCCCCTTCAAGGATTTGATTGCATTCCAATTTCTTTGCCCATGGATCCACTGAATTAATCCGGTCCCTGAAAACTAGATAATGTTCCGGCTTAATTCGCTCTGGGCTGTATATTACGGTAAGACTCTCCCAATCATCCCAGAACTCATCATTTTCGTATTGTCTTTCATTAAAATGGCGATTGGGAGAAGAAGGAGTAACGATTGCATGAGGAGGTTCCGTCTCTGACTCATCTGACCCTTCGTTTTGCCCACGCCTCACATCTCCCGAATGTTCCCCACCGGTCTTACAGGATTCAAGGAATACCTGACGTTTGACGATTTGCTCATTCAGGTAGCCCTTAAAGCCTTCGATAGCTTCGCGGGTTCTACGATCTGCCATATAGGCTGTTACCTTTTCGGTCGTAGAGTTGAGCATATAGGCCAGTTCCGCTGGATCCTGAGACAACTCCACAATCGGTGTTGTTATGTTGAAATTGATGGCCAAATAGAGATCCATTGTTTTTTCAACAAACCCTCGGTTTGCATCTTCCAACGGACCCAAACAGTGGGCAAGGATTGTTGGTGTTCGGGTATATCCGAACATTACGCCAGATTTTTTCGTGGCCATTATGCTGACCTCCAAACTCTGACGCCTTCAATTGTAACTCGATAGGTCCAATTTTTGTTTCCCTTCCGATGATACGAGCACAGTGATTTCACCCGACTACGATGAGAGCTAGCCGGTTCTCCAGGGAACGGAAGGATCAGGAAGCTGTCTCCAACTTCGAGTTCTTCCCACGGGTAATGCAGACCCTTTATGAGGGTGGGGATGGGGATGTTTTTATCGATTTTGACCATTCGGTCCTCCTATAGGGTTAATACCCACTTTGCGAGGTTTCCGAATTCGTCAATTTTCATTCTTTCCTCTCTTTTACCGATTGTCCGAAACATATGTAAATTTTATCGAGTCAAAGTTATGAAACAATTGCAAAGGAAGAGTGTCTTTCCGGCACGGCTGCCTGACTTCGTCAGGGCCGCCTGATACGTTGCTTGTGCGAGGCCAGGCTGGATCTCGGCGGGGTCGTCCCCGGAAGGAGTTCCGTGGC
>Ga0181520_10007872_pt1 | contig 15427 bp, 18 predicted proteins | sample PEATcosm2014_Bin_29_FD_132451 | JGI IMG/M metagenome (GOLD analysis project Ga0181520, IMG submission 132451) | Peatland microbial communities from MTU Mesocosm Facility, Houghton, MI, USA - PEATcosm2014_Bin02_30_metaG | ecosystem: Environmental > Terrestrial > Soil > Wetlands > Peat | place...
CGGCAGCCAGAACGCACCGCGGACAGCGCAGCCTTCGCAGGGCGGCGGCGGATGGAACCGCTTCGGCAGCACGGGATCGGTGCGGCCGTCCGCGCCGCAATCGCAATCGCAATACCGGGGCAATTCCGGCGGTTCTTATAGTGCTCCCAGCCGGCCGAGCTCGCCCAGCAGCGGTGGCTCGAGCGGAAGCGGCGGCCATACCAGCGCGCCGCGGTCGTCGGGCGGTGGGGGCGGGCATTCGTCCGGTGGTGGCCACGGAGGGCATCGCTAACTTTATACCGGCTTCATTTTCGTTTCTTCCCATAGGCCCGGTCCCGGTTCAGCGGGGGCCGGGCCATTTTTTCGGCAGGACACCTTAGTTTACATAATATCCGTTATGGAAGCTAGAATTGACCCGCCAAGCACGCTGCCTTTACATCCCCCCCCGCAGCTTCGTATCTTGAAACGTTAGGGCTACATCCATGCACATCCTCTACGTCCAGATCCACGTCAAGCCGGAATTCATCGACGCCTTCAAGCAAGCCTCCATCGAGAACGCTGTTAACAGCCGCAAGGAGCCCGGTATCGCACGCTTCGACGTGCTGCAGGTCCCCGACGATCCCGCGCGTTTCGCCCTCCTGGAGGTCTACCGCGACGCTTCGGCGCCCGCGCTCCACCGGGAAACCGCGCATTACCAAACCTGGGTCGCCAAGGTATCGGACATGATGGCCGAGCCGCGCGCGCGGACCATCTACACCAACCTCGATCCGCCGGACCAGGGTTGGTAATGAAGCGCTTCGAATTCGCCACTGCCACCCGCATTGTCTTCGGCGAGGGTACGCTCGCCGAAGTGGCTCCCGCCGCCGCCGCGCTGGGCCGCCGCGCCCTGGTGGTCACGGGCGCCTCGATGGAGCGCGCCGAGCCTCTGCTGGCCGCGCTGGGCCTCGCCGGGGTGTCGGCAGTACCCTTCCCGGTCCCCGGCGAACCGACCGTCGAGCTGGTGAGCCGCGGCACGGAGTTCGCTCGCGCCGAGAAGTGTGATGTGGTGATTTCCATCGGTGGGGGCAGCCCCATCGACGCCGGCAAAGCTCTGGCTGCCATGCTGGGCAACCCCGGCGAGCCGCTCGATTATCTCGAGGTCGTGGGCCGCGGCAAGCCGTTGCTTCAGGTTTCGGCGCCCTACATCGCGGTACCCACCACGGCCGGCACGGGAAGCGAGGTCACGCGCAACGCCGTTCTGGGATCGCCCCAGCATCGCGTCAAGGCCAGCCTGCGGAGCGCCGGTATGCTGGCGCGCCTGGCGGTGGTCGATCCCGAACTGACCCTGGGACTGCCGCGGCCGGTGACCGCATCGACCGGTCTCGACGCTCTCACCCAGCTCATCGAGCCCTACGTTTCCTCGCGCGCCAACCCCATGACGGATGGCTTTTGCGTGGAGGGCATCCGCCGCATCGCGACGGCTTTGCCGTGCGTATGGGAAAACGGAGCCGACCGCCAGGCGCGCGCCGATATGTCCTGGGCCAGCCTGCTGGGCGGCCTGTCGCTGGCCAATGCCGGTCTAGGAGCGGTGCACGGCTTCGCGGCGCCCATCGGGGGGATGTTCCCCGCCCCGCACGGCGCGGTCTGCGCGGCCGTACTGCCGCATGCCATGGCGGTGAACGTGGAGGCTCTGCGCCGGCGCGCGCCGGAATTGGCCGCCCTGCGCCGCTATCAGCAGATCGCCTGCATCGTTACGGGACGCCCACAAGCCGCTATCGAGGATGGTCTCGAATGGGTGGCGGCGCTCTGCCGTCGGCTGGAGATTCCTTCGCTCGGGACTTACGGAGTCGGCGCGAGGGACATTCCTGGGCTGGTCGAAAAAGCGGCCCAGGCCAGCAGCATGAAGGCCAACCCCATCGCGCTAAATAGCGACGAGATGAAGCAAATTCTCGAGCGGGCGATTTAAATTGGGTTCAAACAGACGCGTCAAACCCAAAACGCCTCTTTGTATCTTTTTCTATAGGTGCGGCGTCCAATAGGCAGCTAGAATGTTTTAAGACCGCCATGCGAGCGGTTCACGCTCAGAGGGTTTTCCGCAGCCAAGTAGCTTGTGATTGTACAAACCAGGCCGCAAACGGCTTGCAGGCCGGTTGCGAACATTTTAAGATAACGATGTAACTTTACTCCTAATTCCGGGGGAGCCAGCATGATTTACTCTCGTTCGGCCGAGTACGCGATTCGCGCTTTTGTGCACCTTGCACAGGTGCCGGAAGGCAAATATGCGATGGTCAAAAACATCGCGGAGCAGGAGGAAATTCCGGCTCATTTCCTGGCCAAAATCCTCCAGCAACTGGCCCGCAAGGGGCTGCTTCGTTCCAGCAAAGGACCCACCGGCGGCTTCGCGCTGCGCGTGGATGCCAGCGATGTGCGGCTGCTGGATATCGTCGAGGCCCTGGATGGGCTCGCCCCCTACCAGCAGTGCGCCAGCGGACTTTCAGAGTGCAACGACGACATGCCCTGCTCGATGCACGATAGCTGGGTGGCGCTGCGTTCGCGTATCATGGATTACTTAGGGCGGAATACGATCGCCGACCTGGCCAAGGCGCTGGAGCTGAAGAAAAAGGCGCTGGCCCAAACCAAGCAGCGCAAGAGCCGGCGCGCCGTAGCCGCAAAACGGGCTTAACTCGGGTATTTAAATTCATTCGGAGGGACAATGGGGCATTCGGTCCTGGTCCCCATGGTGGTCGAACAGACTTCCAGGGGGGAGCGCGCGTACGACATCTATTCCCGGCTGCTAAAAGAGAATATCATCTTCCTGGGGACCCCGATTGACGACCAGGTCGCCAATCTCATCATTGCCCAGCTTCTGTTTCTGGAGGCTGAGGACCCGGAAAAAGATATTTCCATTTACATCAACTCGCCCGGCGGTTCAATCACGGCCGGCCTGGCGATTCTCGACACGATGGCCTTCATCCGGCCGGACATCGTGACCATCTGTGTGGGCCAGGCGGCGTCCATGGCCGCGGTTCTGCTGGCCAGAGGGACTAAGGGGAAGCGCTTCAGCTTGCCCAACTCACGCATTATGATCCACCAGCCTTCCATGCAGGGGCTGGCCGGTCAAGCGGCCGACATCGATATCTACGCCCGTGAGATTCTGCGTATGCGTGAGATTCTCAACGGTATGCTGGCGGATGCCACCGGCCAGCCGGTGGATCGGATCGCCAAGGACGTGGATCGCGATTACATCATGGAGCCCGATGGGGCCGTGACCTATGGCATGATCGACCGCGTAATCTCCAGCCGTGACATGGCGCCCATCGCCATCAAGGGCTGAAATTCTAACGGTTTAGGGCAATTCGGCGAGAAACCGGTCGATATCTTCCGGGCTAATGTAAAAGTGCGGCGATGTGCGCACCCATCCATTGCGGGGGGCAGCGGCGATTCCGGCGGCGCGAAGCTTCCGGACGATTTCCGAAGCCTCCCAGCCCTTTTTCCGAAAACTGACGATGCCGGCTCCGGTCTCCTGGGTTCGCTCCCCAAGCAGTTCGTACCCTTTGGCACGTACGCCGGCGGCGATCCGGTCGCCGAGATTTTGGACAACCGGGGCGATTTCTCCTACCCCGACCTCAAGTAGAAACTCGATTGCCGCCTTTAACCCGAAGCATCCAATAGTATTTAGAGTTCCGCACTCATAGCGGCCCGCATCTCGCCGCAAACCCATATCGCGCGAGGCGTAATCGTTGTATTTTTCAACGTTGGTCCAGCCGAATTCGACTGGCGTCACGCGGTCCTGAAGCTCCTGATTTATGTAGAGGATGCCGCAGCCTTCCGGGCCCAGGAGCCACTTGTGGCCGTCGGCCGCCAGGGCGTGAATGCCGCAAGCCCGAACGTCGAGGGGAAAAGCGCCCAGCCCCTGGATAGCATCTACCATAAAAATGCAATGGTTACGCCGGCAAATCTCACCAATCGCTGGAAGCGGAGCGCGGTATCCGCTGAGAAACTGCACGAAGCTGATGGAAAGCAGGCGGGCGCCCCGGCAGGCCTCTTCGATACGCTCCAGGGGATCGGTGACCGAGAGCCAGGTGATGGCCACACCCTTCTCTTCTTCCAGGCGCTTCCAGGGAAAGTAATTGGCGGGGAACTCCTCGCGGAAGCCCACCATGCGGTCTCCGGGCTTCCAATCGAGGCCCAGCGCGACCGTGGCGATGCCCTCGGAGGTGTTTTTGACCAGAGCGATTTCCGAGCGCCCGGCGTTGAGGAGCCGGCCCGCGGCCACGCGCACACCTTCGTAGGCGGCTAGCCACCGGTCGTAGTGCAGGCTGCCGAACTCCAGGCAATCCTGCGCAAGATGCTGCATGGCGTCGGCGGCCCGGCGGGAAAGCGGGGCTACAGCGGCATGGTTGAGGTAGAGAAGGTGCTGGCAGACCGGGAACTGGTCCCGATAGCGCTGCCAGAGCGGCGCCTGGTCCATCTACAGATCCTACAGTTCTAGCGGCACTACGGTCAATTCGGTGATGACGGCTTGCTCGGGGAGCGTTGCGCAGGCCATGATGGCCTCGGCGACATGCTCGGAGGTCAGCGCCTGGGCACGCTGCTCGGCCGTGGGCTTGACCGGGCGCTTGTCGATGAATTCGGTATCGATCAAGCCCGGGCAGACCACCGTGGTGCGGATGTGGTTCTCCTTCTCTTCCACGCGGATGCCATGGGCTAGACCGATCAGGGCGCGCTTTCCGGCCTGATAGGCAACCCCGGAAACATCCGGCGTGTGGCCGGAGATGGAAGAGACGAAGATCAGATGCCCGTGGCGCGCCTCGCGCATGGCCGGAAGCACGGCTTGGGTGATGTAGTAGGCGCCGTTAATATTGATCGACATCATCTCGTCCCAGATGGCCGGGCGCAAGCGGCGCAGGGAGCGGTCCGGAGTGTTCATGCCGGCCACGTACACCAGGATGTCGACCGGTCCGAAGCGCTGGCGAGTGGTTTCCGCCAAACGCTCCATGGATTCGACGCTGCCGGCATTGGCGACGGCGGTGTCGAGCGTGTGCCCTTTGGCCGCCATTTCGGACTTCAGGGCTGCCAGCCGGTCTTCACGGCGCGCGGCGGCCATCACTTTGGCTCCGTCGCGCGCCAGCAAGACGGCGATGGCGCGTCCAACACCGCTGGACGCGCCCACCACCAAAGCTACTTTATCCTTCAGAGAAACGGGCATCGATCACAGATCCAGGTTCTGGCGCGCCCAGGCGATATTCGCCAGGTTCAGATCGTCTTCCAGCTTGACGGCGGCCTCGGGGCTGAGTCCGGAGATCGAGGGCAGCGGCTTCTTGGGGACGTTCTTCTTGACCAGCGCCAGGGTGTGGGCCAGATCGCGGCCGGGCAGAGGGCTGAGGACGTCGTCGAAGGTGGCCCAATATTTGTCGGTGTAGACGGGGATCTTCAGCGGATCGCGGGTGATCATTTCGAGCAGGAAGATGTGGTTGGGATCCTTCTGACGCAGGGTCTGGACCATGCCCTTCAGATCCAGCGCGCCATCGCCCATCACCACTTCCGAGAGCAGGAAGCCGTCTTCGTACTCCTGCAGGCCCATGTCTTTGATGTGGCTGTAGAAGATGTACGGCAGGAGGGTCTTGAGCGACTGGTCGGGGGTTTCGCACAACGAGAGATTGTTGCCGAAATCGTAACACACACCCAGATATTCGCTGCTCACGTGCTTCAGCCAGGCGGCCTGTTCGGCGGAGCGGTAGCCCTTGTGGTTCTCGAAGCCCAGCTTCATCTGGTACTTGTGCAGGATCGGCTCGGCCAGTTCGCCCGACCGATGAATGCGGTCCACCATTTCCTTCCAGGGGCCGACCGCGTCGAAATCCTCATACCGACGGCCGGTGAGGGCGACGTGGAAATACAGCGCCCCAGCTTCCTTATACGCCTTCACCTGGGTCTCGAAAGCGTCCAGGTCGCTCTTCGCATTGGGCAGACGGACGTCGGAAATAAGGTAAAGATTAAGGGACTCCAGGCGCGCGCGGAATTTCGCGATGGTGTCCGCATCGGTGGCCGGGGGATTGGTCTGCACGCCCGCCAGACCGATATTTTTGCAATGCTGGACGATGTCGAACGAAGACGCAGGACGAACGCCCGCCTGAGCTGCCGCGCCGCCGGCTGCTCCGCCGCGCGCGCCGGGGGCGAAACCACGACCGCCCCGGGAACGCACCGAGAATGCAGTCGGCGCGCCACCCATCTTCGGTTTATTGGGAACTGTGGCTGCCTGGGAAGACGAGCCAAGCCAAGCGGGGGCCGTACCGGCCAACGCCAGAATCTCTCTCCTGGAAATCATAATGCCTCCTGAACGATTGAAAGTTCTAGTTAATCACAATGCCTGCTCCTATGGGTAGCGGCGCTGCGCGCCGTCCCCGGCAAGCTGTAGCATGCGCCACCTTAGCGGAAGAGCAAGGGAGCGAACTCGGCCAGACTCATGCGCCATACCGGCCACGTATGCGCGCCACCCTCGTAAGTGCGCAGGGTCGCGTGGATCTGGTTCTTCTGGAGCATTTCGGCGAATGCTTTGACCCGAGGATATTGCACGGTGTTGTCGCGATCGCCGCAGGCAATCCAGACGATTCCGAGTTTGGCGTTGGTGCCTTTCGGGTCGGCCAGCGCTTCTTTGTGGTGGGCTTCGAAATCGCGCGGCAGCCCCGGGCTGAAGATTCCCAAGGCACCGAACATTTCCGGATGGCCGAAGCCGGAGTTGATGGTGATGCCGCCGCCCATCGAGAGACCTGCGAGTGCGCGGTTGCGGGATCCCGCGGCCACGCGATACTGGGATTCGACGAAAGGGATCAGCTCGCGGGTCAGATAACTGTCGAACAGCGCGTTATTGTCCTGCCCTTGACCGGCGGGGCCGTAGGGAGCCGCATGACCGGCCGGCATGACGATCAGCATGGGCTTAGCCTTGCCATCGGCGATGAGGTTATCGAGGATCAGGTTGGCATTGCCCGCGTTGGTCCAGGAATCGGGCACGTCTCCGCCGCCATGCACCAGGTAGAGCACCGGGTATCGCGCGGACGATTTCAGGTAACCCGGGGGCAGATAGATGAAGATGCGCTCGGTGCGGCCCAGAACCTCCGACTTACGCCACTCGGTGACCACCATCCCGTGCGCCACATCGCGCAGGCTCCACGGAGCGGGCGGATCGGCGGGCACTTCGAGCAGGCTGGCCGAGGTGCGCTGGCGCAGTTTGATTTTGGGATTGACGGGATCGGCCATGATCACGCCATCCAGGTTGAAGTAGTAGAGATGGCCGGTGGCCTCGAGGGGGCCGGCGGTGACGCTCCAAACGCCATCGGCGTCTTTGACCATGGGCTGCAGCGTGCCGACCGGCATCCAGTCGCCGTACAGAGACGCTTCGGCAGCTTTGGGCGCGCGGAGGCGAAAGGTGACGGTACGGTCGGGGTGAATTTCGGGGGAGACCAGGGTGTCGACCGCGGGCGGCGCCTGCGCGGACGCTAGCGCGGCAAAGACCGCCACAACCGGGAAAACGGGAGCAAGACGCATATCAGCCTATAGTAGCCGCTTGCGTAGCGCGCCGGTGGGCGCCGACGCCCCGCCGCGATATCAGATCTTGTTGATGTCCCAGCTTTCGAGCACCGGCTTCGGAGGACCGTCCCGGGCGACCTCGATCATGGCACGCCCGATCTGCTCGGTCGTGGTGACGTATTTTGGGAAGGCTTTGTAGAGCAGCGGAGGCAGCGGTCCCAGGGCCGTATACAGGACCCGGTAGAGCCTGGTCTTGGACTTGATCCCGTGCAGGGCCACGATCATGGCGGGGCGGAACATGCAGGCGGCCTTGAAGGGCAGGCGCAGCAACGCATTCTCAGTGGCGCCTTTGACCCGCGCCCAGCGAGTGCGGCCTCGCTCGCTGCTATCGGTGCCGGCCCCGGACACATAGATGAACGTCATGGCCGGGCTCAGCCGGGCCAGCAGTCCGGCCACTGCCAGCGTGAGGTCGTAGGTCAAATGGCGATAAAGATCCGCCTGCATTCCGACCGAGGAGACGCCCAGACAGTAGAAGCAGGCGTCGAAGCCCCGCAGATCGGCCTCGATAGACGTGAGATCGAACAGATCGTCACGCACGATTTCGCGCAGCTTCGGGTGGTGCTGTCCGGTGGCATTCCGGCCGACGGTCAATACGCTTTCCACACGCGGGTCGAGCAGGCACTCGCGGAGAACGCCCTGCCCGACCATGCCGGTGGCGCCAAAGAGAATGACTTTCATATCCTCACCTTTCCAGGATGCGGAGCCTGTTCGCTTAAGCCGTGAGCAGCACCTTCAGGGTGCCCGGACGCGCGGCGTGCGCGAAAGCCGCGACGGCATCGCGCAGGGGGTAGCGCGCCGCGATCATAGGCTCGACCGGAATGAGCTGACGGGCGAGCAGCGGCAAAGCGGCCTCGAAACGCCCGCAGCGCGATCCGACTACGGTGATCTCGTTGACCACGAGGGGCGCGGTGTTGACAGCAACCTCGGAATGCAGCGTCGACTTCAAAACGATGGTGCCGCGCGGGCGGCACAAAGCCGCTGCCGCGACCAAGCCTTCGCGGCTGCCGGTGGCCTCCACCACCCAATCGAAGGCCGCCGAGCACGGAGAGCTGCCGGCGATCCCGGTGATCACACCGGCTGCGGCGGCGATGCGCAGCTTATGCGCGTGATGGCCGAACAGGCGGACGGGGTAGCCATGGGCCTGTAAGAGCATCGCCGCCAGCAGCCCGAGCTTGCCATCGCCCAGCACGGCCACGGGCTCATCGGCGGGAATCGAGACCTGATCGAGGATTTCGCAGGCCGCGGCCAGAGGCTCGGCGAAGACGGCGCGCTCATCGGGAAGGGCGTCATCGAGGCGGTGCAGGTTGCGCTCGGGCAGCGTGAAGAACTCGGAAAAAGCGCCGGGGTGGCCGGCGATTCCCAACACGGTGCGACGGGGGCAATGGCGGCCGAGGCCTTTGCGGCACCATTCGCAGACCGTGCAGGCCAGATTGATCTCGCCCACCACGCGGCAGCCGAGGAGCGAGCGGTCGTCCGCATCCACCACTTCCGCCACGAACTCGTGGCCGGGCGTGCCGGTGAAGCCGTAGTAGCCGCGCATCAGCTCGAGATCGGTATCGCAGATGCCGCCCATCCGCAGACGCAGCAGCGCGTAGCCTTGCGGACGCGCGGGCATGGGCTTCTCGCGAACCGAAACCGCGCCGTCTTCCAGGTGAACAGCCAGCATGCCCTTATAATAATGGCTTCATGCCAGCCGAGCTTGCTTGTTTCGAGGCGCGCTGCCGCGCCCATTTCGCCATCACCGAAGTTCTGTACAATTGCCCGCATTGCGGCGGGCTGCTGGAAGTGGTCTACGACGCTCCCGCGGCGACTGCCGGCGAGCTACGCGCGCTGTGGCGCAACCGGCGCACTTCGAACGCACCGCTCGACCAGAGCGGCGTGTGGCGCTACCGCGAGCTGATCCCGTTTCCCGAGGATTACGGTTGCGTGCTGACGCTGCGCGAGGGCAACACGCCCCTGCTCGAGGCTCCCCGCGCGGCGCGCTACGGAGGCTTGGATCGCCTGGTCTTCAAGCACCAGGGCTTCAACCCCACGGGATCGTTCAAGGACAATGGCATGACCTGCGGCGTGGCGCAGGCGCTGCGCCTGGGACGCAAGCGGGTGGCGTGCGTCTCGACCGGCAACACCTCGGCCTCGATGGCCGCCTATGCCAGCGCGGCGGGGCTCGATCCGGTGATCTTCATCCCGCACGGCAACATCGCGGTGGGCAAGCTGGCGCAAGCTCTGGAATACGGCGCGCGCACGCTGCAGGTGGAAGCCAACTTCGACCAGATCCTGGCGCTGGTGCGCCAACTGGCCGACCGGCTGGGTATTTACCTGCTCAACTCGATGAACCCGTTCCGTATCGAAGGTCAGAAGACCATCATGACGGAGATGCTGGACCAGCGCGACTGGCGCGTGCCGGACTGGGTGGTGCTGCCGGGCGGAAATCTGGGCAACAGCTCGGCGTTCGGCAAAGGACTGCGAGAGATGCGCGAACTGGGGCTGATCGACCGTTTGCCTCGGCTGGCGGTGATCCAGGCGGAAGGGTCGGCGCCGTTCTACGACCTTTGGCACGCCGCGGATCGCTCGCATTTGAATGCCGTGGGACATCCGCAGACGCTGGCCACGGCGATCAAGATCGGCGATCCGGTTTCGTGGCCCAAGGCGCTGCACGAGGTCACCGCGTCGAACGGGGTGGTGGAGAAGGTGGGCGAGCAGGAGATTGCCGATGCCAAGGCGGTGATCGGGAAGTGCGGGATCGGGTGCGAGCCGGCCTCGGCGGCGACGCTGGCGGGCATCCGGAAGCTGACTTCGGTGGGGATTATGCGGCCGGATGAGGACGTGGTGGCGGTGCTCACCGGAAACGTCTTAAAGGATCCTGACTATATATATCGGTATCATCTGGGAGAATTGGAAACAACTGACGGGAAAGCCCTTGTTCCCAATTTTGGAAATCCACCGGTGGTGGTACCGAACGATGCCGAGAGGATTGCTAAGCTTCTGGAAAGCTAAGGGGCGCAGATTAATACGAAAGTAGTAGAGTTTCCTATTGTTTTGTATTAAACCTTCTGGTACACATGTACTATATATGGCCGCCCAAAAAAAAATAGTACCCCTGATCTCGACAAGCCACGGGATTCCGGCCCGGAGATTGCGCCGGGAACTGGAGAACCTGTACGCCCGGCAGGAAGTGGTGGACGACCTTATCGACTCGCTCGAGCGCTACCACCGCTACCGGGCGAAGTCGGTCGATGAGCGAGAGCTGCGCAGCGCCTGAGGGCTTTCTATTTCCGCAGGAGCGCGTCAATACGCGCGGCCAGGTCGGCTTCGGAGGCGGCTCCCGGGTGATAGAAGCGCACCACTCCCGCGGCGTCGATCAGCACCAGAGTCGGCGTGGTACTTGCGCCGTACCGCTCGAAGTTCTCCGCGCTGATCGACACAGGCATTTCCGTCAGAAATCCATAATACTTTTGCCGCACACTGTCGATATAAGGTTTTTCGACGGCCGGTGTGGCGTCTTCCCCGCGGGCCGTATAGCCATAGTAGCGAGTGGGGCCGATGACGGCCAAGCCCTTAGAGGCGTATGTCTTCCATAGGCTCGCGATCACGGGAGCTTCGGCCTTACAATCCGGGCACCAGTGGGCCCAGAAAAAAAGCAGCACCGGATGGCCGCGCAGGCTTTCGAGCGTGGGTGGCCGGGATCCGAGCCATTCGCGTTCATCGAGCGGAGGCGCGGGCTTGCCTTCAAGATCGATGAGGTTGATGTTTTTGACGATCCGCGCGTGGAGCGACGTGGTGCCGTAGGCTTTGAGCTGGCCGCGCAGGAAAGCAAGGGCCTCGGGCAGCTCGCCACGGGCCCGCAAAACCTGGGCGTGCACTTCGATGGAGGCGCCTAGAGCGGTGGGCAGCCAGGGATCCGCGTCCAGCTTGCGCGTGCGCAGCAGGTCGAGCGAGAGCTTGCAGGTCTCGGCGGCGTAGGAGTCGGCGCGGTCGTAATCGCGGGCATCCAGGGCACCGCGAGCCAGCCAGGAAAACGCGGCGGCCAGCTCGGGGGTGGCGCCGGATCGCGCCTGATAGGCGCGCGCGGCGTGCTCAGCGGCGGCTTGATCGTGGTGGGCCAGGAAGTCGCGGACATCGTTGACCAGCGAAGCAAGGAGGAGAAGCGCCGGGAGCATGTTATAGCAGCGAATCGATATAGCCGGTAATCTTGGGGTCCATCCAGTCGGCCGGCTCGGCGAGTTTCTGGAGCACCCTGCCCTGGGGATCGATGATGTAGGTCTCCGGGTACATGTAGGTGCCGAAATCCTCGTGCAGCTTCAGCTCGCGCGCGGTCAGGAAGGCTGGGTTGAACTTGCGCAGAAAGGCGCTGTAAGCCTGCGGGTCCTGATCCACGCTGATGCCCAGCACCACCACGCCCTTAGGTGCGTATACCTGCGCGAAGCGGCTGAGCGAGGGGGTTTCCTCGACGCATGGCGGGCACCAGGTGGCCCAGAAATTCAAGACCAGGATCTTGCCATCGAGATTCGGCAGCGAGACGCGTTGGCCGCTATCGGCCCGGATGGTGAAAGCCGGGGCGCGATCTCCGGCGACCACGACGCGTTCGTGGATGGCGGCATAAATCACGTAGCACAGGGCCACCACAAGGAGGCCCATGGCGATGCGCAGAAGCCGGTCTGTCTTGGTGGTTCGCATGAGGGCAAAGCTATAATGAAATTGTAGCTCGGTCAGGCCCCTCGGCGTCTAAGACACGATGCTCATTACCCGGAAAATCGAGTTTTCGGCCTCGCACGTCTGCCGCAACCCGCGGCTTTCGGAAGAAGAAAACCGGAACCTGTACGGCGGCGCGGCCAATCCGCACGGCCATGGGCACAATTATGTAGTGGAGGTGAGCCTGGAGGGCATGCCCGACGCCGTCACAGGGATGGTTCTGGACCTCAAAGAGTTGAAGGCCATTCTGAACCGGGAGATCGTCGAGCCGTACGATCATCGCTTCCTGAACCGCGAGGTTCCGCCGTTCGACAGTGTGGTGCCCACCACCGAGAATATCGCCCGGGAGATCTGGAGGCGCCTCGATCCGCATTTCTCGAACGGTGCGGCCCGGCTGCACGCGGTGCGGGTGTACGAGACCGCCGATCTTTATGTGGATTATTTCGGAGAGCCGCCGTGTTCCGCGTGACCCGCCGCTACGAGTTCGCCGCTTCCCACCGGCTGGACAGCCCGGCGTTGAGCGAGGAGCAGAACCGGGATCTCTACGGCAAATGCAACCACCCTCACGGGCACGGCCATAACTACGTCATCGAGGTGAGCGTGCGCGGGCCGCTCGACGAGATCAGCGGGCGCGCGGTGGATACCGCCCGGCTGGATGAACTGGTGGCGCGCGAGGTGCTGGGGCATTTTCACCAGCGCAATCTCAACGCCGAGATCGCGGCCTTCAGCGTGCGCGTGCCGACTTCGGAGAATCTGGCGGCCGAGGTCTGCGGCCGTCTGAAGGCCGCCTGGCACGGGGAATTCCCCGGTAAATGGCCGCAATTGGAACGAGTCCGCATCGCCGAGACGGCGCGGAACATCTTTGAGATCGGAGCCGATGAAATCGAATAAAGCCAAGGTAGAGGTTATGCAGCCGCAGCGCGAGGATGTACGGATCGCTCCGCTGGTGAAAGACATCTTGCTCAAGCTGGGCGAAGACCCCGGCCGCGAAGGCCTGTTGCGCACGCCCGAACGCGTCGAGCAGGCGCTTCAGTTTCTGACCAGCGGCTACCGCGTGGACGTCCGCAAGATTCTGAACGGCGCGCTCTACAACGTGAAGTACGACGAGATGGTGGTGGTGAAGGACATCGAGTTCTTCAGCATGTGCGAACACCACATGCTGCCGTTCTACGGCAAGATGCACGTGGCTTACCTGCCCAAGCAGAAGGTGATCGGGCTGAGCAAAATCCCGCGCATCGTGGATGCCTTTGCGCGGCGCCTGCAGATCCAGGAGCGTCTGACGCAGCAGGTGGCCGAAACGCTGCGGGAAGTGCTGGACCCGGTGGGCGTGGGAGTGATCTGCGAAGCGCGCCATTTCTGCATGATGATGCGCGGCGTGGAGAAGCAGCACTCCGGCGCCATGACCAGCGCCATGCTGGGCGACTTCCGCGACCGCAAATCCACGCGCGACGAGTTCCTCTCGCTGGTGAACCACAAGGCCAGCTCGTTCTAGTAGACTACATCCATGCCTCTTGTCCTGAACCGGAGAGCATTTCTCCAGGGCGCCCTAGCCTCGGCCGCATTGGCCCGGTCGAGCAGCGCCGGGCGCGCCGGCGCCCATTGGGCGTTCCTGTCGGACATCCATATTTCCGCTAATAGCGCGGACCGGAATCGGGGCTTCTCGCCGGCTGCCAACCTGGGCAAGGCCGTTTCCCAGGTCGTACAGGCCGATCCGCAGGGTGCGGCGATCACCGGAGACCTGGCGCGGCTCATGGGATTGAAAGAAGATTACCAGACGGCTAAGGCGCTGCTCGATCCTTTGCCGGCGCGCATGGCTCTGGCGCTGACGCTGGGCAATCACGACGACCGCAAGAACTTCTTTCCGGTATTTGCGCCGGCGGGCGAGGGCCCGGTGAAGGACCGGCAGGTTTCCGTGGTGGAGGCGCGGCCGATGCGTTTCATCCTGCTCGATTCGCTGCTGGCGACCAACGTCACGCCCGGCCTGGTGGGAAGAGATGAGCGCAACTGGCTGGAGCAATACCTGAAGACCAGCGACGCGACTCCCACGGCGATTTTCTTCCACCATCCGCCAGACGATGCCGATAACAATCTGCTGGATAGCGACCGGCTGCTGCGCATCGTGATGCCAGCGCGCAAGGTCAAGGCGGTGGTCTTCGGCCACAGCCACGCCTACCGGTTCGATACCATGAACGGCCTGCACCTGATCAATCTTCCGGCGGTGGGTTACAACTTTGCCGATAGCGAGCCGGTCGGCTGGGTGGAAGCGCGCATGGCTGCCGAAGGCGCGGATTTCACGCTGCACGCGGTGGGCGGCAATATGGCGCAGGACGGGCAGACGAAATCGCTGGGGTGGAGATAGGGCGCGAGCACCCAGAGCGCCCCGGCGGCCGATCGGCTCGGAGCAACGATTTCCCTCAGCGCGCCATACCTCGCTGTTAACTTCCGGCAACTTGTTTCCGGGCGGGACGGGATGCAGGCTGTAACTGAGAGGTCCCGGCTCCGCCGCGAGCCGCATGATCACGACACCCATCTCGATCGAATCGCAGCGCTCCACGCGCTTGGACCCGAAAACCATGGAGCGGAACCTGCGGCAGATCCATCGGCGCCTCGATGAATACGAGCGCGACCTCACCGATTATTATGCGGTAGCGTGCGGCAAACTGCCGGAAGCGCTCGAACGAGAAGGCAGAAGCGCCGCGCAGCATCGACGGGCCGGCTGATCGGGACTTGCACCGAACCTCAGCTTCGCGCCGCGAGTTTCCGCCGCAGCAGATCGAGCGCCATATTCACCGTGAAAGTGCGTATGCGCGTGCGGTCTCCCAGGAAGACGCGGCTCACCACATCCACACCCATGGCATCGGCGATGGCGACGCAAACCGTGCCCACGGGAACCGGCTGGCCGGCTGGGCCGGGCGATGGGTCCGGCCCCGCTGAGCCGGTGATGGCCAGCGCATAGGTAGATCCGGTGCGCCGGCGCGCGCCCTTGGCCATGGCCTCCGCGGCGGGCTTGCTCACGGCGCCGAATTCGTCGAGCGTGGCTGGGGGCACGCCCAGCATCTCGATCTTCATGGCAGTAGTGTAGGTGATGAAGCCACCCACGAAGTAATCCGAGCTTCCGGGCGTGGCGGTGAGGCGCTCGCCGAGCATCCCGCCGGTGCAACTCTCGGCCACCGAAACCGTGGCGCGGTCGCGCCGC
>Ga0181520_10007873_pt1 | contig 15427 bp, 11 predicted proteins | sample PEATcosm2014_Bin_29_FD_132451 | JGI IMG/M metagenome (GOLD analysis project Ga0181520, IMG submission 132451) | Peatland microbial communities from MTU Mesocosm Facility, Houghton, MI, USA - PEATcosm2014_Bin02_30_metaG | ecosystem: Environmental > Terrestrial > Soil > Wetlands > Peat | place...
ACTGCTCGATGGGCGCGGGGATGGGCGATCTGCTATGGATGTTCAATATCAGCCGTCCTTGGCGGCTGATCGAACTTAACAAGGTGAGCTAAATCGCGTCACGCAGGCTTGCCGAAAACTCACCTTTGTTCGAATGATTCATAGTGTGGTGAGTCAGAAATTCATTTCATAAGTTGAGGCCCCGAACCGCAGATCCTTCGACTACGATTGGCGCAAAATGCGCGCCAATCTCCGCTCAGGATGACAGGCCATTTATGATGCAAACTTCAGACTCAGGACAATAGGTACTATTCCGCTGTCCGGTTCGTCATGCCTGGTCGACGGGGCACCTCGCTGGTGAAAAGAAGTTAGTTGGCGCGCTTGAGTTCGATAAGCGGATTCCAAATGATTGGCTGAGGCCGATTTGCGCCATTACGCCTGACGACGAAGCGCAACACGTCTCCTTTACCCACAGCTATGTCCTTAAGTTCGTACTTCGCCGGGGCGCCGAAATGTGGCACCTCGAGCCAGCCCGACAATGGCCAGATTTGTTTCGTGTTGTGCTCAATTTTCACTGCGACGGGCGCATCTGAGTTCGCGCAGGGATCCTTTTGTATCTCCCCAGACAAGCTGGCCAGCCCTTTCGCCTGAATGGTGAAGCTCCTTGCCAGCTCGGCCCCAGCCGAGGGCTGCGCCCAAATTCTTCCTATGCGACCGAGATCGGAGCCCGCCCAAAGGCCCTCATAACCTTCAGTCCGCCAGCTCAGCTCCTCATACTTCTGACTGTCGCTCGCCTGTTCGTACTTCCAACCATGCGCGCCTTGAGTGGGCGAGAACTCCCCTAGGGCCTGATGCATTTCCCCATCTCCAGGCACCGCCTGAGCGGCGACAAGGGGACTGCGATTTCCGTCTCCATCAACGGTTCTCACTTGATATTCCGCCGCAAGCTCGTGGCCCGGCTGGTAGTCAAAGTAAAACGTTCCATTGGCGGATTTGCCGATAAGTGCCCCATTCCGCAAGACCTCGTAGTAAGAGATCCAGTTGTTATCGCGTCCGGGCAACCAAGCTACCTCAATGCCCTGGGTCCCAAGGTTGGTTCCCACCCGTTTGGTTACACCAGAGGGTGGCTCAGGGTTGACCTTGTCCGCTCCCGATCCAGGATAGTTCGGCAGGTTCAGAAAGAGTAGCTCCCCTGGCAGTATTTCCGGAAGGCTGATACCCTCCGCCATGAGTTGTTTTCCAGATTTGCGTCCATGGGTCCTCGCGTGGTAAGTCTGAACCTCGTAAGTTTTGTCTGGTTGAAGCCCCTTTGGGAGGATAATTACTGGTTTGTCCGGGCCTGCCTCAAGGCGAATAGGCGTTGCCAGCTTGGCGTACTTGAAACCCAGCGCATCCGCCGGAGCGCGGCTCATATCTAACGTAACCGAAGCCACCACATTCTTATCGCTCGCCCGGATCAGCATCAATGAATACACACCTTGATTGCTGTTTTCGCTGAACCCGTCACGTCCACCCGGATCATACTGCCCGAGCTCGTAGATGATCAGCGGCTCTTCGCCAACCTGAAAGGCTAATCCAAAGAATGCCGTTTCGACTGTTCTTAACGCACCGTGCTTGCCTATCTGAGTGACATACGATTCTTCGCCCCGAGGCCCTTGATAGCGGAAATTCATTGGACCATAGGTCTCGCCTGGAACGCCATAGTACCGGTACTCGTTATCAATAGGATCAGCATAGATCCCGGTATCCGGCGTTGCGGCGTTGGTGGTAAAGATCTGTGTCATCGACCATGTGCCGCCTTCATAATGGTCGCCTGAAGTGTTCGACAATGGCTTACTTACCAGGAAATACGCCGGGCCGCGTTTGGCGTGCTTGGTGATGATGATCCCGCTGTTACCTTCCGCATCCATCCTCTGGAAATACCAAATGGGATCATCGTTGGTCACGCGCGGCCGAAAGACGTGGCTCCCACGCCCCGCCACGCCCTTGGCAATCAGGTAATGGTAGATATCCCAATCCTTGCGGATGAACTCCAGGTCAGGGCCGTCCCCTGGATCGCGATACCATGTTGGATCTAGCGCCAGGTGTGTCCGATCACTCGACGGGTTGTAGTAGGTGTGATCGAAATCGGTAACGTTATGTACCTTGTCAGGAGGAATAATCAGCGATGTATAGTAACCACTGTAAGGCCCAACGCCCCCGTCGGTATATTCTCCGGATTCCGCCAGCCTGGCGAGATCGTAGCTGATCCAACGGCCGCCGCCATCGCATGCATCTACTCCACTCCGAGGATGGGCAGTTTTGAACTGCTCCAGCAAAGAGCGGAAATTCTGGTCAGCCGCCAACAGGTTGGTGTCGTTCCCGCTGGCCGCGGGAGCAATGTCGTAGCGGTATTGAAAGTCTCCCCAGTTGGCTACACTTTTATCCATCACCGCTTTCTGCCATATCACTGTATCTTTGATCGACTGTTCAAGGACCATTTTGCCCGGAGATATCAGCCAGTCCGGATGCTGGAGTCCAATCGCGCTTTCTTCCGTCGCGAGGAAGGTCGGAAGCCAGAGCGCCCACTTCATCCCGTGCTTCCGAAGATAGGCGGTCGTCAACGCCCAATCTGGACCATTCCAACTCCCCCACGCGTCATACCAGCCGGCATCGTCCCACAAGATGTCTCCACCGCATTCCCTCAGGAGATCCGTGTAGCGCAAATCGAGAGCGAGACGGCGCCCCCAATTGTCGGCGCTGGGGGTTCCTCCGTCGCCGACCCACGGCGAGGGCCAATCCACAGCCCAGCGGGTCTTTCCAAAATACTCTGGGTTGGTGAATTCCCAAAAGTATTGGAACTGCCAGTCAAGAAGATGGTTGCCGATGTCGTCCAGATCACCCGACAGAGCCGCTGTAAAGGCTTTCGGTGTGTCAAGTTGAGCGCCTGGTTTTAGCTGGGCATCATACCCGGCCACCTTAAGCGCCACACTCATTGCTTCGCCGCCCACCTTAAGCGACCAATGGCCCATATAGTCCCAACCCACCGCGAGGTTATCTCCAGAAGAAGAGTCGCGGAGCAGAACAAGGGGCAGATAGGCACTATAATTGCCCGTCTGAACGCCAGCCGCTGAGTCGAACATGTGCTCATAGCTGCGATGAACGCTCTCCGTTTTCAGCAATTGGCTCCCGTTGAAGTTGCCTCCCCCGCTAATGTAATCGAGCTCCAGCCGATCCGGGTTCGCTCCCAGCGGGCGAGTGTTGAGAAAAAAGAGATCCGAAATCCTGACCTCACCACTGGACATGTTCTCAACCGAGAGCCATTCGCGAACGATAGCGGTGTGGGGATAGATGACCCAATGCTTTGTCACTTCCACAGACCCTGTTTTTAGCTTAATATCCAGCTGCATCTCGCCTTGACTAAGTTGCCGGGTGCGTTCACTCACCAGCGTCCAATTCGCGATCTGCTCGCTCAAAGTTACCCCATCTACTGTTATCCGGATCTCCTCCGGATCCCTCCCTGCTTCACGGTATTCGCGATCGGAGAGCTTATTCCTGAGTGAAGTGAGCACGAGCCGGCCATCGCGCAGCGCGATTGTTCGCTCTGCCATGGACGTTCCCATAATCCACGTCATCCCCTCACGCCGGACGTAGGCGTCGACCTGCTGGCGATCGGCGTTCTTCCCGGCCCCGGTAACCTGCGTCAGAGCAGTGGGCTCGAGTACAACTTTAGCCATAGCTGCAGACGCGCACAGTTTGGTGAAATCACGGCGATTCATCGCTCCTCCGCCTGGGAAATAAGGTTGCGCACAAAGGGTCAACACCGGACGATGTTGACCACCGTAAGAACTTTACGGACTTCATCCTGTGTTGTCAACAGACATGTCGACATTCTAATTAGCAAGTCGCTGGCTTCTTTGTTTTAGGGCAACGCAGAGTTTCTTGGGGAAAACGCGGGAGCTTCAAAATTCAGTAGGAACGTGTCCCGACCTCAGCCTATTTGCACAAGGAACCGGAACGGGGGAGTTCGGACCTAAAGCATCGGCTTCGGCTAGGAGAGGAGAAGGAAGCTTAGACAAGATTTCTTCCTCCTTTAGTAGGCTGTACAGCAAGCAGTGTGGAGCTTCGTCCAACGCGCGTTCGATCCCGTGCTGGCTCGAAGGAGCGCCGTCATCGGATGATGCTCCTGCAAGGTCAGATCGCGTTTCAGAATATAGTGAACAAAATTGTTGACAGTTCTCTATATTCAGACGCATAATGGGGCGTTGATGAATACCGATCTGAAGTCTCAATCTCCTGACGGCGAGCCATTGAAGTGCTTCGCCTTCATCCTATGCCTCCGCCTTGGCGCGGCAGTAGCTTATTAGAAGGCTCACCGTGGGGTTTGGCCCGAGATGATGGCGCTGCTCAAGAGTGTGGGTATCAGCGAGTATTCAATCTACCGAAGGGACGAACTGCCGGTCCTCGCGCCGAGGGCGGCTGACTTTGAGGCGACCTGGAGCCAACTCGACAGTCATTCCGTGAACCTGCGCTGGCAACAAGCGATGGCGCCCTTCTTTGCACCGCCGGAGGGCCTACGTGCTGGAGAGCGCCTTCCTATGATGCAAGAGGTATTTTGTATGCCGTAATATCGCGATCTTCCTTGCCGCGGAATTACGCGATGGATATTGAAAGAAACAGGAGAACTTAGGTGCGAGATAACGGACGTGAATGCGATGGTCTCGATAGCGGAAGCCCGGTCGCAAATGCATTATCAAGTGATACTGGGAAATGTCGCCGCAGTAGAAGTGATGCAAAGAGGTTTAGTCGAAGACGTAATCACGGCCTTGACCACGTGCCAAGAAGCCACAAAGACGGTGAGGCAAATACAAATGCATAACTGTGAAGGATGCAATTGCGGTTTCTTCTCGATGAGATAAATCAGGAGGCGTATCCATGAAATGGACGCAAAACAGGAACTCGATTCTATGGCCGTACCTTCTCATCCTGGTCGCAGCGGTCCTGCGCCTCACGGTGAGTCAACCTTTTAATTCCATACCCGTATTCTCCTGCATACTCTTCTTTGGAGCGAGCAGACCAAAGCGAGAGTTTCCGATACCATTCCTTGCCCTGGTGGGAACGGATATTTTTCTTACCACGCACCGGTACGGCTTTGCGCTCAGTAGCGATCACGCCGTGACCTGGATTTGGTATCTGGCGGTGATGCTGCTCGGCGCGGCGGTGCTGGGGACTTTTGTTTCCATTCCACGTGTCATGGGTGCATCACTGCTGGCGTCGGTGTCGTTCTTCCTGGCCAGCAACCTCGCCGTGTGGACTGCATGGGGCATGTATCCAAAGACATGGAGCGGTCTTTGGACCTGCTACATTGCCGCGCTGCCGTTTTTCCGTAACAGCATTGTCTCCGAAACAGTATTCAGCCTGCTGATTTTTGCTGTCGCCCAGTACGGCAAAGCATTCATGCCGGCCAAACAGATGCAGAGTACCTGCTCTTGAATCCAACGCAGTTCCGAGGATTGGAAAACATGGCGCAATTGAACGAACTCTACGACGCAATTTTGAATGGCAATGCGAAACAGGCGCACGCCGCTACCGAGGCCGCGCTTGCGGCGGGTACCCCGCCGATGGAGCTAATTGCCGACTCCATGGTGCCGGCAATGGACGAAGTGGGCCGCCTGTTCGAAGCGGAAGAATACTTCGTTCCCGAGTTACTGTTGGCAGGTCGTGCTATGAAAAGCGCGATGGAACTGCTCCGGCCGCTTCTGGTCGCTTCGGGACAGAGATTGGCGGTGCGTGTGGTGATCGGGACGGTGAAGGGAGATCTGCACGACATCGGAAAGAATATTGTCGCGTCCATGCTGGAAGGCAGCGGATTCGAGGTCATCGACCTCGGCACCGATGTCTCGCCCGAGAACTTTGTGGCCGCGGTTGTGGAGCGCGAGCCCCATATCGTCTGCATGTCGGCGCTGCTCACTGTGACCATGCCCGCCATGAGGACGACCATCGACGCACTCACAAATGCAGGCGTGCGCACCAATGTGAAGGTGCTCATCGGCGGCGCGCCCGTCACTAGCCAGTACGCGAGAGAGATCGGCGCGGACGGCTACAGCGAGAACGCAAGCGGAGCAGTTAGCTTAGTCAAGACACTTCTCGCTACAGCCTGAAACGGCATTGGAGCGAAATTGGAAAGACCGTTCGGAAGCCTCACAAACTGCGCTTCCGGCCATCAAAATAACCGCCGGTCAAGGCTGCAATCCGCGGGCCTGTCAAGCGGAAGGAGCAGCCTGATGAATCGCCAGTTTTATCTTGATCTTGCAGCGCGCGGGTTGTGCATGCCCATCGGCACTGACCTGGTAATGCATGAAGAGCGCGAGCCCGAAATGGTTCGTAACGATGGTGTGGCGCTGGGACGCGTGATTGAGCGGGCAGCGCGGCGCTGGGGTACGCCGCTCGCGGTTCCACTCATGGACCTGCGACTGGAAAAGATCGATCTGCTGGCGCTCGCGGGAGTTGCTGAAACCGAGGCAGAGCGCTTTCACTTTACTTCGCCTTTGGACGAAACGGTCCTCGCCACCTTGCTTGGTGCACAGGCTGTGCCACTTTGCGCCGGAAGCACCGCCCGCGACGAAGCGCTCGCCTACATTGACACTCTGCCGGATTTGGTCCCGGTGGGAATGGCAATCGGGCCCTTCTCATTAACGACGCGCCTCCTGGCAGACCCCATAACGTTAACGGCGATGGCTGGATCGGGAGTCGAAGCAGGGGATTCGGACGAAGTAAAGCTGCTGTGGCAATGCTTGCGCGTGTCGGAGGCCGCGGTTCTGCGGTCCCTGCGCAGCCAGATCCTGCATGGCGCCAGGGCCATCATGATCTGCGAGCCCACAGCATGCAGCGCATTCATCTCGCCCCGGCAACTCAAGGCAGGCTCAAACCTGTTCGAGCGCCTGGTAATGGAACCCAACCTGCGCCTGAAGGCCGCGCTTGAAGACGCCGGCTGCGACCTGATCTTCCACGACTGCGGAGAACTGATCGATCCGATGGTGGAAGCCTTCGCCAACCAGCTCCATCCCGTCATCCTCAGTCTGGGCAGCTCGCGCAAGCTCTGGGAGGATGCCCGCCTTGTACCTGAGGATGTTGTACTCTATGGCAATCTCCCGACCAAGTCGTTCTACTCCGATGGCGCCATGCCGATCGAGGAAGTGATTCGCCGCAGAGACGAATTGGTTGCAAATATGAAAGCCTGCGGCCATCCACATATCGTAGGTTCGGAGTGCGACGTTCTGTTCGTGCCTGAAGCCCAGGAAACGATCAGAAGAAAAGTGGATGCGATGATGGCTGGTTCAGCAGCAGTTGCGGCTGGCGATCTTCTTGCAAGGATATAAAACCATGATGAAACAGAAAGTGCGAAAGTATTCCACTCTTGCGATTCCGGATTCAGAAGGCCTGTTGTATGGCGTGAGCCCGAATCCCCTTGCTTGCGGGCTCGGATTGACGATTGGTGCAGGCATGGTCTTCCCCGAAGTCAACTTCACCCTGCCCGCCATGAATATCGAGCGGGGCACGTGGACTGAAGTCGTAGATCACTATGAGGAGATGGCCGCGCAGATTCTGCGTCGGGCGGTCTCGCTGGGCGTTCCCGGCATCGTGCTGGAGTTTGAGCTTCTGCCGCCCATGACAGATAATCCGGAGTGGGGTGCGGAGATTACCGCGGTTTTGAAGAGGCACCTCAAAGCCTGCTACGAAAAACACCATCTGCCTTCTGCTCTCCGCGTCACCCCCACCGACATTCGCGACCAGCAGAAACCACCGCTGATGCGCACCGGCGAGCCGTGGCAGCGGCTCAAGCGTTCGCTGGAACTGTGCGCAGAGGCCGGCGCAGACATCCTCTCCATCGAGTCCATCGGTGGCAAAGAAGTCCACGACCAGGCCCTGATGTATGGAGATTTCTCGGGCATCGTCTTTGCGCTGGGAGTGCTTGCGCCCAGAGACATGTCCTGGCTGTGGGCCCAGATTGGTTCAATATGTGCCGCGCATCCAGGGGTTGTGAGTGGCGGCGACTCTGCCTGCGGATTCGCCAATACCGCCATGCAGCTTGCACACCAGAAAATGCTGCCCGAGGTGCTGGCCGCGGTCGTGCGCGCCATGAGCGCCGTCCGCAGCCTGTCAGCCTTCGAGCAGGGGGCTGTCGGCCCATCAAAGGACTGCGCCTACGAGGGGCCGGTCATCAAGGCGATCACCGGTTGTCCGATTTCCATGGAAGGCAAGTCGGCCAGCTGTGCGCACTTCAGTCCACTCGGCAACATTGCCGCCGCCATGTGCGATCTTTGGAGCAACGAGTCGGTACAGAATGTGCGTCTGCTCTCCGGCAATGCTCCAGAAGTCTACACCGAGTTGCTTGCCTACGACTGCCGTCTAATGAATACCGCAGCCGCCAGTCAAGGCGGCGCTCTGCAAATGCGCAACTGGATGATCGCATCCGACGAGTGGCTGAGCCCGCAGGCGGCGGTATTATCGGCGGACGCCACCATCCGTATCGCCAGTGCAATCGTCGCCGCTGATACGCCTTACCATCGCGTCATCGCCGCCGGCCGGGCCGCTGTTGAACTGCTGAAGGACGGCGTTGCGCTTGAGAAACTCCATCTCTCCCGGAAGGAGCAGGAGTGGTTAACGCGCATCGACGATGCGCTGGGAGCATTTCCAGCGGACGAAAAGGCGCTGACGATCGAGCTGGAATCGCAATATGGTAACCTCTACGACAAAGCGAGCTATGGATTATAGCCAGCGCCGGAGCGTGTCTTCTGTTTGTTTCCGCCCATCCGCGGATCGATCGCTGCCATGCGCTCGCAATCGAAGACGCACTCTGACCATGCGATTCAAAGCAATCATCTGCCAGGTCTTCACTCGCGAATTCGAGGCCGTTCGCCAAGACCTGCGACGTGACGGAGAAGTGCACCATAAACGGGGAACAACTCAAGCATCTGCGCGTCGAAATCGGCACGGCGCCAAAAAGCGTTTTGATCCGATACCAAAGAGCGAATATTGTGCGATAGGAGAGCGCCGGGAAGTTCCGGTCGGGTTAAAACCCAGACCTGCCGGTCCATACTAAGATGACCACTGGAGTTTTGCTGGGTGCGCTTGTTGTCCTTCTCGGCGGGTTTATGGGGGGCAGTTTCGCTTTGCCGCTCAAGTACGCCCGGCGCTGGGGCTGGGAAAATTCATGGGCTGTGTACAGCATAGTCGCATTGCTCATCGTTCCCTGGATCGCCGCAATCGTTTCAGTGCCCAATCTATTGGATGTATACCGATCCGTCGCCACGGAAAGGTTGTTGCTGACGATTCTCTTCGGTTTCGCGTGGGGCGTTGCCAACGTTTTGTGTGGATTGGCCATTGATTCGATCGGCATGGCAATCAGCATTGCCATTGTTGTGGGCATGAGCGCCGCGCTGGGCTGCTTAATACCGTTCCTTATGCTGGAACCGCAGCGCATGAACCAGAGATCTGGGCATCTGGTGCTTTTGGGGGTGGCTTTAACGCTCTGCGGAGTGGCGCTTTTGGGCGTGGCGGGGAGACGCCGTGAAAAAGCGGAGGCGCCCAAGAATCTTGAAATCAAGCAAAGTTCCGCAATGGCAGAAGGACTCTTGCTCTGCGTCATAGCGGGAACGCTGGCACCGATGCTGAATTTCAGCTTTGCTTTTGGCTCCGATATCGTGACATCCGCAATAGAACACGGCACCCATCCGGCCGTCGCTACCAATGCGGTCTGGGCGTTAGCTCTGATTGGTGGATTTATTAGCAATGCGGGTTATTGCATCGTGAAACTCACCCGCGGAAAAACCTGGGGCGGGTTCGGGAGGAAGGATGCCTTGAATCACTGGTTCTTGGCCTCGGTTATGGGTGTTTTATGGATCGGTGGCGTGCTTCTTTACGGATGGGGAGCAACCGCTTTGGGAAGCCTGGGAGCGGTAATCGGCTGGCCCGTGTTTCAAGCCACCATGATCGTGAGCTCTTCGCTCTGGGGGCTGCTCCGCGGAGAGTGGCGCAACTCGGATTCTTTAACCTTGCGGTTGAACTTTGCCGCGCTTGGTTTGTTGGTTGTCGCGGTCTGCGTGCTTAGCATGGGAAATCAGGGATAAGCGAATGAAGTTAACTAAAGTAGAAACATTTCTCCGTAACGCCGGACAGCGGAACTATCAGTTTCTGCGCCTGCATACCGACAACGGTCTAACCGGCGTTCGGGAGGCGTCTCTGGAATGGCAGGAGGAAGCAGTCCGTTCGCCGATTCATGAGTTCCTTGAAGATAGGTATATTCTGAGCGCCAATCCATTCGATATCGAGAGTCTGATCGTCCGAATGGGCCGCGCACTCGTGCAAACACTACCATTCAGAGGGATGGAGGCCGCGCAGTCCTTGACTGCGGCCGCTTCGCCAAGTGGAAGACAAATAGCAATCGGTTAAGGAGAGCGATGGGCAGCGATCTGAGATTTGCCGCAAAGAAAGTGATCGTCACCGGGTCGGGCACCGGTATCGGCCGGGAGGTCGCATTGGAATTTGGACGCCAGGGCGCGGACGTAGTGCTTCACTACGCGCACAGCGGCGGCGGAGCTAAGTCCGCGGTAGAGCAGATACAGGCGATGGGCCGGAAGGCAGAGGCATTTGCGGCGAACTTCGACAAGATCGACGAGGTTCTTGGCTTTGCGGATCGCGCCATCGCCTTTCTGGGCGGCGTCGATTGCCTGATCAACAACGCCGGCATCACCTTCAACAAGCCGCTTCTGAAGGTCTCTCCAGAGCAGTTCGACCTCATCTACCACGTCAACGTCCGTGCGCAGTTCTTCATGATGCAAAAGGCGGTGGCGTATATGGTCGAGCACGGGGGCGGGGCCATCGTGAACCTCACCTCGGTACACGGCATCTCCGGAGCGCCCGAGCACTCGGTTTACGCGGGGACCAAAGGCGCGATCATTGCGCAAACGCGCACATTGGGCATCGAACTGGCCCACAAGGGCGTTCGCATCAATGCCATCGCACCGGGTTGGGTGGTTGTGGAAAGCCACAGCGACGCTTTTGAGGGGTACACGGTTGAATCGGCCATCGAGGACGCAAAGGACACCGTGCCTCTGGGCCGACCCGGATTCCCCGCCGATATCGCCAAGCTTGCCTGCTTCCTTGGCTCGGACGATGCACAGTACATTGTGGGCCAGACCATTGTGGCCGATGGCGGCACGACGGCCCTGATGTCGCTGATCCGCGATTTTCGCCATGAATCGGCGGCGAAGTGCGGCATCGGCTACGTGCCCGGCGTTTAGAGGAGAACCGATGAATTACGAAACTTTGACGGGAACGCTGGAAGCAATCGGCAAGCCGGCGCGCACGGTGGAGATGCCGGGAGGCGCGCGGATTTTGCTTCTCCCGCACGGCGGCCGGGTGCTGGGGTTGTTTGGCGCGGGCGACGAAGAAAACTATTATTGGACCCATCCGGCGCTCGCCTCCGCGGCAACGGCCGAGGCCTTCTATGCCAGTGGCGACTGGCAGAACTCGGGCGGGGATCGCACCTGGCTGGCTCCCGAACTGGATATTTTCTTCCCCAACTATCCGGATATCGACTTCTCCGGATACTTCCAGCCGCGCCAACTCGATCCGGGCAACTACACGATCGAAGATGGCGATGGAACGGTGTGCATGGTCAACCGTCTCTCGGTTGTGTTGCACCGGATGAAAACCAGCGTCGATCTGGAGATTCGGAAATGGGTGACGCCGGCCGCCAATCCGCTGCGCTATGAGAAGGACTCGCCGTTGCCGCCCAGCGTCGTCTATGCCGGGTACACCCAGCACACGGTGCTGGCCATGCTCGCCGGAGATGCGGCTGTGGGTCTTTGGAACCTGATCCAGATGCCACACCGGGGTCTGCTGACCATTCCGGTCTACACCCGGAGCGAGCCGCACATCTACTTCGGAGCGATTGCCGAGAACGATCTGCACGTGACCCAGGGGGCGATTCGCTGGAGGATGGCGGCGCAGGGTCAACAGAAGATCGGCGTCCGCGCCACGGCGACCACGGGCCGCGTGGGCTATCGTTATGCAGTGGATGGAGCGGTCACGCTGATCGTCCGCAACTTCGCGGTTAACCCCTCGGGTGAGTACGTCGATGTGCCCTTCAACGCGCCTGACGATCCGGGGTACTGCGTTCAGGCCTGCAATGTGAACAGCCATTGGGGCGAGTTCAGCGAACTCGAATATCATATGCCGGCCATCGGGGCGGGCACGGGGCGCGACCGTTGCGAGGATGTCAGCCAGGTATGGGGCTTCCGCGGCCCGGCGGAGGCCATCGACCGAGTGATGGCCGCGCTGCTCAGCTCGCCGGAGTAGCGGTCAAAGAGCAGCGCGGTCATGTGCTGCAATCATTCGCTCGTATGCGATGCGGATGCGTGTGGTCAGCTTAATTGTTGACAATAATGTTGATAAGTTACCCATGCAGTGGTATAAATTTCCTATGCAAACAACGCACAGACAGCGTGTCATGGTAACTTCCGGTGGCCGGATGACGCCGATGTCGGGCGATATCGAATGCCGCGCGAGCGACTGAGACGGCTATCCTATTACGGCATCCGCAGAACGAATCGACGAGGCAAGCATGACAACTTCAATGGGGAGGTCGACCAGCCGCGAACGGCTCGTCGCAGCGTTGAATCACAAACAACCGGACCGTGTCCCGATCGACATCGGCGGAACTTCCGTCTCCGGAGTGCACGTCAGTTGCGTGGCAGAACTGCGCGCTTATTACGGGCTTGAGAAGCGCCCAATCCGCATTCCCGAGCCGTTCCATATGCTAGGCACACTGGATGACGACCTGAGAGAAGCGATGGGTATCGATGTCGCCGGTGTTTTTCCTAGAGTCGGCAAGTTCGGAATCCCCGCAGAGCGGTGGAAATGCTGGCAGTTGAACGGACTTGAAGTGCTGGTTCCTGAGAAGTTCAATACCACTGTCAACGATAACGGCGACACTCTGATCTACCCAGAAGGCGATACGACGGCTGCGGCCAGCGGCCGAATGCCGCGCGGCGGTTTGTTCTTCGATAACATCGTCCGCCAGGATCCGATCGAGGAAGAGAAGTTGAATCCGGAAGACAACCTGGAGGAGTTCAGCCCCATCTCGCGAGAGAGTCTCGATTACCTTGTGCGCGCGGCGAACGATGTCTGGGCCACTGGCCGCGGTGTCATTGCCGCCTTTGGTGGAACCGGACTTGGAGATATCGCCAATGTTCCGGGAGCATCCCTGAAACATCCCAAGGGCATACGCGACATTGCGGAATGGTATGTTTCCACAACCAGCCGCCAAGACTATATTCACAAGGTCTTCGAGCGGCAATACGAGATTGCCATTGGGAACCTTGAGCGCATCAACTCCGAAGTCGGGGATCGCATCGATGCGGTTTACCTCTGTGGCACGGATTTCGGAACGCAGACCTCTTCATTCTGCTCGGTCAAAACCTTCCGAAACTTGTACTATCCCCACTACAAACAGATCAACGACTGGATTCACGCCCACACGCCGTGGAAGACCTTCAAGCATACCTGCGGCGCGGTTTCAAAGTTCATTCCTTCGTTGATCGAAGCCGGGTTCGACATTTTGAATCCTGTGCAGTGCTCCGCGACGGGAATGGAACCGGAGCAGTTGAAGGCCAACTTCGGCGATCAGATAGTCTTTTGGGGCGGAGGCGTGGATACTCAGCATGTTTTGCCCTTCGGAACCCCCGCGGAGATCCGGGAGCAGGTTCTTCGCAGGTGCGAGGTTTTCGCGCCCGGCGGAGGGTTCGTCTTCAACGCGATTCACAGCATTCAGGCGGAGACCCCCGTCGAGAACATTGTGGCCATGATCGACGCCGTGCATGAATTCAACGGGGTGCGATAGCTGCCTGAGTTCAGTGGCCGCCACTTCAATTCGATAAACTCACAACAATGGTTGAGGCTCGCTAATGATCATTCCACTGGAACAACGCATTGCAGGGCTGACCCGCTGGTTCGAGCGGCGCAACGAGCGTCCGCTGATCGGCTTCACGCTCGGCTCGTACTATCCGCTGCGCCGCTACCCGAACGGCGTTCGCAATCTGCCCTCCGGTCCCATCGGCCCTGACGACATCCACGTAGCGCAATTTCTCGACGACACGGACGAGCTGTACCGTCTGCACGAAGAGGCGGGCGGAGACCTGATCTGGTCGGCGGCGCCGTTTATCGGCATCCCGTGGTTGGAGGCGGCGCTGGGCTGCGGAGTCATCGCCGATCTCGGCACGGGCTCCTCACGCTCGACACCGCCGCCCGGATTTGCGGACCACCCGCGCATCCCTGTTTTCTCCGCCGCCAATCCTTGGGTGGAGAAATTGCTGGAGTTCATTCCCGCCCTCGAAGAGCGAAGCGCCGGCCGCTATCCGGTGGGCGCAACCCTGATGCGCGGCATTTCGGACCTGCTCTCCGCGCTCTACGGCGGCGCGGATTTCGTGCTGAAGATGCACGACGATCCGCAAGAGATCCAGGCCATGATCGACGGCCTGACCGAGTTCTGGATCGCATTCGGACGCTGCCTGCTCGATCGCTTGCCGCTCTTCCACGGCGGGACCGGCTGCTACATGTATTCGCAATGGTGCACGGGCAAGACCATCTGGCTCCAGGAGGATGCTGTCGCTCTGCTTTCTCCGGATCTCTTTGATCGCTACATCTTTCCCGCCGATGTCAGAATCGTCGAGGCCTTGGAGCATGTCGCGATTCACCTCCATCCCACGCGCTACATTCCTTCAAAACTGCTCAGCGAGAGCGCGATCGACGTTGTGGAATTGCACATCGATTTTGACGGCCCGCGCGCGAAGGCGCTCGCGCCGCATCACCGGACAACGCTGAAATCCAAGCCGCTCCTGGTGTGGGGAGACGTACAGGCCTCCGACCTGGAGTTCATGCTTTCGGAACTCCCCGCCGAGGGCCTGGCGATCAATCTCATCGTCGCGTCGGCGGAAGAGGCGCATCGCATCTGGGGGCGCGCGATGGAGCTTTGGCAGCGGCGCGAAGAGAGAGCCACGATTTGAGCGAGCCATTCAACGACTCAAACACATTTAAAGACCGCGATGGCTCTCTGCTGGAATGAATCGACAGATATGCGCCGTCAATAAACTCCGAACTCCTGGCCGGCATCGGCAAATGCGCAAGGGCTTCCTCTATCGGGCAGGCAGTTGGACGCCGGCACGGGGATGGATAGGTGCCGGCGCAAGTCAACTGGAGGGCTCTCGATGAGGCGGGCGAAGCAAGGACGGTAGCGAATCGTCCAGCGTTTCTTCCGCAAACGCTGGCTTTTTCGGGGCAAACGTCAGGGCAAACGCATCTTAATTGCTATATGCGCGAAGGGTTTGGCTTGATGGGATGGGGAGATGAACAGTCCCCTGAAGCATTTTGCCGATTTGCGTGATCCGCGGGTGGAGCGAACGCGGGA
>Ga0181520_10007874_pt1 | contig 15426 bp, 14 predicted proteins | sample PEATcosm2014_Bin_29_FD_132451 | JGI IMG/M metagenome (GOLD analysis project Ga0181520, IMG submission 132451) | Peatland microbial communities from MTU Mesocosm Facility, Houghton, MI, USA - PEATcosm2014_Bin02_30_metaG | ecosystem: Environmental > Terrestrial > Soil > Wetlands > Peat | place...
AATATAGCGCCAACTCCTAAGGCGATAAGATCAAAAGGCCCCAGCACTCGCTTCAGCTTATTCTCAGAGGCCGCTCTATGGCTATCCCAGCCCTTTTTTTTGAATAGATCTCTTAACAGTCCGATCCCCTCCTTTAGCCGGAGGAGTAGTTGCACGGGGCCCTGAACCTTCTGTCTGCCGAGGACAAGGTAAAGCACATGGTGCAACCTTTTCCCGGTTCGGATTCAACCCAAATCCTTCCTCCATGGGCTCCGATGATGCGCTTCACAATTGACAGACCTGCACCTGTGCCTCGGCTGTTCGGATTCACCTTGTAAAACAGGTCGAAGATCTTGCGGTGATGTCTCGGATCCATTCCTGATCCATTATCCCTGACGTAAAAGACCGTCTCTTGGCCGTCCCCTCTGAAGCTGATCTCCACCTTTGGGGCAGCCCCGCTACATCCATACTTCAAGCTGTTGTCGATGAGGTTGATCAAGGCTTCAACTAGCTTATTCCTATCAGCCAAGACCTCAGGGAAATCCCGGTCGTAAGAGACCTCTACGCCCTTGGATTTGATCTCCAGATTCATATACTCCAAAGCTTCCTCTACGATCTCCACAAAGGCCACATGTTCCGACGGAGAAGCTGCCAGGCCGATTCGGGATAGCTCTAAAGTATCCTTTATCAGATTATCCATGGTAGAGGCTGTTGTTCTTATCATCTCCATGTCTTTATCGATCTGTTCCAGATCTTTCTCTTTCAGGTCGCTCTCTAATAGATCAATAAGACCAATAATGTTGATTAATGGAGATCTCAGATCGTGGGAGATGGTATAACAAAAGCACTTCAGCTCCTTATTCTCTCTAGATAAAGCCTGATTCTTTATCGACAAATCTTTTATTAGACGATAGGATCTGTCTTTTGCCAGCTTCAGAGAGGTTATATCGGTCCCTGAACACAGGATTGGGCCTGTTGCACCACCCCCTCTGGTAATTAGTTTGTTAGTCCAGACGACCCAGACTCTCTCTCCATTCTTCCGTACATTCTCATTATCGTTAAAGGTATAGTCCTTGGGATTCTGTCCTATATCTTTTATCATCTTTCGCAGATCCCTGCCGGAGGACTCCACCTCTGGTACGATGGTGCCTATAACATTCTTTCCCAGGAGCTCTTCCTCTACGTATCCAAAGAAATCCAGCCCAAATTTGTTAATAGATAGGATGTGGCCTTGGTCATCCATCTGAAGAACAATGCTGGAGCTATGCAGGGGCTTGGAGACGCCCTTCCCTGTAACATGCGGCTTATCCTTCGTAAGCTTGTCTCCAGCATCCCTTTCCTCGAAAGATTTCTTGGCGCTATCTTTCCATTTTATCTCATGTGTCCGCCTGCAAATATCCCTGGAACCATCTCCGTGCATAGATTCCGATGGTAACTCCTGGAAACGTCCCTCGCTGCTCATGATAACTTCCTGGCGATAATTCGTCCTTTGGCTATCGCCGAACTGGCCTTCAAATTTTTAGGCTCTATGAGAATGTCACAATATATTACTTCTATATATAAGTTCTTAGAGTAAATTCCCATATAGACAAATCGGTATAAGTGGATATGCTATTTTCCGGAGTGCAGCATGGCAAAATGATCTGTGAACTCAGCGCTGGATCCATGGCAGAGAACTATCTTGTGTAAAATCTGATGAACGGAAGTCAGCCCCTTCAAGCTGCTCTATCCCATCCATCGCTTAGCCTGAGCGGCGGGTTACGCCTTCTTTAAGAGGCTATTTGAGCGGCCTTTTTTATTTCGCTAGATCACAGATATAATCAACATAACCGTAAAAAGAATCGACAGTTTCCCCGTTTTATACCACCTATAGGTCCATCTAGTACCAATTAATTGCCATGTAACGGTAAATTAAATAGCTATCGCTCTCAAGGAAAGGTACCTGGAGTGTTTGATATCGTATAATAAACCGGGTCAAAAATATTAAAGGTCGTGAATGACCTTAACCCGCAGCTTGGAGAAGTCCTCTTTGATCTCCACCTGGAGCCCCATGCCCTTGAAGATCTCCTCCAGCTCGGTTTTAACAAATTTTTTGGTGACATCAGAGCCAAGGATCAGGGTAAACTCGTCTTTCCCCCGCTTGCTCATCTTGAAGAGGTTGCAGGTCTCCAGGCGGCGCAGGATGCTCTCCGCATTGTAGAGCTTGTGCTTGAACTGCTCGGCGTGGGCCAGGCACACGTCCTTGTGAAGCTCCCAAAACTTCTCCTTATTCGGGTGGGATTCAAGGAAGGTCAGGAAAAGGATCCAGTGATCAATATCTAGGATGATGTGCTCGCCCGCCGAGAGCATCTCTGCGTGAGTGTAGACCTTCTTGTCCTCGGATAGGTCGAAGAGAGATCTATGCTTGCCATAGAACTTCAGTGCCTCCCTCATGAGCTCGCTCTGGGACATCTCCAGGTCATCCTTCATCTTCTTGAAGAGGTTGGCAGTCTCCTCATCTAGGGCGATGGTTACTCTCTCGGGCGATTTCATCTCATCCTCACTTTGCCCCTGCTCGTTGTTCCTCTACATATATTTACCTTTTTAGGGGATACCTTTTTGATTAGACGCCGGAATGGCCTTTCCCACTGCCGGCTGATGCAACCATCCGATGCGGTTGTGCAAAGACCGATACGATTATATTTTCGAAGAGCGCTGCTCACTTTCATGACTTGGATGAAGGATAAGCGATTCACTGAGAAGGATCTCAAGAAGCTGGAGAAGGGAAGCGGCCTGGAGAAGGCTTGGACATTGTTCTGTTGCTGGCTTTACAGGGTCGTCTCCTGGTAGGGCTTCATTATTTTTTAACCTTGAAACCACCGAAGTGCTTGGGCTGCCCTCTCTTTTAGAAGCTTCACTACCTCATCTCTGTTATCTCCGACGGCCACCACCGATGCCAGGGGCTCACCTTTGGGTACCACGGAGCCGGGCCTGGGGATATCGGTAATCCAGCTTCCGCTTGCAATCTCCTCGATCAATATATCCTGCGCAGCATAGATTACCGCCCTTCCAGCGGTCCTTTTCGGTACGGGCTCTTGCGGTAGCAGACCCTCGAAGGACCTCAGGTGGGCTTCAAAGACGTTCACATCTGTGGACAGCTCCACCGCATCCAGGCTTCCCTGGAACCTGGGGTTCACCTCTACCACTACGGGGCCCTCTTTGGTCAGCATGAAGTCTACACCATTGCTTCCCAAAAGTCCCAGATCCACAACGATGCTCTCGGCCATCTTGGCCATTTCTGCCTTAACATGCCTGGAGGCCTCCAAGGGAGTGATGTTTCCGCTATACCTGAAGCCCTCGGCACTTGCCCAGGCGCAGCCTATGAGCTGTTCATTGACTGCTATAGCTTTTGCCTCAGGGCCGTTGCAGATCACAGAGACGCTGGAGGGCAGGCCTTCTGTGTACTCCTGGTAGATCACGTCCTTTTCAACAGAATTCTTAGTAAAATTTTCAGCAATATCTTCTGTAATAATTTCTCCAGGATCCAAAATCCTGGAGCCGACCCCGCCAGCTCCCTTCCTTGGCTTTATCACTAGAGGAGGTCTCAGGCCTATGGAAGAAGTCCCTGTAGATATGGTCGGGTAGCCTTTGGACTGGATCCATTCGTAGATCCAGAGCTTATCTGCGACCCGAGAGGCCTTCTCCGGCGGATTGTTTAGGGTCCTGACCCCGGAAAGCCTCATCTCCTCCAGACCTGGTCCCAGGACCACGGCGTCGGGGGAGAAGATCTTGGTGCAGTTTCTGACCGTGCTTTCAGCGCATTCCTTATCCAGCTTGACGCAAGTAGATACGCATCTTTCCAGGTCCGCATCGCAGAAGCAGTCAGCGGCTATAACGTCGTGGCCAGCCTTGGCCGCGGAGCAGGCTATGTGCCTGACGCTGTATCCTGCGACCAGGAGCCTCATTCTCTTTCAACCACCCTTTTGCCTCTGGGGGTGGGGATGATCTTTATGCCTCCCTCGAACTCCTGGGAGAGCTCCTTTCCATCCATAAGCTTGTCCAGGAATACGGCCAGGGCTGCGACCTCGGAGTGGGGCTGATTTCCTACGGCCACGTTCCAGTCTGCCAGATCGTACATCTCAGCCGGGACCTTCTCGGCCCCAACCGCCACCATGATCTGGTCGCACTTTTTGATGTCTTCTATGACGTCCTGGAGGCGGGAGCCGTACATGGTCAGGTGAACTACCTTCCCTCCGGCATCCTTCCACCGCTGGGCTGAGGCCCTCCAGCTGGGCTCTATCTCCAGCGTGAAGTCGCCGCCCCACCTCTCCACGACGTCGGCTATGCTCTCCTCGATGCTTCCGTCCTTGGTGTTCATGATCATCTCAGCTGCACCAAAAGCCCTAGCCACCAGGCCCACGTGGGTGGTGATCCTCTTATCCCTCTCAGGCCGGTGGCCCAGGCGCAGAACAGCAATACGCATGGCCAGAGCTTCGGTCTGCCTGTTATTTAATTTAATCTTCCAAAAAGCTAAATCCTCCGCGTGCCATCCCCTAAAGGATGAACCTGTGCGATAAATGTGGAGGTAAGGGCTATGCTGTCGTGGGTGAAAGACCTTGCCCCAACTGCGGAGGCGCCGGCAAAACTGAATCCATCAGCCTTGGCGAGGCCTCGGCCAATGACGTGAAGGATTTAATTGAGAGAGGCTCTGCCAAGTGCAGTGTCTGCAAAGGATCAGGAAAGATACCTCTAACTGAGTCCTGCGAGGCCTGCGGAGGCCTGGGCAGGGAGTATCGCTGCGTCGTGTGTGGCTCCAGGCTCAGCACCAAGAATGAGCTTTGCGAGAGGTGTGCCAAGAAGCCCCTGGTTCATGTTCTGGACCAGGCCTGCGATACCGGCGACCTGGTGGCAGGCGAGGTATATCAGGGCAAGGTATCGGGTATAGCCAGCTTTGGCGCCTTCGTGGACTTGAACGACCAGGTGAGGGGTCTTGCCCATAACAAATACCTCAAGACCAAGTCCGAGGTCGGGGATAGCATCCTTGTCAGGGTCAGAAACATCCTCCCCAATGGAAACATAGAGCTCGAGCCCGCCGATATCAAGGAGTACAACACCGTAGAGGTGGAGAAGGACCTTCCCCTCTCCAAGGCGGGGACCTTGGACAAGCTAGTAGGAAAGCTCGTGTGCATCAAAGGAGAGGTTATACAGGTCAAGCAGACCGGAGGCCCCACCATCTTCACCCTGGCCGACGACAGCGGCCTGGTCTCCTGCGCGGCCTTCGAGCGCGCCGGGGTCCGCGCCTACCCTGAGATAGATAGCGACATGGTGGTCCGTGTGGTTGGGGAAGTGACCCTCAGGAACAGCCAGGTTCAGATAGAGATTAAGTCCATGAAGCGCCTCTGGGGAGGGGACGCAGCTCAGGTCAAGGCGGAGATCGAGAGCGCCATAGACCGGAGGGCCGAGCCCACCGATGTCCCCTTCCTGGTGGAGAGCGCCTTCCTAACCAAGCTCAAGCCCGCCATGATGAAGGTGGCCAAGGAGATCAGGAGGGCTATCTACAATTCCAAGCCCATAGTTCTCAGGCACCACGCCGATGCCGATGGCATCACCGCAGCCGTGGCCATAGAGACTGCCATCATCCCCCTCATAAAGGAGATCGGAGGAACCGACGCCGAGTACTACAACTACAGGCGCGCTCCTTCCAAGGCCCCCTTCTATGAGCTGGAGGACGTCACCAAGGACTTAAGTTACGCTCTGGAAGACCAGACCCGCCACGGTCAGAAGATGCCTTTAGTGATTTTAATGGACAATGGCTCAACAGAGGAAGATGTCCCGGCCATGAAGCAGGCCCAGGTCTATGGATTAGAGATGCTCGTCGTGGACCATCACCATCCCAATGAGATCGTGGACCAGTACCTCATAGCCCACGTCAACCCGGCCCACGTCGGGGGGGACTTTGGCCTTACCACTGGAATTCTGGCCACTGAGATTGCCAGGATGATCAACCCCTCGGTGGAGAGCAAGATAGAGCACTTTCCAGCGGTATCGGCCGTGGGCGATAGGAGCGAGGCCCCCGAGGCAGCCGAGTACATAAAGATGGTGTCGGATAGATACAGCCTGGATGATCTCAAGAAGATCGCCCTGGCCCTGGATTATGAGGCCTTCTGGCTCAGGTTCAATGAGGGCCGCGGACTCATCAACGATATACTGAGCCTGGGAAGGCTAGACAGGCACCAGAGGATAGTCAACCTCCTGTGCCAGCAGGCCCAGGCGGCCATAGATGAGCAGCTGAGGGCCAGCATGCCCAACGTCAAAGTCCAGAAGATTCCCAATGGTGCTGTGCTGATGGTCCTGGACGTGGAGAATTTTGCTCATAAATTCACCTTCCCCCCGCCGGGAAAGACCTCGGGTGAAGTGCACGACAGGATGTGCCAGAAGCATGCTGGTAAACCTTTAGTAACCCTGGGATACGGGCCAGACTTTGCAGTCCTTCGTAGCCGTGGCGTTCGTATGAACATACCCCAGATGGTCAGGGAGCTCATGGCCGAGATACCCAACGGCGGGGTGAGCGGAGGAGGACACCTGGTGGTGGGCTCCATAAAATTCGTGGGCGGCATGAGAAAGGAGGTTTTGGCAAAGCTCGTGGAGAAGATAAGCGCTTACCCGGTGGATGAGAATATTCCAGTCAGGCCACCGAGCATCCCGCTCTGCGAGTCTGCGGCGGACGCGGCTGATCTTATGCAGTCCAGATAGCCCTCCTTTTATCTTTTTGCTTTTAATCGGCGATCTGCCTCGGTCTATCGTCATTTTAGGTCACGATTAGTTTTATCTCACCTACGTGCGTTCCCTTGTGATAGTATGAGCGAGATGCAAGAGTTATTGATAACCAAAGCGAGCTACAGAGAATTTTTATGCCAGAGACTCAGGCTCCAAGGAACTGCAGCTCAGCAGGAGATTGAAAACATAGGCTTTTCCTTCCTCTTTGCCTCAGGAAGCGAGATGCTCAGGTCCTACATCCTTCAGGAGACGTCCTTCCTCTCCGACCTGGCCGATGAGTACAAGATCCCCGACCGGGGCTTTATGTGGTACCTCTTCTCCCAGGCGGTCAGGGAGATCCACGTGACCCCTGACCAGGCCGTGATAAAGTATCAGCTCCAGGACTGTTATAGGAAGCCTTTCAAGCAATTTTACCTCTAATTTTAAGGTGTTCCATTATTTTTATCTTCAGGCTCGTGGGCGAATTCTCAATTATCCTTGATATTAATAGCATGAAAAATATCGATGGATACCTTCGTGATGATATACCCGATCATGAGGAAATGGTAGCCTGGAACTGGCCAGTTAAGAGCTATGCTTAAGTGCTATATCTTAGGGAAGTCCTAGCTGGCCTCCATCCCTCATTTTTTTATATCTAGAGTATACGTGCGGTGAATGAGATTCCCGCACTCCTGTGGCTATTAAGCCAAACGATATAGGAATCTGGATCTAAAAGAGAAAATTGGTTACTTTCTCCAGAGTTCAGGCGTGAAGAGAAGGAATATGGTTATCCGCTCCAGCCTTCCTATCTACATACAGAAGAACCCCATCATTTTGCCTGCAGACGATATCTGAGACAAATCGAACGTTATAACTCCGAAGCCAGGCCCTACGCCGCCCATGCAGGAGGCCACACCAGAGGCTACCACTAGCAGATCTACTTTGGGATTTTGGAACTCAACCATAGCCAAAGCCAAGGATACGGCGAAGAAGGTGGCCAGATAAAAGAAAGAGTAAAAGAGTATAAGAGTATAGGTCTTAAGACCTCTTTCGTTACCGTCTGCTCCCATAGCCTCACCGTCATTAGCATGTGAGGATGGATCATGTGGGCTAGTTCTCTATAAGTGTACTTTAGGTCCACCAGAAGCCGTCCTACCTTAATTCCTCCGCCAGTTGAGCCTATGCAGGCACCGATGAGCATGACTATAATTAAGGTCAGCTTGGCGGATGTGGTCCACTTATCGTAGTCCAAAGAGCTGACGAAGTCGCAGGTTGCCATGAAGATGGCTACCATGGTTTCTTGTTCGAGTTCGCCGTCAAAGCTGGATTGATCAAAAATGGAACTGCTTGTAGAGCCCCTGGTTGAGTCCTCCACTACATAGCTCATCGCTGCCTTCAGCAAAGCTGCTGTGTTGCAGCTGACTGGGCATATAGGCTGTCACTGATAATTAGCAGAAAGGATGGATAATGAAAAAGATATAAAGTAGAACTAAATTGGAATGGATAAGGATGGTATGAGGGTAGGCGAATCGAACGCTGAGTCGCAGCGCCCCAATAGGGCCTATCACCATAGTGAAGTCATCGATCTCTCCCCCGTACCTCACACAAAGCAGAGAAAAGGCAGCACTGGAATATGCCATAGCGCCCTTCTCACAGGGACCACTTATCGGCGACGCGAGACCTGCCCGTCATTCTGCTTGCCGCCTGCCTCAGAGCCGGAGGAATATACCGACCTCATTGCCGAAGACCTGCGCCCAAGGCGCACGATGCTCGTAAGGGGGTGCAATCACCCTCCAATCTCTCTCGGCAACTGCTCCTCAGCACGACCTGCGGCAAACTACACTTATGATCGTTGTGTATATATTTATTTCGGTTGATTTTTATATACATGTGTTACTGGTATTTGCGCTAGCCTTTGATCTTTTCTCATTGGAGATCCGATGTACAGTGAGGGCACCGGCTGGCCCTGAGGGATATGGTCTCCTCGCAGTAAGGGCAGTTCTTGGTATTGGCCTTGGCAGGGGGGGCATGAGCCTGTTGAACTGGCTTATCATGAGGAACACTGCCAGGGCGATGATAAGAAAGTTAATCACCGTGTTGATGAAGACATCGTAGTTGATGGTAGGAGCGCCCGCTGCCTGGGTGGCTACCAGAGAATGGTACGATTGTCCATTCAAAGATATATATAGATTCGAGAAATCCACTCTTCCCAGGAGAAGGCCTATGGGAGGCATGATGATATCCTTGACTAGGGAATTAACTACGTTTCCGAAAGCTACTCCAGTGATGACGCCCACCGCTAGGTCAAGGACGCTTCCCCTCATGGCGAAGTTTTTAAAATCTCTCCATAATCGCATGGTTCCACCATCTTAAATTATTGTTAATTTGTACTAATTAAATGTATAGCCTCTAGTTAAGGATATCAGGAGGAAATTATGGACCTAGAACTCTCTAAAGCGATGCGCATGAGAACTATACCTTGATGATGATGGTCTTGGTTATGCCATCTCCTAACCTCTGCTTTCTAACCTCTATTTTTTAGGAGAGCGCCAAATTAGAAAGGCATCGAGCAGATAACCGGTAAAAGCATCTACTATCCTCAAGATGTTCCTGGTGAAGGCTGCATTCATGCCCACCTAGCTGCAGCTCTCCATCACTAACTTTATTCCCATAACCATCTTGCTCACCGTCTGTCCTCTGGTCCGTTCCAGATAGGTATAGTAGCCGATGTAGAACTGCAAGCATTTGCGAGCCTACGCAAGCATCTACAAACGCCTGCAAATGCTTGCCTGTATCTGCAATCTCCCATAATAGAGTGCTTGCATTAAGACAGATATATGTGGCATTATAAGTCTATCAATATTTAGATATTTGGAAAGGCTTTCTCTTTCTACTATAGCACTAATACAGCGAACTATGAATTATTTAGCAAAGGCTTTCAGAAAATACTTGAACGCCTGAGGTTGAAGGACGTTTATGATTTTCTTTATCCAGCCTCTGCCAAAACGTTTTTTACGATATCAGCTTAATAAATTTGCGATCTCATGTTCAATACACCATCGGATCTGCTCTGCAGCTCGTGCGACTTATGTTGTCAGGTGGCGTACGGCCTTGCGCCTTTAGAGAACGACGATGTGCTGATATTTGGAGGAAACGCTATGATACTGCCTTGCACATATTCCCGAGGAGGCTGTTTGGCTTACAGCCGCCGGCCAAAGATCTGCTGTGAATATATATGCGCTCTTTTCATAAGGTTGCAGAGAGGCGAGATAGGTCTCATAGATGGAAGGAGGATCGTCTTGGAGGCTAAAACTCTAGTAACCTCTCTTGAAATATTGCTGGCGCCTTCTGTTCCCGGTCCCATGAAGATGGTAAATGGCCTGATCGTGGAGCTTCTTAATAGCAGGGGGAAGACGGCAGGAGACCTGATTCAGGAGTACGAGGATGGCAAATACAAAGATAGCGTTCCTGCCCAGGCCTTATCTAAGATATATGAGCTTCACAGCTTGCTTATAACCTACTTCTACCACGGCACGGATTTGGTCGTGAAGGAATGACCGCAGTTGCAGTAATCACAGGCGTTTTTGGCAGGCATGTTATGCAATTATGCATAGTAAGCGCAGATAATTGAAAGAAGGAATTGGAGAAAGTTTGGTGTAGGCGGGAGAAAATGTGTATCAGCTTTCACTAATGACAAATTAGTCAATTGCCTATATTTAAGGATTTCGCTTTGAAAGCTTTATAGAAAATCAGGCAGAAGACCCATGAAGGTAAGTTAATGGTTGCTAATGCTCTTCGCCAGTAGATATAGCAGAGATCCAGGTGCAATTGAAGGATCTTTTTAAGAAAAGGCTGATAAGGTCTCGAAGGCTGTGGTTAAAGAATCTTGTGAGGAAAAGATTCCATGAGCAAGACCCCGCAGTGGCAGTTCGATGAGGGCGATCATCCAGGCGCCGATTTCGATTCAGAGGCCGATATCTACGATGAGCAGATGGGCAAGGTCAGAAACGTCCAAGGGAAGATCCAGGAGATCTTGAGTTATCTGAATCTAAAACCTGATCAGGTAGTGCTGGAAATGGGCACTGGAACCGGCGAGTTTGCCCTGGCTGCCTCCAAGCTCTGCTCCAAAGTCCTGGCTGCGGATATTTCGGTCCCCATGCTGCAATATGCAGAGCGCAAAGCTAGGGCCCTAGATATCAAGAACATCGATTTCATCCAGGGCGGCCTTTTGACCTACGAGCATCGTGGCCCCAAAGTCGATGTCGTGGTCGCCCAGCTTGCCCTTCATCACCTGCCAGACTTCTAGAAGCAGGTGACTCTGCTCAAGATGGCCGATGTCATGAAGGTTGAGGGAAAGCTTTGCTTATGGGACGTGATCTACTCCTTCGATCCTCGGGATTATAGGAAGTTCTTTGATAGCTATCTCTCCAAGCTGGCAGAGGCCAAAGGCCAAGCCAACATAGACCATGTCGTGGCCCACGTCAAGAACGAATACTCTACATTTGATTGGATCATGGAGGGCATGCTAAAGAGGGCGAGGTTTCAGGTAGAGCTGTCGGAGTTTAAGAGAGGCTTCTTTGCTGTTTATGTATGTACTAAGGTAGCATGAGATGAGCCTTCTTTGGATGAATTTATATCTGTTTTCTCCAAAGCTGCATTTGTAGGATTCATTGAATCGAATATCTATTACAGTGACTGCGATATCAGCTACGTTCGGCCCTGAACCAGGCAGATCCGAAGAAGATGGCCCTTCCTGCCATGAGATGGCTCACGGCGTCTCCCCTGCTCATAGGCGAGCCCAAAAAGGCCATCCTTCAGATCTCAGGTCCCATGATCGTGGCCATGCTGACCATGGCTGCCTACAATCTGGTCAATGCCATCTGGGTTTCAGCCATCGGCCCTGATGCATTGGCCGCGGTTGAATTCATCAGACCCCTGCCTTCAGGCTGGTCTCGTTAACTCGAAGAGTTAATGGGAGTGGCGATTTAGTCGTAAAAGGATGTAGAGTCCCTCCCTAATCACTTTCGCTCAGATTGACTATATATTCTTCGCAGTCTATTTCGTATTTCATGGCAGACTCCCCCTTAAGGTTCAAGCGCAAGCCATCCCCTCCTGGGGATGGTAGTTGACTCTTCTGGGAGCGAATTTATTTCAATCGGCTTCAAGGCAACGGGCGGTTTATGGCACTACAAGATCACTGATATGGGTTGACCTTCCGAGTGGACAGCAGTTAAGCAATAAAAAAGGGTTATCCGGTCTGATGCTCCCGGATATACCCGATGTAATCCCCTGAAGTAACATTCACCGTTTTGCCGACATACCTGACATTTGAGATATTCTTAAGAGATTCCACATCCTATACGCGCGGACCATGCTGGTAGCCTGCATAATCGAGCCACGAGTCTGGGTGTCCTATATTGGAGGTTGTCTTATTCTATATGTCATTATACTATCCATTGCGATAGATGACAACCAGACCTTCGAAGGATTTTCTCCAGCACTCAAGGACCTCCGTGAGGGGACATTCGTATCACTCGTCGGGAACGTGCGTGCTGCCGGTTCATCACTCTTATATAAATCAAGATGTTCAGTCTTGATAGCGGGATACATCTCACAGTACATCCGCCTAGGCCCAGTTCTGCACTATTTAAAAGGGCCAGAAAGCTGTGTTCATATCCAGTTCAATGGGACCCCCTTCTGGTATGCCTCAGGGATCCCTGTTATCCCTGCATAGAATGGAGCATAGCAAGTCTCAGCCGGAGCTGAGAAGCCCAGCCAGCTGATACCGCCGATGGCGTCTGGTAGCCTGTCCCTCGCCTGAGCAACATAAGAATATCCGCGTGGATTCGTGGATAACGTCCTGGGCCAGGCTCCGGGCTTGAGCACCCCTTGATACAATCGGTCGTGCTCATCGAAGGTATCCCAGTTTCTATATGGATCGCTGCAGGGTCCGCCCGCAGGTGGTGCGGTCGGATCAAAGGTTGTACCCTCATAGTGATCCCGGAATAGACCAAAAGCCCTTGTGATATTTAGAGGCTTATCTGGTACGATAGAGAAGGGGTACTTCTTAGTGAAGGATCCTTCTACATAAGTAGAGAGATTCAGCGAAGGCGCAAGCAGGATTTGAACGCGCCAAACCCTGCCCAGGGAATAATACGGATAGGGAGTACTCACCGGTACTAAAGGCCTTGGTCCAATCCAGAGGGCCATCCTTTGGGCTCCACCATCCCATGGGCTCTGCGTCCCGAGAGATTTCGAGAGAATATTTGGTCAGGGTTCTTTGAATCAAGTCCCTTTATCATGAACTCATTTGCAGCGACGACGATATCTCCGTTAGAGACCTTCTGAGCTACCCAGTATCCGCCTGTTCCTTAAGGAGTCCCTCCCCACATCTCTATGACCCAGACCTCCTTTGGATCTCTGAATATGAGCGTCTCCTCTGTGCCGTAATATCCATGCTTATCGATGAGAGTGCCGATCAGCTCCACTGCCTCTCGCGACGTTTTGCACCACTCCATGGCAATGTTGGACAGCTCTGTGATGTAGAAGACTCTCTTTCCAACCTCAGCATCAGGATGAACTTTAGCGTAATCAGTACACTTGCCTGATATTAGCTGGTGTTCGTTGATGATTCCATAAGAGCCTGTGAGATAGTCGTAGGTGTGATTCACTTGATCAATATATCCCAGGATGGTCTCATTCCCGAATGATGAAGAGGCATTGCCCCGAAACTCTCCTCCGCTGTTGGGATCATATGGGATCGGACGTTTGGACCCGGGTGTATGATTTTGAGCTGGAACGTAGCTCATGGTTACCATATCCTCTTTAATGGTCCCCGCCACATCACCAGGTCCAAAACCATCATTAGTGCGCCCTACGAAAACAGATCCATCGGATGAGGTCGATTTTGTCACTCCAAAGGTTGTACATCCAAATCCCGAGGGAGATAGGGCGAATATTACGCAAATAGCTAAAATCGTCCTAATCACTGCGCCATATGGCTAATTACTCTAGCGATAATAAGTAATTATCCCTTAATTTCGCAATAATGGCAGGTGCATAGTTTGAGGCCGGATAAGAAATGTAGAAGGCCGATCGATCTTGATAGATTATAGGGGTAATAAAATAAGCGCTAAACGTAGATAAAACTATACCAAATAATCAGAGATAGAGAGATAAACCCTCACAGGATTATCTCAATATCCAGCTCCTCGGCCAGCTCCTTGTACCTGTTCCTGATGGTAACCTCAGTCACCCCTGCCACGTCTGCCACTTCTCTTTGGGTTCTCCGGTCTCCGCACAGAATGGAGGCGATGTAAATGGCAGCAGCAGCGACGCCCGTAGGCCCTCGGCCTGAGGTCAGCTCCTTCTCGGCAGCCTGCCTGAGGATCTCTATGCCCTTGGCCTGGACCTCTCCCTTGAGATTCAGCCCCGAGCAGAACCTGGGGATGTAGTCTATGGGGCTTGTGGGCATCAGCTTGAGGGCCAGCTCTCTGGAGACGAACCTGTAGGTCCTTCCTATCTCCTTCCTGGAAACCCTCGAAACCTCCGCTATCTCATCCAGGGTCCTGGGCACGTTGCACTGCCTGCAGGCGGCGTAAAGGGCAGCGGCAGCTACACCTTCAATGGACCTTCCCCTGATGAGGTTCTTGTCCACGGCCTTCCTGTAAACCACGGCTGCTGTCTCCCTGACGTTCCTGGAAAGACCAAGGGCCGAGGCCATCCTGTCCAACTCAGATAGGGCGAAGGCCAGGTTCCGCTCAGTAGCGTTGCTGACCCTGATTCTCCTCTGCCACTTTCTCAGGCGGTAGAGTTGGGCCCTGTTCTTGGAGGATATGGTCTTGCCGTAAGAATCCCTGTTCCTCCAATCGATCATGGTGGATAGGCCTTTGTCGTGGATGGTGTAGGTCATGGGAGCGCCAACCCTGGACCTCTTCATCCTCTGGTCGTGATCAAACGCCCTCCACTCGGGCCCCTGATCTATAAAATTCTCGTCGATGACAAGACCGCACTCTGCGCAGACAAGCTCCGCTCTCTCGTAGTCGCGCACCAGTGTGTGGCTCTTGCACTCCGGACACTCGACTGTGAACTTCTCGAACTCATCTATCTTCTCTTTCTCTCTCTTGAGCCGGCTCTTCTCTCGGATCTTCTCCTGCTCAGTCCTCTCTATCTCTCTTATCTTCTCTATCTCTTCCACTTACCATCTCTCCCCGAAGTCTCGCCAACGTAGAGCTTCTTGCCGACGTGGACTGACGCGTCGATTCCTTTATTAAGCCGGACGACGAGGTACGGTTGCTTCACAGGGCCGAACACGTCTAAAACCCGACCGATCTTGGTCCCCTTCCCATCAATGACGGCAGAATTAACCCTAGGAATCTTCGTGTCGCTCCCATCAACTGGCTCGCCACGTACTATAAGTCGCTTCTGAACTAGGTGAAGCGCCGTGCCCAGCCTATTCACGAGGTCACCTCATCTATATAGATATAGAAGTAATATTTAAACCTTCCGCAAACCATTTATTATATCACCTTACCCCCGCGCCTAAAGGTTTATCTTTATTCACCCCCGAAGTAGTCATGGATGTTCGAGAGGCTGCCGACGGTACCCCGCTCTCAGGAGCTGCTGGACAAGGCTTTTAGACGAGCTTCTAAGGCTGGCACCACACCGGGAAACGAGGATGCCATGATCAAGATCGCCGGAAATATCCTTTCC
>Ga0181520_10007875_pt1 | contig 15417 bp, 11 predicted proteins | sample PEATcosm2014_Bin_29_FD_132451 | JGI IMG/M metagenome (GOLD analysis project Ga0181520, IMG submission 132451) | Peatland microbial communities from MTU Mesocosm Facility, Houghton, MI, USA - PEATcosm2014_Bin02_30_metaG | ecosystem: Environmental > Terrestrial > Soil > Wetlands > Peat | place...
AAGACCGGGCTTTTTATCAGCGCCTCGCAGGTGGTAAGGAAATTGAGGTTGATCGTCTCTTCCACGACATCAGGGAAGCCGGAGTAGATGGCGGCAGTTGCAATCGTCCCGCCTCCTGCCCCCTCGGTCATCAGGATCGCATCACCGGGTTGCGTGGACTTCCGTGCGGTCAGGTGCCGGGCCACACCCACGCATCCCACGCAGCCGGTGAGCCGGCTGCCAAGCACCATATCCCCGCCGATCCGCAGCGTGGAGCCGGTCACGAGCGGCACGTCCATTGCCTCGCCCACGGTCGTGATCCCGGCAGTGTAATCGAAGATCTTTGCCACGTCCCCGTCATCGGCCACATGGATGTCGGAAAAGAGCATCACCGGTTTTGCCCCCATCACGTACAGGTCACGCAGGGTCGCCCGGGTCACGTGGAACCCGGCAAGGAACGGGTAATCGGAGAGCCGGGAGTGCATCCCGTCAACCGTGCAGACAATATAGTCCCCGCCGGCCTTTACTGCCCCGGCATCGTCCATCTCGTCCACACCAACCGATGCGGAGGTCTTGCCGATAATGCGGGCGATCTGGCGGTGGGCAAAAAAGTCGCCTTTCCCCCGGGAGCCCACACCGAACTCCCCCATTTTTACCCCTGCCGATTCAAATGCAAAAAAATCGCCGGAGAGGCCTTTTGTGTTGTTAACCTCTTCGACCACAGCCCGGGCAAAGGCCGCAGTATATTCCGGCCGGGAGTGTTTTATCCCGGAGATAAGCCCGGCCAGGTGTTGTACAACAGATGCCTCATCCTCGCCCGCTGCGAGGTGAACACGGGCATATTCCTCAACATCCATATAATCCGTATTCGCACCGGTGCCATAAATACTACCGGGATTTTCCTCGTACCCACTGTCGCCGGATCAGGTGGAATCCCGCCGGGCAGAAGGTCCCCGCAGGTGTCCGTTCTTTTCAGGAAACCCGGTACCCGTGTCCGGTAAGGTACTCCCGGCGGCGCTCTTCTGCCCTGGGAGAAAATTCCGGTATTGCCGTTTCTGCCTCTTCCCAGACAGAACGTAATCTGCGATCGTCTGAATGGAGATGGAGGGTCCCGGTTACCGTGCCAAGCTCGTTTCCCTCATGGTCCGCGATCCGCATAATCACACAGCGGTAAAACTTGCACTGGGCCGGGCTGTCGCGATGGATAGTGCACCGCAGGAGTGTCCCGTCGGGACGGAGGAACCGGCAGGCATGGGGGTGAAGATCGGGAAATGTGGAATCGCGGAAGATCTCTTTTTTGTCCTCATCAACAGATGCGGTAAATTTCGTTCCGGTGGACACGGATTCGCAGGCAAATGCAAACGGCCCGGTCTGTTCTTCGATAACAATGTAATCGCCCAGGTACATGCAGCAGGTACCGCACTGCCGGCAGGAAAACGTCAGGGAAATACCCCCTTAGCGTACTTTAACGGACTCGGGATGCGACTCATGCGTTGTACCCCCAAAAAGCCACTTCCTTCACACCCTACTGGATCCTGTCCGATGCGGTCTGGGCCAGGGATTTGAGCAGTTCGAAATCCGTGGTTGTCCCGCTCATGTTAATCTCCTCGAACACGTCCTTCCTGGTAAACAGGATCGAATACGACGTGTAGGAGTACGGATCCGATGAATCCCCTGTACGATAGGCAAAGGTATGGTCCCCCATGCTGGGACAGGGCAGCTCATAGATCGGGGAACTTCCTGTACCCTGTCCGGTAATGCTGTCTTTACGGACATTGAACACGGTGTTCATGGTTATAGGAGTATAGAGATCGATCTCCTGTGAAATCGTCGTCATATCGTATTGTTGCGGATCCAGGTGGTAGTACGTAACTTTGTACCCGGCTTTCCAGCCCAGGTTCCGCGCTATCTGGTCCGTCTCAAGATAACTGATATCGGATCGGTCCCTGAGGATATAACCGGAGGGCAGGTCTGTGGGCTGGAGGGCCATCTGCGATACCGGAACAGTTGATGCCGGGTTCACGGTTGTCGGGACGGGAGTGGGAACGGTAGTAGAGGCAGGTTCCGGTACCGAAGGAGAGGAAAAAAGGGCCGAGAGGCAGCCGGAACCCATGAGTGCTGCCACACACAGGCAACAAAGGATACCGTATCCGGCGTACATACCGTACGATTGACAATTGCGAGATAATAATCCTTCCCGGCCGGCGAATCGGCGGACAGATCCATAGGTATGCGGGTCGTTGTTGCATATCCGGGGATACCCGGCAGGAAAACGAGCTGCCGTTTTTCTCCCGGTTTTCCCTCTCCGGAACGCAGATTCCGACAAATATCTTTTTCTCGGCAGACATCACACGGTTGAACGTATAAAAAGGAGGGAGAGGCACATGGCTGATCCAGAACTACAGGGAGACGAAGAGATCCTGCTGCGGACGCAGGGCGTTCATGTCAAGTCGATCTCGTTTGAGGCAATCCTCACCAACAAACGCATTATCCTTGTCGACCGGTTAAAAAACCTCCTGCCGCCAAAGGAGATCCCGATTGCCACGATCCAGTCCATTGAGCCCGGGGAAAACGCGATCCGGGATCTCACCCTGTCCATGGGCGTGATCACAAAAACGGGCGGCGTGCGGCAGATGGTCCTGACCTTCTCCCGGGAAGGCGGGGGAAACCGGGCAGAAGAGCGGGATGAGTGGATCCGCCAGATCCGGGCATATCTCACCCCCTCCTTTGAGCAGGTAATGCGAAAGGTCATCCCGGGTATCGAATCGCCGGGTGCAGGGCAGGCACTAAAAAGCAGGCGTCCGGTCCCCCCACCTGCGGACAACTCCCGGATCCCCCTGACGGTCAGGCCGGATTCACCGGAACAAGGGAACACCACCCCTCAGCCTGAACCTGCAGCAGAATCCATTCTTGGTACGTACTGCACGCATTGCGGGACAAAAGTGCCGGAAGGTTCGGGGTTCTGCAACAAGTGCGGCGCACAGATCACACCGGCCCGGGAGATTCCCCCGGTCCCGGTCTCTCCGCCACCCCCGGCCATGCAGCCGGGAGCCGTCCCCCGCCAGGCCCAGCCACAATACCGCGAGGCCCCGCCCGGACCAGAATATGATCCGGAAGCATCTCCGCGTGCACCGCCGGCACCGTTACCCCCCCGGCGGACTGTCCCGGTCCCACCGGCCCAGGCAAACCCTGCCCCCCTGTATACGGATGAGCGGAAACGGCAGAGCCCCAGACTCTTCTCCCCAAAGGATATGCAACCAACACCGCTTGTCCCCTCATCAATGTCAACGGCAGTTCCGCCACCCTTAAAAAAACCCCGGAACACGAAAAAGATCTTCCTTGCGGCCGGTATCATTGTGATCATCCTTATTATCGCGGTTGCCGGAGTAGTGGTTCTTCCTAAGCTTGGAATCTTAAGTTCCCACAGTTCGGGCAGCGCCTCAACGAGCAGTACAACGCAAACAACCCCAGCCATTGCAACCACGACCACCGCTGCTGCATCGGCGTCATCAGCAGGTACGGGTACGGCAGTTGTTGTGGCAACAGCGACACCGGCCGACATCCCGTCTACCGGTGTTGCGGTAAGTGTCAGTTATATCGGCGGCTTCAAGGGATCGTACACTGCGAATGGAAATACCACCAGCATTTCTAATTCCGGAAACAAGGTGTATGAGATCGATAATGTCACCGGACCGGTCAGCGCGACATTCCAGAAAACAGACGACACCGTAACCCACGCTCTGACGGTGGGGATCTACAATAATGGCGCAAAGCTTGTTTCGAACTCCACAAGCGCTTCATATGGTACGGTAACGGTCACCACATCGGTATAAGGTGGGGTCCGGCCCCTTCTTTTTTTGCAGAGAACTCTGTCACGGAGAAAAACCTGCACAGAAACAGTAGGTTCTCCGGCCGGCCCCAACGATTCAGAAAACAGGAAATTTTCCTTTTTTGTTCGGGAGGATCATTTCCCAAAGAAAACGATATTTAAATTGTCAGGATCAAAATGGTGCTGTGAACTCCATGACCGATGCGAGCAAGCCCCCGGTCCCTGAAGGGGCAGAGGATCTCGAGCGCCAGGGAATTGTGGTCCTGATAACAACCCTGCGGGACGATACCGACCCGGCTGTCAGGAGATATGCTGCATATCTGCTGGGAAGGTCAAAGACCCCCGGGAGCATCATGCCCCTGATCGCCGCGCTGGGAGATGACGACAAATCCGTACGAGAGCAGGCGATGCTTGCACTTGTCGCAACAGGGAAAGCTGCAGTCGAACCTCTTACCGAGTCAATGAAAGATCCCAAATGGGAGACACGTTACCGTGCGGCAGAGGCGCTGGGGAAGCTTGCCGATGAAAAAGCCGTAAAACCCCTTCTCCGGGGACTCCATGACAACCGCGATCACGTGCGATACATGGCAGCAAAAGGGCTGGCCGTGGTGGGAGACTCCGATGCCGTGGATCCGCTCATTATCCTCTTAAAGGACGAGAACCCCTTTGTGAGGACGATGACGACACGGGCGCTTGCTGCGATCGGGGGAACGAAAGTCCACACAGCGATCCGTGCGGCCCTTGCAGAAGAGAAAAACGAGCAGGTCCGGGCTGCAATGAATGAGGCGCTGCAATAAGTAAGGCAGTACCTCTACCTGCGTTCCCCGTTGACATACCCGACTACCCAAGGGATGTCACCGGGTCTTGCAAAAGAGAATTTGCAGGAGAGTAGTACTCCCCTGAAAATGTTTTTTTTTAAGAAGATCATTTACGTATCTTTATGTCATCATCTGAGCGATTCATAAAAGTGCGCTCGTTAACAAGTGCCGTTCCTGTTATCCCGTGATGCCCCATGAAGGAACAGAGACCAGAACCTGGAAACAATCACTCGTTCTCCCGGTCACTTCTGGTCACTATGGTCCTCATTGTCGTTGTTCTGGTCACCATCATGACCATTTACGACTATTTTAGTCTCAAAACCAGCACAGATGCGGAATTTTCAAACCTGCAAAACCAGACGGAGGACACCATCGGCGCTGCATTACGGCTGGACGACTCGGCTACTACCGTCCTCGACGATCAGCTCAACACGCAGATGAAAGCCGGATTTACGGTTCTCTTTACAGAATACAACCGATCCGGTGAGAACCCGCAAACCATGAACCTCACCAGAGTCCAGGCTGCGCTCGGAGAGGGATACGATATCTATATCATCAACGAATCCGGGGTGATCGTTTATACCACATATCCTGCTGAGCAGGGTGTGGACTTCCAGAGCATCCCCTATTTTTATGCGTACCTGACAAAAGTCCGTATGTCACAGGGTTTTTTCCCGGACCGGGTGGTCCGCGAGATCCCTGACGGCAGGTTCATGAAATATGCCTACGAGGCAACGCCGGATCACCAGTATATCCTGGAGCTGGGGTACTCGCCCCCTGATTTTAACACAACCAACCTCAGGCTTGATGACCGGGATAACATTGCCAGGTTTGTGTCCTTTAATCCGTTCATCAGTCAGTACCAGGTCTTTGATACGACGGGACATAGTACTGCCGATGACAGCTTGCCGGACACGGTCACCGAATCATATATCCAGCAGGCAATTACCAGCAGGTCAACTATTGAAACGGACGATGCGGCCAACCATACCGAGACACGGTACCTCTTTGTCGATCTGAATAACCCCCAGTACGGCTCCGATATGAGCAGGGTGGTTGTGCTCACGTACGATACCGGGCGCGTCCGGAATGACCTCAACCACCTTGTTCTTTTCCACCTCCTCTTTGGAGGATGCGCCCTCAGAATTGGATGCTGCCTTGCTTTTTTACTGTCACGCAGGATGACCCGCCCGATCGAGAAAATAGCACATGATGCAGATATCATCGCAAACGGGGACTTTGACCACCGCATCGGGACAACAGACGCACGGGAGTTCGTGATCCTGGAAAAGAGCATCAATACCATGGTGGATTCACTCAAGTCCGCTACAGCCCGGCTCAACGACGAGGAGATCTTCCACCGGGACCTTATCGACCAGATGCCGGTGGGGATCTTCCTCAAGGAGACAGATACCGGGACCTATACATTCTGGAACCGGGCAAGCGAAGAGATCTTCGAACGCCCGGCAAAGGATATGATCGGGAAGACCGATGCCGAGATCTTCTCTGCGGCAGTGGCGGAGCAGATTAAAAAAGAGGAGACCGGCGCCCTTGCATCCCGGGTGGAGATCAAGTACAGGAAGATCCATTCGAAATCGCGGGGAGAACGCCTGATCCATATCATCATCGTCCCGATCTACGATTCAAAACGTTCCGTGCGGTATATGCTTGGGATAGCAGAGGATGTAACTGACGAGGCAGTAACGCTGAAGCGGGACCTGATCTTCTCTATTACCCGGAGCGATATTCTCGACCAGCTCGCAATCATCATTACGTATCTCGAGCGTGCCCAGCTCAAGACCACCCACGAGGCCATGCAGATGTTCTTTGATAAGACGATTGGCTCGGTGGAATCCATCAAGAACCAGATCGCATACGAACGGGCGCTCCAGAACCCCGGCGTTATCGCGCCCCGGTGGCAATCCGTGAACCAGGCATTTGCCGAGGCCATACAGATGCTGCCCGAACATACGGCAGATATCAGCACCAGTGTGGGGGAGATCGAGATCTTTGCCGATCCGCTCCTCCCAAGGATCTTCTTTAGCCTCCTTTCGCTCTCTTTCCGGCGCGGGGGCCCGGTTCTCTCGGCTATCCGTATGACCGCCCGCAGGAGCAACGATTCCCTTGTTCTTGTCTATGAAGACGACAGCCCGGGCATCCCGGCCCATGAGAAGGAGAGGATCTTTGAATTCGGGTACAGCCACGATGATATGGTCAGCCTCTTTTTGATACGCGAGCTGCTTGGATTTACCGGAATCGCCATCACCGAGACCGGGGGGACAGGAGAAGGTATCCGCTTTGAACTTGTCGTACCCAAAGGACGGTTCAGGGAAAGAAATTAGGGAGAGATACCCCCGACATTTACCGGCTCGGCCCGGGTAAGCCCCTAATGGGAGGATTTGGTTCTGCCGTTAAAAGGAGGGATGCCAGAAAAAAGGATGACAGGCCGGTTTATCGTATCTTTGTTCCCGGCTCCACCGGTTTTAAGGGAGTAAGCAAAGAGGCCTCATCCCCGGCTGCAAGGATCATACCATTGCTCTCAACGCCAAAGATCTTTGCCGGTGCAAGGTTGGTAAGCACGATTACGTCCTTACCTGCGAGTTCATCCGGTTTGTAGAATGCGGCTATCCCGCTCACGATCTGCCGGGTCTCACCGCCGATATCCACCTGGAGTTTCAAGAGCTTGCTCGATTTCGGGATGGATTCTGCTGCGAGCACTTTTCCGGTTTTTATCTCGACTTTACTGAAGTCTTCTATCGATATCATCGGTGTCTTCTCCGTTTTTTTGTCTGCATCGCGGACACGCTGCTGGAGGACAGCATCCAGCTCCGCGATCTGCTTTTCTTCGAGCCGGGCAAAGAGCGGGGCCGGGGCCGGGATCTGCCGTTCGGGCACGATCACCACTCCCTCATCAACCCGGTGGGCGGCGACCCTGTCGGTATAGCCAAGCTGTGCCCAGCACTCCTGAGCTTTTACCGGCATCACCGGTTCAATAAGGAGACAAAGGGCCTTTGCGATCTGGATGCCATTTTTGATGACCTGTGCTGCCGCAGCCCGGTCGGTCTTGATCAGTTTCCACGGTGCATTGGTCTGGATGTAGGTGTTCCCGAACGCTGCAAGCCCCATGACAGTATCGACAGCACCCTTGAATTCGTAGGCCTGCATCTGGTCATCCACGCTCTTTTGGCACTTCTCAATCTCTGCAAGGATTGCCGGATCGACACTGCCACCGGGGACACCGCCGAACTCCTTGTGCGCAAAAAAGAGCGTGCGGTACATGAAGTTCCCAAGGATATTGACCACTTCGTTGTTGATCCGCTCGCCAAAGACCTTCCAGGAAAAATTGAGTTCTTTTGTGTGGCTTGTGTAGGCGAGCAGGTAATACCTCAGGTAATCGGCGGGGAGTCCCTTGTCGAGATAATCATCGTTTGTCCAGACCACGTACCCGCGCGACTTTGAGAACTTATGGTCATCCACTTTGACCATCCCGCTTGCCACCACTGCATACGGTTCCCCGTATCCTGCACCTTTTAAGAGCCCCGGCCAGAATATGCAGTGGTGGTAAATGATGTCACCACCGATAAAGTGCGTTACCCGGTTATCTTTGCACCAGTACCGCTTCCAGTCCCTGCCGTTTTCTTTGGCCCACTCTTCGGTAAACGCGATATAGCCGATCGGAGCATCGACCCAGACATAGACTACGAGATCGTCCCTGCCGGGGAACTTCACCCCCCATTCGAGTGTCCGGGTAATGCACCAGTCATGCAGTTCGTCCTTGATCCAGCCGATGGCATAGTTCCTCGCATTGCTCGTGCCCTTGAGATTGTCGAGGAAGGGGAGGAGGTAATCCCTGAATGCGGAGAGCTTTAAGAAGTAATGCTCCTGGTTGCGGAACTCCGCTTTTGTCCCGCAGATCTTGCAGACCGGATCCTTGATCTCACCGGGCTCAAGGTGTTTGCCGCACCCCTGGTCGCATTCGTCTCCCCGTGCCTGCTTGCCGCAGTAGGGGCAGATCCCCTCCACGTACCGGTCGGGAAGGAACCGCTTGCATTTCGGGCAGTAGGCCTGGTTGACGACCTGCTTGTACACATAGCCGTTGTCCACCAGGCGCTGGACAATATCCTGTGTCCGGTGGTGGCAGGCCGGGTCATCAGTCATGCCGAAATGATCGAAGGATACCCCCATCCGCTTGAAGGTCTCATCGAAGTGCCGGTGGTACTGCTCGGAGAGTGCCCGGGGGGTGGTCCCCTGCTCCTCTGCCGAGACTACGATGGGGGTCCCGTGGTTGTCCGACCCGGAGACAAACACAACCTCTTCACCGGTCCGCCGCATGTAGCGGACGTAGCAGTCGGCAGGGACGTACGTTCGCAGGTGCCCGAGGTGGCAGGGCCCGTTTGTGTACGGGAGCCCGCAGGTAACAAGCAGCGGTGGTTTTGTCATTGATGGTACTTTTTAGCATTCGATAGGTAATAATTCCTGTACCATGCCAAAGGTAGTTCCTCTTCCCACGCGGGCGCTGGGTGCAGAACCGGGCGCGCCGGATCCCGCCGCGCTTGCCACGTGGGTGGCGGATCACCGGGGAGCAAAAGCCGATCTCCACGCGTACCAGCTCGACTGCTCCCTTGCCCCCCAGCTCGCCTCAGGTATAACCTTCCCTTGTGCCGGCGGGCTCTTCTGCCAGGATCGGATCCGGGAATGCCTTATCGGCCTGAATGCTGAAATGGACGCCGCAGTAGAGGAGATCCATGTGGAGACCCGGGCGCTTGCCGAGGATGCCGCCCGGCTTGCTGCAGAAAAAAAGGGCATCTGGTGCGCCCTGCCTGCCCCATCCAGCCTGGGTATTGCCGACCGCTATTACCGGGACAACGAGGAGTGGTGCGCCGCGATGACAAATGCCTACCGGACCATGATGCGGGCCATGCGCGATGCAGGTGTCAGCGGACATGTCCTCATCTGCACGACCGTGGACGACCAGGAGGTCGCTTCTCTTGCCGGAAAGAAAGCCTTCTTTTTTGCACCGGAGCCAAGAGGTACAGCTCTTGAAACCCTGATGGAGTACCAGCGCGAGATAGCCGTGAGTCCAAAGATGCTTGAAACCGCGATCGATTTGGCAAACCAGTATGAAGTGAACCGCTGGATTATCGTGGACCCGGATAAAGAGGCGATCCGTCTTGCCCTGTCGCATGCTGATGCAGACCAGGTGACCGGAGGCGGGTACTGTACGGAAGAGTGCGGCTCATACTGGGAGCAGATAGTAAAAAAGGCCGCATACATTATGTGATTTTTGCCAACGGACAGAGAACCCTCCCTCCAAAAAACAGGGTACGGTAACCGGGATCCTTCCGGCAGATCGCACCGGAAATTTTGTACATGACCCGGATTGCCGAAAAACCGCATTAATCTGCTATAATGGGAGGGGAAAAATTAATTACGGGAGATATGAGCATTGGTACTATGACAGGAACAGGTGCAGCGGGATGCACCTGATGTCCGGGAGAATCTCCTGGAAAAGTAAACGGTTGATTCATTATGAAAACAAAACATGTGCTCTGGATTTTCCTCCTCTTTGTTTCCCTCCTGTTTCTTATCGCCCCGGTCATGGGGGCGGTGCCGGTGGCATCGTTTATCTCGAACGCCTCCACAGGAACGGTTCCGCTCACGGTGCAGTTCGTTGACTCATCGCAGAATTCCCCTACCACATGGACCTGGTTGTTTGGTGATGGCGGGATCTCTACCCTCCAGAACCCTGCCCATACCTATACGATACCGGGCACGTACACGGTAACCCTGATCGCGACAAACTCCGCAGGTACCAATACCGCCACGTACCAGGGATATGTCACCGCAATAAAGGCTGCGGCCGTACCTCTGGTCTCTTTTGTCACCAATATCTCCGGGGGTTCCCCTCCCCTCACCGTGCAGTTCCTGGACACCTCCACAAACTCCCCAAGTTCCTGGGTCTGGTCCTTTGGGGACGGGGGATCCTCAGGTGGCGCAAATCCCGTGCATACCTACACCTCACAAGGGTCGTATACGGTCACCCTTACTGCCACAAACTCCGCAGGGAGCAACACAACGTCCCTGCCCAATTACATCACCATAACCCAGGTCACTGCGGCGCCGACAGCTCTCTTTAAGGCAACGACAACTTCGGGATACGGGCCGCTGACCGTCCAGTTCGTGGATGCCTCGACAAACTCTCCGAACTCCTGGGTCTGGTCCTTTGGGGACGGTGGAACCTCTACTCTCCAGAACCCGACCCACACGTATACTGCGGCGGGCACCTATACCGTCTCCCTTACCGCCACCAATGTAGTGGGGAGCAGCACGGCGACCCAGACGGGATATATCACCGTGAATGCAGCAACCCCCTTTTCATCATTTACCTCTAATGTCACTGCCGGCATCAATCCCCTGAGTGTCCAGTTCACCGACACCTCCAACAACACCCCGACCGCATGGTACTGGACCTTCGGGGATGGGAGTACCTCCACCCTCCAGAACCCGGTCCATACCTTTTCCTCCATAGGATCCTATGCTATCTCCCTTGGGGTTTCGAATACGGCGGGCAGCAACACGAGTACCATGCCGGCATATATCAATGTCACCAATGCCCTGTCCCCTCCGGCCAGTTCCTTTTCTTCAAATGTCCAGTCAGGAAGCGCCCCGCTGACAGTCCAATTCACCGACACATCGGGGAATGCTCCGATCGGCTGGCAGTGGTCCTTTGGGGATGGTTCCCAGAGTACTGATCAGAACCCGACCCACACCTATACCACAAGCGGCACCTTTTCGGTCAGCCTGACAGCGGTGAATTCCGGGGGCCGCAATACGACCACAGTACCGGGATACATCACCGTTACCTCACCTCTTGTGACCGCAACACCTGCCCAGGTGATCAGCCAGTCGCCAACTCCTGTCGTAACAGCGACGCTCCAGACTGCAACCCCGGTCACAACGTCAACTACGGCCCCGCCGGGAGGCCAGGGCACCCTGCCGTCATGGATGCTGCCCCTGATTGGCATTGTGATCCTGGTAATTGTGGTCGTGACCCTTCTCCTCCGTCGTGGTGGGGGAGGGAGGTCCGGTGGCAGGAGACACCAGGGACGCAGGGAACTGTAGCGGGAGACCCTTAACCGCCTTTTTTTTAAAGAGACTAAAAAACAGAAATGAATAAAGTGGCCGGGATACAATCCCCGGTCAGACCATTTTTTCCCGGCTGATACACTCGAAATCGATAAAACCGTTATAAGGGTCGGTTTTTAGGAGTCTTACCCTGACCTTCTGCCCGACCTGGAGATTGCGCTCACCTTTTACCACCCTGCCTTCTGCAGGAGGAGTAAGGAGCCTTACGTATGTTCCCTTGTCCGCAGCGCCGGTCACAAGCGCTTCAAATGTTTTTCCGATACTGTCAGCAAGCAGCATGGCAGCAACAGATTTTCGCATGAATCTTTTTACCTTCTTTGAAGCCTTTTCCCGATCAGTCAGCCAGCCGGCCCGCTCCCGAAGGTCAGCAGCAGCGTAGGGGCCGGGACTCTTTGCAAGGATTGCCTTTATCTGGCGCTGGTTAATGATATCCACGTACCGCCTGTTCGGAGCGGTTGCATGGGTATAATCGATAACTGCGAGCGCAAAATGGCCGGTCGGACTCTCGCCCGGCTCAAGCAGCGTATATTCGCCCGGCCCCAGCAGTTTGATGACGGCAAGGGAGAGATCCGGAAAATGAAGCGGATCGGCGGTTTTTTGCCGTGCAAGGAATCGTGCAAGCGCTTTTGCATCCGGTTTCTCGGGCAGTGTCTCACCAAGGACTGCGGCGGCAAGGATGATACCCGGCCAGTTTTTCGGGGTCTTTACCACCCTCTGGATCATCGGGACACCGGCAGCTCCCAGCCGTGCAACCATGGTCCCGTTTGCCGCAACCATGAACTCCTCGATCAGGGCCCGGGCGGGATTGGGCGTCCGTGTAGTAAGCCCACTGACCTCGCCATCCTCTAAGACTACCTCGGCTTCCAGGGTATCGAACTCAAGTGCACCCTGGTCCCGGCGGAATTTCCGCAGGAGTTTTGCAGTTTCATCCTGAATACGAACCTGCTCTTCAAGCCCGGGGATCTCCTTTATCCCGGGAGGGATCGGGCCGGTTCCTTCGAGCCAGGCTCCCGTACTCTCGTACACCAGTTTTGCCTTGTTGCGCACCAGAGCCCGGTGCACCTCTCCCGGAGTAAAACTCCCCTCCGGGTGTACGGTAAATTCGATGATCACGGCCAGGCGATCCTTGTCCTGCAACAGGGAAGTGAGGTTATAGGACAGCCGTTCTGGCAGCATGGGATAGGTAACGATACCGGTATACACAGAGGTCCCGTTGTGAGCCGCGTACTCGTCCGTGGGAGAGTGTGCTTTCACGTACGAATCGACATCGGCTATGGCGATCATGACCCGGATCGTACCATCCGCCTTTCGCTCACAGTACTCCAGCTGGTCGAGGTCCTGGGAATCATGGTTGTCTATGGACGACCACAGGAGCGCACGCAGGTCACACGCATCCCCGGGAAAATCAACAAAAGTCCGCTCCTGCATCCCGTTTACTTCATCGGTTACCTGAGGGGGAAACCGGGCCGCAAAACCGTATTTTTCCATGGCATGCAATGCAATGGACCTGAGATCGATATCATGGAGATGCGGCCGGTGTTTTTTCATGCTATGGGGTGTTGTTTTCGCTGAATGCATAAATATCTCTTGAAAAAATCCGGCAACCGTTCCGGGAAGATGACACCCATTCCCGCCAAGGGCGCCGGGTTACCGGGACGGGGGAATATCCATACTTTCTCCGGGCCCGAGAAGGAATACGGATAAATCGGTCGATCGTTCGATTGCAGTCTTGAACCCATTCGCATCTGCCGCGATCTTCTCCCAGGTATTGTAATGGATGGGGATCACGGTCTTTGCACCAATAAACTGCGCTGCCACCATTGCCTCTTTTGTCCCCATCGTGTACCTCCCGCCTATCGGAAGAAGGGCGACATCGGGATGGTAAAGTTCGCCTATCAGTTTCATATCCGAAAAGAGGCCGGTATCCCCGGCATGGTACACGCACACCCCGTCCATCCGGACCACAAATCCCGCTGCGGTCCCGGCGCACCCGGCGCCGGCCGGATCATCGATCCCTGAGGTATGGAGGGCCGGGGTCATGGTAACCATGATCCCGCCGGTTTCGATGGTGCCGCCAATATTCATCCCCTCGGCCGGAACTCCCTTTGCCTGGAGGTACCGGGCAAGTTCGCCGATTGCCACGGTCGGTTTTTTGAGCGTAACAGCCTCGCCCATGTGATCAAAATGACCATGGGTGACAAGGACAAGGTCCGGGTCGGTACCGGCAACACTCCCTTCAGGAATGAACGGGTCGATAAGGACTTTTTTTGTACCGGTGAGCAGTACACAGGCATGGCCAAGCCAGGTAAGATGCATATATGCCAGTGGGAGTGCCCGATGGATGAAGATTGTTATAACGGCTGCATATATCTGGAAAAGGGGATCGGCTATTACCGGGACCCGGCCGGAAAAAAGGGGGATTACGGGAGAGGAACAGAACAAAGGCTTTTTTTAGGTAACATCGATCATCTCGGCTTCCGTGATATCGATGGATTCGCCCAGGTTGTCTGCGGTTGCGCTCCGGGTCATCTGCTCGGAGAGATCCCGGTCCTCCATGACATCGCGGATCCGGCGGAGGTACGGATCGATGGTAGGATCTTCCTGTTCCTCGATCACGTGACGGTATTCCCGGAGCGTGGAAGGGCTGATACCGAGTTCATCGGAAACCTCCTTCATGGTCTTTCCCGATGCAATCAGTTCCTCCATCTTTGCCTTGTCAAAAGGCATCCGGTAATCGAGATCCCGGAAGAGCTTGAGCCTGACCCGGGCCCGGGCAACGGTCTTGCTTAACTTTTCATCACCGAGCTCGCGGGCGATCTCGGTGTCGTTCTTTCCGGCGTAGAATGAAGTGACGAGCTTTGCGAGCTGGATCGGCTTGAGCGAGGTCTTGAAGATCCCCTGCTCGATGATCTCTCTCATCACCAGTGCAACCTCGCGTTCTATTGCATCGCTGTCCCGGAGGGTGCCATGAATGTTTTTCATCGGTTCGACAATTTTTGTCTTGCCGGACATGGTGCTGAAAAGTTCCAGCAGCTGTGATTTCCGTTTGTCTTCCGTCATTGGATACCCCGTCTTGGGATTAGGATATACAATACTTCGTTAACTATTTAATGCTATCTTTACGGTGTTTTTGACCAGAAACCTTTTATTTCGGTCTGGATTGCCATTTCCCACCCGCCCGTTTTTTCCTGAAATTCGTAATTTTGCGGCAATCCGGAAACTTCCCCGGACAAAAGACCTGCGGGGATCCGCCGGGAAAAGGCACCCCGAAAAGATCCCTTGCGTACGGGAGCCCGGACGCGAGCCTTTTTGTCGGGAGTGGTGCAACCATATAAGAGAAGATTCCAGGGATCCTGCATGAGTGATGTTTTTGAGAATGTGATGGATCTGGCCAAGCGCCGGGGCTTTATCTGGCCCACTTCGGAGTGTTACGGGGCGGTGGCCGGTTTTATCGATTACGGCCCGCTCGGTGCCATGATGAAGCGGAGGATAGAGAATATCTGGCGGCATTTTTACGTTGTCCAGGAAGGGTATTACGAAATCGAGTGCCCGACAATTGCCCAGGAGGCGGTCTTTATTGCTTCAGGCCATGTCAAGGGCTTCTCCGACAAGATGTGCCAGTGCCCGCACTGTAAGGAATACCTC
>Ga0181520_10007876_pt1 | contig 15417 bp, 3 predicted proteins | sample PEATcosm2014_Bin_29_FD_132451 | JGI IMG/M metagenome (GOLD analysis project Ga0181520, IMG submission 132451) | Peatland microbial communities from MTU Mesocosm Facility, Houghton, MI, USA - PEATcosm2014_Bin02_30_metaG | ecosystem: Environmental > Terrestrial > Soil > Wetlands > Peat | place...
GAAGTTCAAGGTCGGCGAAGTGACGGTGGCCACTTCCACCGCGCCGGTGCTGAACAAATACGTCTGATATTCCAGACACGGCGAATCCTTCTCCGGCGTTGCGGCGGGCGCGTCCACGGGCTGGGTCGCCCGCATGCCCGACAATGTGCGCCCGTAATCCTGGATTTTGATCCAGCGGTTTTGCCCCGCTGCCATATTTTTCGTGAAGTGTTCCGGTTCGATGGAGACGAAGCCTTCGCCCTCGATGAACCCGTGCAGCGAATCACGCGCCGGCGCCCTGGGATTGAAAGAGTTCAAATGGACCACCACCTCATTGGTTCCGCTGGTGATTTTCACCGTGCCGACCGACTTGCCGGCCGGGGCCTGGCTCCAATCCAAGCTGACCCACAGACGTTGATCTTTTTCAATCCGTGCGCTGATTTGGTTCGCATCCGGCATCCCGTTTAAAACAGGGCCGCCGTCTTGAATTTGAATCCACGGTTTGCTGGCCGTCGCGGTGAATTCAAAAGGTGTTTTGCCCTTGTTAAAAACTTCAATGTAATGACGCTGCCGGTTGAACGAATCAAAGGGCGGCAACGATATCTCGCCATTGGTCACGGCGGTCTCCAACCCTTCGACCGCCACCCCCATCGCCGCCGCGTCCGGCACGGCCACTTCCGCGAACCGGATCGCGCGCAGGTTGTTTTGCGGCGGATCGTTCCAACTGGTGTAACCCAGATGCGTTTGATCCATGAAATGATCCCATTTGCCGCCCGCAAAGGTGCGGTTGAAATAGGCCATCAAATTCGTGTCCGCTTGAAACAGCGTCCGGGTCCCGGCGGCAAAATCATTTGCGCTGGCGCGGCCTTGTTTGGCGAACAGCGCATTTTTCCCGGCGGCAAGGTAGAGCTCGTTCACGAGCGCGCCGGCTTTGGCGGGGAACAAAACCAGTTCGTAAAACGCATCCCGGCGGTCTTCGGGCAGATTGGTGAAAATCATTTCCGCGCGGTCGGCGATGGCTTGGTAATCCGCCACCACGGTTTCGGCCTCCTGATAATTCACCAGGCTGTAAGTGTCGGGCGCGAGCAGTTCCGGTTTGCGCCGTCCGTTGTACTTCGTGTATTTGGCGAGGATGTCGGCGATGTCCCCCGCGTATTCCGGGCCGAATTCCCGCTCCGCCCACAAGCGCGTGAACTCGTCGAGGTTGTCATTGGTCCAGCGGCCGGAATCCCAGGCCAGGTTCAGGAAGTATTCCAGCGGCAGTTCGTAGCCCTTGAAATGCCCGACATTCACGATCCAAACCCGGTCCGCGCCGTATTCCTTGGCGAGCGACATCTGATCGTAAATTTTCGCAATCGGGCTGGTGTTGAGCCATTGGTAGCTGCGCGGTCCGCCGTGATAATCGAAATGATAATAAATGCCCGCACCGCCGCTGCGCCGGCGTTCTTCGGCGGACGGCAGGCGCCGGACATTGCCCCAATTATCCTCCGCCCACAGCAGGGTCACGTCGTCGGGCACGCGCATTCCGGCGTTGTAATAATCCATCACTTCTTTGTAGAGGCACCAGACCTGCGGCACTTTGGTGACATCAGGGTTGACGACGTCGGCGAGAATTGCCCGCTGATCAGCCACGATCTTTTCGAGCAGGGTCCGGTTCGCTTCGGGACCGCCATCGGCCATCGGTGTGTCGTTCGCCCCGCGCAGGCCGATGGTGACGAGGTTGTCGTAAGCTTTGTTGCGCGCCATGCCCGCGCGCCAGAAATTTGAGACCACGTTTGGAATTTTCGCGTAATTCCAACTGCCATAGTCCTTGGAATATTTGCGGTCCCATTCCTTCTGCGCGCGCATCATCGGCTCCTGGTGCGAGGTGCCCATGACAATGCCGTATTCGTCCGCCAGCACGGGGTTGCCGGGGTCGTCCTCGTTGAAGGCGTTGTTCCACATCGCCGGCCAAAGATAATTGCCGCGCAGCCGCAGAATCAGCTCAAACAGATTTGTGTAGAAACCGCGGCCGTAGTTGGCGGCGCCGGAGTAACCGGGAGCGTTGCCGTATTTTTCGTGAATCCAATTCGACAAATCCGGCGCTTCATCGTTGAGAAAGATGCCGCGATACTTCACCGCCGGCGGGCCTTGGACGAATTTCCCGGCTTTCACAAACAGCCGGTCGTGATGCGTCGCCGGCACATCCGCCCAGTAATGCCATGGCGAGACGCCGATTTGCTCCGACAAATCATAAATGCCGTAAATCGTTCCGCGCTTGTCGCTGCCGCAGATCACCAGCGCGCTGGCGATGCCGGGCAACGGATGGGAAACCACTTGAAGGAAAAATGACTCCCATTGGCCCGCGATTCCGGAAGCGTCAATTTTATGTTCGCGAATCAGCCGGTCAATGATTTCACTTTTGCCGAGGGTGCCGATGATGACGGTGCTTTTGGCGGCGGATTTGGGGTCATTGAAAACGACCGCCGATTTTCCGGTCACACGCTTAACATCGGTGGCCAGATCATTGGCCGCGCGCGCCACTCCCGGCCAATCGTTCGTCCCGATGAGAATGTCCGCCGCCCGTTCATCAACCAACGCGAAATCTCCGGTTGCAAATGCCGCGTGCAGCAACGGGGCTTCTCCGAGGGCCGACGCATGGCGCGGCAATGAAAGGAGAAAGACAAGTGATAGAATTAATCTGACACGTCTGAAGATGATCAGGATGGCATGAGGTTTCTCCATTCGTGATATGGTAAATTGTTGCATAGCCTCACATAAAGCACTCGTCCCGGCCAATATGACAACTGTCATATAACTTCCAACCGATAATCCAGATACATTCTGCCCAGCACCGCAAAAACCGTCCACTCAGTGGACAAAGACCGAAAACCATGGGCAGTTTGCCAATTTGGACCAAGCCTTGATTATTTATGAACCTGATAAAATCGCTCACCCGTCACATGGCATCCGCCTGGCCCGCAGTGTCCCTTTCCGTTTTGTCCGCGACCACCGCGGCTGTTGCGCAAACGAATCCGCCGGCCGTGCAGATTCAAGCCGACAAGGTCACGGCCCAGATGCCGCCGACCTTTTACGGCCTGATGACCGAGGAAATTAATTTTTCCTACGAGGGCGGGCTTTATGGCGAACTCATCCGCAACCGCACCTTCAAGGCCGACGCCATCCAGCAGAACCTGAAACCGGACGTGTATGATGTCACGAAGTATTATCCCGCCCGATATCCCGCCAACGCCGCCCCGAAATACTGGAGCCGGGCCGGCGGTGCGACGCTGGCGCTGGATGCCGATACGCCGCTGAATGACGCGCTGAACGTGAGCCTGAAGGTGGACGCGACGGCGGCGGCGAAAGCTTCCCCGGCGGGTGTTGCCAACGGGGGCTATTGGGGGATTCCGGTGGAGCCCAAGACGGCCTACAAAGTTTCCTTTTTTGCCAAAGCGGCGCCCGGATTCACCGGCCCGCTGACGGCCAGCCTGGAAAGCACGAATGGACAAGTTCTGGCCAGCACGGTCATTTCCGGCGTCACCGGCGATTGGCGGAAATTTGAAGCGACGCTGAAGACCAAGAGCGGGCCGCCGTCGAAGGACAATGTGTTTAAAATCACCACAACCGCGCCGGGAACCTTTTGGTTGCAGGAGGTTTCGCTTTTCCCGCCGACGTACAAGGGGCGCCCGAATGGTGATCGTGCGGACATTTCGCAACTGCTTTCCGACGCTCAACCCAAGTTCCCGCGCTTTCCGGGCGGCAATTACGTGGAAGGCAGTGATTTTGTCAATCGTTTCAACTGGAAGCAAATGATCGGCCCGCTGGAGCAGCGTCCCGGCCACAAAAGCTGCTGGGGCTATTGGTCCACGGACGGATTCGGCCTGCCGGAATTTCTCGGCTGGTGCCAGGACATCGGCATGGAGCCGGTGCTGGCCGTGTTCGCCGGTTACACACTGAACGGCAATCATGTCACCAACGGTCCGGCTTTGGCGCCTTATGTCCAGGAAGCGCTGGAAGAAATTGAATATGTCACCGGTGACGCCTCCACGCAATGGGGCGCGCAACGCATCAAGGATGGTTATCCGAAACCGTTCCGGTTGCATTATGTTGAAATCGGCAACGAAGATTTCTTCGACCGGTCCGGCAGCTACGAAGGCCGGTTCGCGCAATTCTACGACGCCATCAAGGCCAAATATCCGCAACTCAAAATCATCGCCACCACCCCGGTCAACAGCCGCGTGGCCGATGTGGTGGATGAGCACACCTACGTCAACGAAACCGCGATGGAAGCGCAGGCGTTCAAGTATGACACGCGTGACCGCAACAGTCCGACCAAAGTCTTTGTCGGTGAATGGGCGACCCAGACCAGTTCGCCCACGCCGAACATGGCCGCCGCGCTGGGCGACGCGGCGTGGATGTGCTGCCTGGAACGCAACGCCGATGTGGTGATCATGCACTGCTACGCGCCGTTGTTGGTCAACGTCAGTCGGCTTTCCGGCGGCGACCGCTCCATGCAATGGAACTATAATTTGATCGGCTACGACGCGCTGAACAGCTACGGCTCGCCGGCGTATTACGCGCAAAAAATGTTCAGCCTGCACCAGGGCAACGAGGTGCTGGCCACCACGGCTCAAAATCTGCCGGTCCGATTGGCGCCGGCGGGACGTGGCGGCGGGATGCGGCAAGTGAAGTCCCTGTTCTATTCGGCCACCCGCGACCGCGCAAGCGGCAAGATCACCTTAAAAATAGTCAACAGCGCGGATGCGCCGCAGCCGGTCACGATTGCCATCAGCGGAGTGAAATCCGTCGGCGCCAAGGGAACGCTCACCGTGCTCAAGGCCGCGAACCGCGACGACACCAACTCCCTCAAGGATCCGCAGCACGTCGTTCCGCTGACCGAAAAAGTCAAGGACCTCGGCGCCAGCTTCACGCGCACGTTTCCGCCGTGCTCCATCACGATTCTGGAACTGGAGGCAAAATGAAAAACCATAAGCTCCATCTGCTGGCGCTGGGTTTGGGGGGGCTGTTGAGCAGCAACACCTTTGCCACCAATCCCATCATCATGGATCAGTTCACCGCCGATCCCACGGCGCGGGTGTTTGAAGGAAAAATCTATCTTTATCCATCCCACGACGATATGAAGAAAGCGCGGGCGGCACGCGGTGGGCAGGGGTGGTTTGCGATGGAGGATTATCATGCGTTCTCTTCCGAAAATCTGGTGGACTGGACGGATCATGGCGTCATTTGCAACCAGACCAACGTTCCCTGGCTGAACGGCCGCAAAAACGATGACATGTGGGCACCAGACTGCGTGTTCAAGAACGGGACTTATTATTTTTATTTTCCCGTCGGCGGCAGGATCGGCGTGGCCACCTCGGACAAACCTTACGGCCCATGGAAGGTTCTGGACCAACCGGTGACCGGTGCCGGCGGAATTGATCCCTGCGTGCTCATGGATGACGACGGCACTTCTTATTTGTTCACCGGCGGTGGCGGCATTTCCGTCGCCAAGCTCAAGGACAATATGATTGAACTGGACACGCCGCCGCCCGCGACCAACACGGTCGCCACCAATAATCCGCCCGGGCGCTTCGGTCGCGGTTTCCGGAGCAGCATGCAACGCATCGCCAATCTTCCTAATCCGGGTCGCACTACTATCGAAGGTCCGTTTGCTTTTAAGCGCAACGGAACCTACTACCTCACCTATCCGCACGCCGTAACCGTTAATGGGCAACAAGGCGCGGAGGAATTGGAATACGCCATTTCCACCAACGCGATGGGGCCTTTCAATTGGGTGGGTATCATCACCGACACAAACGCGAGCGGTTGCTGGACCGAGCATCATTCGATTGTGGAATACAAGGGGCAATGGTATCTGTTCTATCACGACAACCAATTGTCGCCAGGCTTTGACAAGAACCGGTCGGTCAGGGTGGATTATCTGAATTTCAACGACGACGGCACCATCCAGAAGGTCATTCCCACCTTGCGCGGCGTGGGAAATGTGGACGCCAAAAGCGAAATCCAAATTGACCGCTATAGCGCCATCAGCAAAGAAGGCGTGGCGGTTTCATTTCTTGAACCGACGAACACTTTTGCCGGATGGAAAATCTCGCTTAACGGAGCGAACACCTGGATTCAATTTGACCGGGTTGATTTTGGAAAGCATGAATTGAAGTCCGTGAATGTCCGGTCCGCCTCGGCCACCGGCGGTTCGATTGAAATTCGGATTGACCAGGCGGATGGTCCGCTGCTGGCCCAAGTTGAAATCGGCAAAACGGCGGACTGGCAAATTGTCAAGGCAACGCTCCAGAGCATTCCAACGGGCGTCCACAACCTGTTTGTCATTCAGCATGAAAACAACCAGGTTGATTTGGATTGGGTCAGCTTCGAATGAGGGGCGTCCGCAGATGGAAATTCATTCGCATGAAGATGAGGTTTCTGCTTTTCGTCAGTGCTCCGGTGTTGACCCTGGCTTCCGCCTGCCTGGGGCAAACTGCCGCGACGATGACTGATATTGGTCCGGCCACGCCAACGCCAGGCCCCTATGACGTCGCTCAGACCGTTTGCACCTATTGTTCCGATGCCCCCGGCACGCTCGACTCTGTTGATAGCAATGATTTAAATTACTACACCGACAACGGCGCCAACCACGGGTTCTGGGCGGGCCAGACGTTCACGACGGGCACGAATTCCGCCGGTTACGAGCTCGCTTCCGTCTCGATTAAATCGGCCGGGGTTTCTGACGGCGGCGGCTACGGCGCCGCCCAACTTTTTGATCTTTACATTTACTCGGTCTCGGGCGGAACGGCGGCCTGGATCGAGGAATTTACGAACTATTCCGCTTTTGTGGATGGCGACTGGGTGCAATGGACGACGGGGACGAATCCCGTCGCTCTGGCCGCCAATTCCACTTATGCTTACGGGTTTGGACGTGATGCCAGCGGCAGTGGTTGGACGGGGTTGGGCAACGCCTCCGGCAACCCCTACGCGGGCGGCCAGCTCGCGATGCTCCCGACCACCGGCGGGTCCATCACGTTTGGCACCAGCCATAATTATGACGCGACCTTTGAAATTGGATTGACCGCGGTGGGGGCGCCCACGGTGGCGGTATCAGCCAGTCCGGCCTACGGTTTAGGCGGACAATCCTTCACCCTCACGGCGACCATCACGCCCGGAGTGGGAACGGTCACCAATGTCACGGTGAATTTGAGCGCCCTCGGCGGGCCTTCCGCCGCCAGCCTGGTGCTTTCCAACGCCAACGTCTATACCAACACATTCACGGTCCCTGCGGCGGCACCGCTCGGCACGGCCATGCTGACGGCGACGGCAACCGACACAACGCCGCTCAAAGGGGCGGGCGGCACGGCCTTCACGGTTTTGACCCGCCAGACGGCCACGGTGAATTCCACCAAGATTTATCAAACCATCGAATGTCTGGGCGCGGCAACGGTGTTTTACGACGGATCGTTGCCGGCGCACCCCTATGCCATGGAAATTTACACCAACGCCTTCGCCGGGTTGAACCTTTCCATGCTGCGCCTGGGGGATTGGTATAGTTATCAGACACCGTTGGCCGGGTTCGATGAAACGGCCACCGAAATCGTTTCCAATGCCACCCGGGTGCTGGGGCATCCGGTTCCGGTATACATGAGTTCGTGGTCACCGCCGGCATTTTTGAAGAATAATGGGCAAACCGGCAACGGAACCTTGCTTTACACCAACGGCGGCTACGACTACACCGGTTTCGCGCAGTATTGGTATGACTCAATCAATGCATACCGGTCCAACGGCGTCTCGCCCACCTGGATCAGCATCCAGAATGAACCGGACTTCAACGCCGACTATGGCTCGTGCCTGTTGCTGACCACGGAAAATCAGAACGGCAACACCAACGCCAGCTATTCCAAAGCGCTCGACGCGGTCTATGAGCTCATAACCAATCTTCCGTCGCCGCCCAAACTGCTCGCACCGGAGGTCGTCCACTACTCCTACAGCGACCTGGCGAACTACGCCGCCACGTTGAACACCAACCACTATTACGGTCTGGCCCACCACCTGTACGGCGACCCCACCGATCCCGCCGATTTGAGTTCGTTGACCAACCTTGTCCCCGGCAAGCGGCGTTTCATGACGGAGTATGGGTTGAGCGACATGATGGCCCAGGCGACCCTGCTCAACAATGAGTTGGTTTACGAGGAGGTCAGCGGCTACAACTACTGGAGCCTGGTCTGGCCGGGCACCGGCGGCGGCCTGATTCAACTCGAAGAAAACACCGGCGCGCCAAGCACCTGGACAAATGCGCCGCCGGGAATTCCCGAGCCGCACGGTTGGTGGTTCGCGCCGCCCTATTGGGCGATGAAACATTTTTCCTATTTCATCAATCCCGGCTTCCAGCGCGCCAGCGCCACCAACAGCGACGCCAACGTGTTGAGCTCGGCCTACCTTTCGCCGGACGGTTTCCGGCTCGTGGTGGTATTAATCAACACCAGCACCAGCATCCCGTCCTATATGAGCGTGAACTACGGCACCTTTGCCGCCGCGAGATCCAGCGTCTATCAAACCGTCGGCACCAACACCTGGCAGTCGCTGGGCGCGCTGACCAGCCCGGAAACGCTGCCGCCCAGTTCGTTGACGACCGTGGTGTTGGACGAAAACGTCACCGTGGGTGCGGCAAACGATCCATCCCCGACCAACGACGCATCCGGCGTTGCCTTGAATGCCTCGTTGAACTGGACGCCGGGAAGCAATACGGTGACACACGCGGTCTATCTGGGCACCAGTTCCAACGCGGTGGCCAACGCCACGCCGGCGTCGCCGCAATTTCAGGGCGTCGTTTGGACGAACAATTTCCCCTTGTCGTCGGCGGGATGGGGAGCGACTTATTACTGGCGGGTGGATGAAATCGCCTACTCCAACACCAATCAAGGTTCGGTCTGGTCGTTGAGCACCGCGCCGGCGGTGCAATTGACGTCGCCCTGGCAGTCGCAAGACATCGGGTTCGCAACGAACCAAAGCCGCGCCCTCTACAACGACGGCGTGTTCAGCGTCACGGGATCCGGGGCGGACATCCAGAGCACGGCGGACGCCTTTCGTTTTGCCTGGCTGACCGTCAGCGGAAACTGCACCCTCATCGCGCGCGTCACCGGCTTGCAAGACATTGACCCGTGGTCGAAGGCCGGCGTCATGATTCGCGACAGCGTGGCCGCCAACGGAGCGAACGCGTTTGTCGGGGTGACGCCCGGCAACGGGGTGACCTGGCAATACCGTTCCGCTGACGGCGGCGGCACGACCTACAACAACACCACCGGTCCAAGCGCCCCTTACTGGGTCAAGCTGGTGCGGAGTGGAAACACATTCACCGGTTATTGTTCCGCGAATGGCACGACGTGGACCCAGCAGGGAACCGCCACCTTCACGATTGGCGCCAGCGCGCTGGTGGGTCTGGCCGTGACCAGTCACAATCCTTCCTATGTTTGCACGGCCACGTTCGACAATGTAACGGAGCCCAACTGGCCGGCTTTGCCCGCCACGCCCGGCAACTTGACGGCAACCGCCGGCAACACGCAGGTGACTTTGAATTGGGCGGCCGCGAGCGGCGCCACCAGCTACACCTTGAAATCCGCGACCAACAACGGCGGAGTTTACACCCCGCTCACAAACGTCACCACGACCGGTTACACGAACACCGGCCTGCTCAACGGAACCACTTATTTTTACGTGGTCTCGGCATTGAACATCGCCGGTGAAAGCACCAACAGCGTGCAGGTCAGCGCCACGCCGCAAACGCCCCCCACCTTGTTTGTTTCCCAGACCGGCACAAATATCGTTGTTTCATGGCCGATTGGCCCGGAATTTTCTTTGCTTACGACCACCAACCTCGCAGGAAATTGGGTGAACGTTTCTTCGCCCACACAACAAGTTGCCGGCACGAATTATCAGATCATGCTGCCAACCACCAACGCGGCCCAGTTCTTCCGGTTGTCAAAATAAGAAGCCGCATGGCTTCCGCCACCAACTCATGATCCTCGGTCCGCAACGCCGAATATGATATATGTCATATTGCGTCCATGAATGGCATAGGTAAGTTCTTTTTTTATATGTTGCTTGCCCGCAGACTGCGTTCAGGTGACGGGTGCGGAATTTTTTAACAGCCTGAGGATTTCAAGTTGAAAACTTTGGGCCGATCCTGCCGCCCGGAGAAAACAAACCATGACTTTTTGCGAACTTTGTTTTTCGTGAAACCAACACCCCGCGGTTCCGCCACCACCTTCAAAACCACGTTCCTTTGAAAACCAAAACGTTTATCTCACTTGTCTTTTTGGTTCTGCCCATTTTAGGGCACCGCGCTTTCGGCCAGACGATTCCAGCGGTGAACGTCGCCGGCCCGGCCCTCGCCGCCAACGTTCATGGCAGCTACAGTTCCGTCTCCACCCCTTCTTCGGGCACAGTTGTCAACGCTCCGGTGGTGGGCAACGGCGATCTGGGTCTGATGATTGGCGGGCCGTCCACGTCCTTGAGTTTTTGTGTGGGCAAGTCGGACTTTTGGGGCGTGCAACACGGGGTCATCATGCCGGTGGGTTCGCTGGTGTTGCAGACGCCGTCTTTGAGCGGCAGTTCCTATTCCCTGGTGCAAAATGTCGGCGCGGCCACGGTGACGGGAACTTTTGGGGCCGGGAGTTATGGATTGGGGTTGTGTGCCTGGACCGCCGCGTCCCGAAACACCGCCTTCATTCAACTGACCAACACTGGTTCGCAGTCGTTGACCTTTTCCAGCTACCTGCTGGATGCCTACGGAACCACCGGCAATCCCGCCACTTTGGGTTGTTCCAATAACGCCACCTGGCTGAACGTGTCGCCGGATGCGGTGTATCTTGAACTCGGCAACCACCTGAACATCGGATCTTCGGCGCCGTTGACGGGTCGCATCGCCGACCTCCAGATCTTCAGCCAGCCGCTGACGTCCGCCCAACTGAACGCGCTGAACTCGCCCGGCGCCGTTCCGGCTTTGCTCCAGTGGACCACCACCAACACCGGCGGCGCCTCGCTCAAAGGCACGGCCAGTTTGAACACCGCCGATCCTTATGGCGGTTCGGTGGTGTTGACCGGCGATTCCAGTTCCGAGGTCGCCGTCGGGGTCATGGGGCTGCCCCAGGCGCAATTCACCATTGCCACCTGGGTGTATCTGACGGCGGTCAACTCGGGGAACGAAAACTGCATTTTTGCCGGGCTGATCAATCACGGCACGGGCGGCTATCCGTTTTTGCGGGGGCTCAAACTGGTGGTGACGTCCGGCGGCGCCTTGAGCGCGACGCTCAACACAAGCGGCAACGTGAGCACCAGTCCCTACGACCCGACGTATGCCGCCGACTCGGTCAACGCTTACACGGCCACGGGCGGCGGTTCGCTGCCCCTGAATCAATGGATTCAGGCTTCGGTGACTTACGATGGCAACGCGCTGACCGTCTATACCAACGGAACGGCTGCCGGGGCGACGGTGTTTCCGTCGGCCACGAATGTGCTGGGTTATAACAAGACGGCGATTCATCCAGGCAGTGGCAACACCAATGTGTGGTTCAACGGCTGCGCCCCGCAGGGTGTGCTGATGCAAAGCGTCATCGGCGCCACCGTCACGACCAATGGCAATGTTCTGAACTTCACCGTGCCGGCGGGCGGGCTGGCGACCATCGCCCTGGCCGCCGTGACCGACCGCAATACGAACACCTTTTTTGCCGCCGCGCAGCAGCAGGTCCAGGGGGCCAATGCCGCCATCCTGGACGGCCTGCTACAGGAGCACAACCAGTGGTGGAGCAATTTCTGGTCGAAGTCCTTCGTCCAAATTCCGGACCAGCTCGTCCAGAACGAATGGTATGCGTCGCTCTACCTGCTGGCCTGTTGCAGCACCTCCAATTCACCGCCGCCGGGTTTGTGGGGCAACTTCATCAGCTCCACCGGCATGTATTGGGAGGGCGATTATACGCTGGACTACAACTACCAGGCGACCTTCTGGGCCGCCCTGGCGTGCAACCATCCGGAGCTGGCGGACAATTATGACGGGGTGCTGCTCGACCATATGTCGCGGGGCCGGTCCATCGCCCAGTATTGGGGCTTTCAAGGCATCTTTTTATATACGCACCTGATTCCCAGCCCCGGCTGGAGCGATGACGGCTACACCTTCTGGTCGCAAAAATCCGACGCCATCTTTGCGGCGGTGAATTGCGCGATGCGCTGGCGTTATCTACAGGACACCAATTACGCGGCTGAAGTCTATCCTTACATGAAAGGAGTCGCGGATTTCTGGACCAATTATCTGGTCTTGTCCAACAACGCCGCCTACTGGGATTACAACGACGCGGCGGACGAGAGCGGGAGCACCAGCGACGTGAATCCGGCCACCAGTCTGGCGTTCATTCAAATGGTGTTTCCGGCGCTGAACGAAATGAGCCAGATCCTGAATGTGGATGCCGGCAGCCGCCCGCTCTGGACCAACATCGTCACGAAGTTGTCCCCGCTGCCCATCGTGCCGGCCGCCAGCATCAGCAGTTTGAGCGCCCTGGGGACGGCTTACGTGACGTCGGGGATGAATGTGATTCGCGACACCGCCTCGGGCACCGCGTTCCCCACCCCGGAGGTGGCGGTTTACCAGGATCGTCAAACCCGGGGTTCCAGCGCGGGCATGAACTCGACCCAGACGATCTTCCCGGGGTGGGACGTTGGGTTGGAAAGCGATCCGGCCACGCTGGCCGCGGCCCAAAACACGGTTTATCTGGCGGCAGAATGGTATGATGGCAATGACGGCTGCACGTTCTATCCTTCTGCGGCCGCCATCGGCCTGGATCCCGGCCTGATCTTGACAAACCTTGATTTTGCGATCATTGACCATGCGTATCCCAATTTCATGTTTTCGTTCGGCGGCGGGGGAACCGAGGATTATTCCATTGTGCCCTGCTGTCTGGCCAACATGTTTCTCCAGAGTTATCAGACGAATCTTCATATATTCCCCAACTGGCCGGCCAACCAGGCCGCCGCGTTTGGTAATCTGAACGCCTGCAACGGCTTCCTGGTTTCCAGCGCCATCACCAACGGGCTGATCTCCTACGTGCAAATCACCAGCACGGCCGGCCAGCCACTGCGCCTGCTCAATCCCTGGCCGCAAACGACCGTCCAAGTGGCTTCCTCGGTCAATCCCACCACGACCTTTACGGGGAACCTGTTCACCTACCAGTCGCAGGCCGGAGAAGTTCTGACCCTCCTGCCCGTCGGCCCGGCCGTTGCCGCCCCGCCGACGCCCGCCTCGCTGTCAGCCACGGCCAGTTGGCTCTCGCTGAACACGGGTGTTGGCCAGGTGGCCGTGAACTGGACGGCCGCCACCGCCGCAACGGCTTACGCCCTGGAGCGTTCTACGAATAGTTCCGGCGGCTATGTCATCATCGCCACCAATCTGACGGTGACCACCTACACCGACACCAACGTGGTGGATGGTCCGAATTATTACTACGAAGTTTCCGCCGTCAACAGCGTGGGCGTAAGCTCCAATACCGCGCCGGTGGGCGCGTCGCTGGCCACGATTCCGATGCTCGTCCCCGCCGCCAACTACGCCAGCCAGTCAGGGACCGGGTTGGAGGCTTGCTCGGAGGGCGGGCAGGATGTGTGCGACATCATGAACGGCAGTTGGGTGGTTTTCACCAACGTTAATTTTGGCGCGGCCACCTTGAGCCTGAGCGCGCGCGTGGCAAGCGCCACGTCCGGCGGATCCATCCAAATCCACCTCGGGAGCGCCACCGGCCCGCTGCTGGGCACCCTCGCCGTGACCGGCACGGGCGGTTGGCAAACCTATGCCACAGTGACCACCGCCTTGACCGGCGCCAGCGGGATCCAGAACGTGGCGCTCGTGTTCACGGGCGGCAGCGGGTATTTGTTCAACGTGGAATGGATTGAGTACACCCCGCTCTTCCTCAGCCCCCAATATCAGTGGGGCAACCCCGTCCCCTGTGGCGGCCTCGACGCCGACCCAATCTTGACCAACTTCCCCGGAACCTACGTTGCCGGGGCGATGGCGGCTCAAAATGGCGGCAATCCCGTCATCGTCACCAATGGCGGCGATTCACCCATCGTGTTCGCGGCGGCCGGGGCCTGGGCCACCGTCTCGGGCGGCAACGGTTACACTTCCACCGCCATCACCAATGCGGCGACGATTAACAACCCCAATTTCACAACCTGTCTGGATGACAAGTATTACGACAGCCCCGTAACACCCGGCTCCCATCTGATCACGTTGAGCGGCCTCGTCGTGGGGCAACCCTACTCCGTTCAATTATTTGCCTTGGACGACGGCACCTATACCCCGCCCAACAGCCAGCGGACTGTGAACTGGCAGGATCCCGCGAACAACCTCGACGTCTCGCCCACTTACACCATGGATGAAAACGCCTTCCTGGTCGGGACGTTTACGGCTTCCAACACCGTGCAAACAATTCAGGAGAATCTGCCCACCGGCTACGGGAACTTCAACTGCCTGGTGCTGCGGGCCGTGGGCTGGACGCCGCCGCCTTACTTCACCGTGGAGCCGGGCGGCAGTGCGGCCAAGTATCCCGGCACTGGTGTGAGCGTGACCCTGACCGGTTTGGCCGCGGGAGATGCCACCATTGCCAATCCCACGATCACCTACCAATGGCAGGCCGGCCCGGTGGGCGGGCCATACACGAACCTCGTGGCGGGCGCCAAATACGTTGGCACCACGACCACGAACCTGGTGATCAACAATCTGGCCGCCGCAGACGGGGTTCCGGTTTATGTGTTGGCCGCCTCGAACGGCGGCGGCACCACGCTGAGCACCCCGGTGGTGGTCAAGGTTCTGGCCCCGCCGGCGGCGGGCAGTTACGCAGCCTATGCGTTTTCCAACAATCCGGTGGCCTTCTGGCCGTTGACTGACACCGGTGATCCTGCCACCGGAACGTTGCCGGCGGTTGACATCAGCGGCAACGGATTTAGCGGGACATATGGAACGGCGGCCAAAGCTTGGACCAACGGCATTTACTCGCCCCAGCCGCCGGCTTTCCCGGGGTTTGCCACCAACCAAGGGGCGCTGCAAGCGGGGGGCAGCGGGGCGACGGCTTCGCTGGTCACGCTTCCCAATTTGAATCTGACCGCCACCAATGCCACGAACTGCACCCTGGCCATGTGGATTTATCCCACCGCCAACCCGGGCACGTATACCGGCTTGCTCTTCAACCGGAATGGCAAGGACGGGGCCGACGGCTTCGGTTTTGGCGGCACCGCGAATGCCAGTGGCATGATCGCCCTGGGATACACCTGGAACAACAACGCCGCCGCGACCTATAATTATAATTCGGGGCTGTTTCCGCCGCTGAACACCTGGTCGTTGGTCGCGTTGGTGACAAGTCCCTCCAATGCGGTGATTTATCTGGATTACCAGGATCCCAACACCCATGTGTA
>Ga0181520_10007878_pt1 | contig 15415 bp, 11 predicted proteins | sample PEATcosm2014_Bin_29_FD_132451 | JGI IMG/M metagenome (GOLD analysis project Ga0181520, IMG submission 132451) | Peatland microbial communities from MTU Mesocosm Facility, Houghton, MI, USA - PEATcosm2014_Bin02_30_metaG | ecosystem: Environmental > Terrestrial > Soil > Wetlands > Peat | place...
GGGAGATATGTCAGGGTGCGAGCAACAAGATCGAAGCAGCGTCGGTCGTCGGAACCGGCCAGGGTCAGTCACCATGCCACGCCCGCTGAAATCTCGACGTTCATGCGGGCCATTTCTTCGTCGTCGATCTGGCTGACCTGCCCGTCGTCGATGTTCCGTGCATCGGGCCTTGCCGGGTCGGCCAGAACGGCGAAGTACGAACCCCAACGCAGACACACCGCCACCGCAGCCCTGGCCTCGTCGGCCCGCCGCATGTTCCCGCCCAGTGGCACCGGCTTGGCCTCCAGGTACGTGACGACCTGCTGGAACATGGGGACTGCCGGAGGGTTGATGTGCGCGGTCGGTGCCCCATGCTGATCCGTCGTCAGGTGCCAAGTGCCACCGTCCAGCGTGAAGTCTTCCGCAACTTGCACGTGGAGCATCCCGCTGGCAGGCAAATCAGGTCCGCCGCTCATGCCAGGTTCCATGACGACAGTGTTTTCGTAATCCACGTCCGAAGGCTCCCGGCATGAAACTTCCGTGCGGCGAAGGACGCGTGGGCCGTGATTCGCCGGGAAACAGTAGTTGCGATTGCTTGAGCCTGATCGTCGTCTCCACGAGTTCGACCATGTTGACCACATCCGTCAGATTGTAGAGGATCAATTTTCGTGGGGCTTGAACCCACGACTGGCGGATCACCAGCGAACCCCAACGGCCTATTCTCACATCTGACGCTTTCCATGGCATTCCGGGTAGCGGAAGAGTCTCATATCTTTTCGAGTATCCCCATTCCAATAAGCCTGTCAAATTGTTCCTCGACTTGGCCGGGCAACGTGCCGCCGGTCAGCAACAGCCCCAGTTCCATATTGATCGTGAAAGCCTGCTCCGTTAGATTGGCACTTGAGAGAAACAGCCACCGGCCATCGGCGACCGCGCATTTGACATGCAGGATGCCGTGCTTATCGTTGTCCCCCTTGGGGCGATGTGACTCAGGCCAATAATAAACCGTTGCGCACGTGGCAACTTCATCGCCCAGAGCTTGCAGCGTGTCGTACTCGTTCTTCCCTTCGCACTTATTGGGTGTTTCCAGAATCACCTTGATACGCACGCCACGTCCCGCGGCACGCACCAAAGACTCCCTGACATGGGGAATCCGGTAGACAGCATAACTGACCAGGGTGATGCGCTCTTGCGCGAAATCGAGCACTTGGAGAATTGACTGCTCGGTGTGGCGGAATGGACTGCCACCGCCATCAGGACCGGTCCATACAAGTTCCAGCGATTGGCTTTTCCTGTGCATTTCCTCGGCGTGAGCGGCAGTGAGCAACGCCATCGCCACGGCCTGGGCAGGTAGCTGTGGTTCGCTCGCCCGCCAACCATCCAGAAAGTTGGCCGCCAAACTCCGGTAGTGAGGGTGCGAGAGGCACTTGATGACCCGGTTGCGCTCGGTTGGCCAGTCACCAGCTTGGCAGATGGCGACGGCCTCTGCAAGGAGTTGCACGACAGGAAACGGCAGGACATTCGCCAGATTGCCCGCAGATGTTGCGATCTCATGTTGTCCGGCTGTCAGTTTCATCGTTATTAGCTTTCAACGGCCACCGTTGCCTCGCCGTTCATGTCTCCGTTGCCTGATTCACCGTCGTTGGCCGCTTGGAAGAAGGCGAGACTGTCCTTCGCCACCGTCTTGACAAGCACCGAGCGGTCCAGGTACTTGTTGCCCCGCTCGCATGAAGTCTCGGGCAAAAACAGACAGGCATGACACGCCGCGCCGTGCAAAGTCAGGCTGTCACGGTACGGATGATGTTCCGCACACAACGGGTCGGAGGCACATAGCCGGATGCTCTCCAAGGCTTGGTCAAGATGCCGGCCCAGTATCTTCGGTTCGCCGAGGCTAACCAGACCGCCCAGCGTGCCTTCGCTGTCCGGGGCCGCCGTGTACAATAGGATGCCAGCCATCGGCTCTTGGTCGTCGCCCGATGGCCGAGAATAGATACGTTCCCGGATACTCGCAGTGGTGTAGCCGCACTCAAGAGAGAATTGCCGGATCAGGGCATGGGCCAGGGAGTGAAGCAACACGTAGCGTAGCGTCGGATACCCTTCGTCCGGTTTCAAGCCTCGCGCCGTCCTCCAGCGTCGGTGCGACTCAAAAAAGTCGGCATCAAGGCTTCCCGTTTTCGCCAACCAATCTTGGATCGCGCTCTCGGAGAAGTGCAGAAACACGCCTTCGCCGCGCACTTCCGAGGTTGGCACCCAGCGAGGAGCCTTTCGGCTAAGCTGTACACGTTGCTCTTGGGGAAAATCTCCAAGGTCGCTGTAGTCGCCCGGAGACTCGATGCGGGTGAAGCCAATGAGCGCCCGCACTTCGCGCAATCGCTCCGCCAAGACCACCTTTTCCAGAACATGCCCATAGTTCTGCGGTGCTTCGACGACCCGCAACTTGAAGTCTCGGCTGTTGAGGGTGGGATCGGGCTTCGAGAATACCATCCATTCAGGATCGCGCAGGTCGGAGGCTTCGTCTTCGCTCGCATCGCTCCCGCTCTTCTTGTTCTCAACTGCTTGCCAAATCTGCTCTTCGGAGTACGAGGCGATGCCTCGTAGCAGCTTCCTCTTCATCTTCACGTCGCGCGGGCTTTCGCACTCTTCAAGTTCGGCCCAGTTCTGTTCAATCAACTGCCCCAACTTGTCAGGCGTGCTCGGAATCGAGAGGGCCGAAAGCATCATCGGGAACCAACTGTTCGACGCCCCGAGCAAGATACTCTTCTGTTGACTGGTGCAGGGGTCTTCGTCAAACTTGCGCAGATGCGGCCAGCGTCCTCGGCAATGCGACAACTCCACCCTGCCATCCTCGCTGAAGGCGTCACTCATGCGACGTTTCTTCTCGCACTTGACGCATTGTACTTCAATGTCGGCCACTTCACCGGACGCTCCCAGTTCATAAAGCCGCAGTTCGTAGTGGCAGTCGGTCTTCCCGCGATGCGAGAACTCCACCCATGGGAAATCATCCAAGTGGCCTCCCTCGCAGGCGACCAGAAATCGAGCCGGGACGGCGGTGGGCGGCTTGCCCGCCTTTCGGCAAATCCGGTGAACGTACCGGCTGCGGTCCTTACGGTACGGGTCCAACTTCAACTCGAACAGGCCAGACTGGATTGGAGCCAGCAGGCGGCAGTGCGGGCAGAGAAGCCACCGAGGAAAAGGGGCAACCGGCACGCCGATATTGGCCGTTTCATCAAACGGGTTGGACTGAAAACCGGTAGATTCCGGCGTCATCGGCGGGGTCAGCAGCTTGGCGACCTGTCGCCCTAACTCTCCCTGGACTGCGCGGAGCAGACGCGGCTCAGGGATTTCGCTGGAACCTTGTTCCACCGGCCAATCGTCCAGGCCCATGACCATGACAGACAAGTTGGGCAGTTCAACAATGGCGCCAACGCCGAATGTGTACAGCAGTTGGCTCGGTCGCAAATCGCCGATCTTCCGTTTTTCTAAGGTGTGGCCGTTCATTGCTCTTCCTCCTGCTGCTCGTCGTCCTCCCCATCACTGTCTTCGCTCACGGTCGCCACAAACGCCGGGTCTTCATCCAGCCCGCCATCGTGAAAGATCAAACCCACAGTCGGTTCCACGTCCCGGAGCGAATTGAGACACGTAAAATCGTCCCACGGCTCAAGGCTCGGTCGGTTGAGCAAGCCCACCGTCACTCCGTCCCGCTCTTCGTCGTAACCAAGGATGCGCCCACCGACATTACGCTGCGCCTCAGCCAACCATTGGTCAATCCGCTCGTTCAACTCGTCCAGCACCAAGGGTAGCACTTCATCCTTGTTGCCCACCAATTCGGCCCGACGCACGATTGTCTCAACGGCTGCCTTCACAAAGGGATGGTTCCGGTCGATCCGACTGGCTTGCTTATTGGAATTGAACTCGGTCCCCTGGAGTCGCACGCAGGAGATCAGCAGGGCCGTAAGTCCTCGACTGATCGCTCCCGAGGCGAAGGGCGTCACCGAAAGGGCCTCGACGTGTTTGTAGAACGTGGCGTGATAGTGTTCAAACCGTTCGTAGTGCGATAAGTCGCGGGGTCTGGTCCAGTTGAAGACGGTGAAGACGAGTCCAGGGAACCTACGTCCGACACGACTCGTCGCCTGGATGTACTCGGCGGTCGTTTTCGGCTGGCCCGCCACAACCATCAGGCCAAGTCGCTGAACATCGACGCCCACCGACACCATGTTGGTAGCCAGCAGCACATCGAGCGGTCGTTTGGGCAACTCCTTAAAGCGGCCTTTCTTCTGCATTTCCTTGCGGTAGGCTTCCGCCGCCAGGTCGAAAGCCGCCTCCAAGTGGTCGAGGACTTCGGGGATGTCCGTTGAGTCCTTCCGCGAAGTCAGTTCGTCGATGCTGTACAGGGTCCGTCTCGACAGGCCGCGCTGTTCCATTTTCCCGAGGCGGGTCCGCACATCGTCGTCCACCAATCGCCGCATTCCACCAAGTTCCCGCATCGAGTTGAAGTAACCGATCAGCGTCATCCACGGATCGGCGTCCTTGCCGTAGCCCTTCTTGTCGTAGAGCGTTTGGGCGGCGGAGAGCATGGCCACATAGACCCGGATCAGTGCCACCTTCAATCGTCGGCCAGGCGCGCAGATGCCGATGTATCGCCGCCCAGGGAGCGCCTCAGTGGGCGGGCGCTGCACAGCGAAAAAGTTGTCCTTGACATCCAGGCCGTGCGTGGGGAACACGTTGACCTTCCGCAGGAAAATCGCGTGAACTTGGTCCCCTGCCTTGCGGATCGTGGCGGTGGAGGCTATCACTTTGGGCCGCACAATGTTCCCGTTGACTTCCCACGAACACAGCTTGTCCACCGCCGTTTCGTACAGGCCGACCAGCGTTCCAAGCGGCCCACTAATCAAGTGCAACTCGTCCTGGATAATGAGGTCCGGCGGTCGCAACCGGGAATGGGGAGTCGTCTTTGCCGCCGACAACCGATCTCGCTTTGGATGGGAGTCCTTGTCTTCGATCTCCGGCGAACGGAACCCGTGCCGGTCGCAATGCGATTCCACCTGGCCGAAGAGCATCTGCACCTTCCCGTTCCACGGCATCTGCGCGAACTTGTCTACCGTAGCAATGAGCAGGGTGGGCAGCCGGCGGTAGATTTCCTCGTCCACGACCAACACCGGGATTCCTTCAAGTGGCGATTGCTTCGCCGTGAACGGACAGCGGCCTAGCACGTCCCCGCAGTAGGTCAGCGTGCGGCATCGCCCCTTGGCGTAGCTTTCTACCTTGATGTCCCGGCCGGGCATGATCTTCGCCCCGCACCAGGGGCAGTTGGTCAATTGGGCAGGTGAACCGCTGCCTCTTCCGCCCCTGTTGTACCTCTGCCCATGCTCCTGCTGGATTGCCTCGGCGGCCTGATCCGTGGTGTTCGGCGTCGTCTTCTGCCCCACCCAGAGGCCAATACGGAACGGCTCTTTCCCCCATTTTTTCTCGTCTTCGCGTCGGATCAATTCGCTGGCGCAGATCAGGGCAGTCGCCCGCTGGAATTGCTGGATCGTCAGCAGCCGTAGCGTGTATCGCATCAACACTGCCACGCCCGATTGCCCCGAACGCCCGGCTACGGTCCCCTGCAATCGCCGCAGGCCCATCGTATAGGCGGACAAGCCCAGGTAGGCTTCCGTCTTGCCGCCGCCCGTGGGGAACCAGAGCAAGTCCGCCACGGCTTCGGCCTCTCCTGTCCGGTCGGTGTGGTCTAGTCTGGTGATGCCGGGCAAGTTGAGAAGGATGAACGCCAACTGGAACGGATACCACGACCGATTGCCCGGCGCGTCGATTTCCTTCAGGTCGGCCTTTTCGTCCCGCCGTTTCTTTTGCGAGAGGATCGTGTGGATACGCTGCTGCCACATCGCCAGGTTGGCGAAGCGGAACGCCTCGGCCGCATTCTTGTCGTCTGCCAGCAGCTTCAATCCGGCCTCGATCCGCGACAAGGCGGTACGGCAGCATTGAAGAGTGGCTTGCCCCGCCTTCTTGTGCATGGCCATACCAGGCTTCAGAGAATCCGCGTCCCGGTCCTTGATCCAGGCTTCATACGCCACCAACAGTGGACGAATCTTCTTGTCGAAGTCAGCGGCGGGCGTCTCGCCCAGTTCCTTCATGTCCAAGACCAGCCCGGCCAGCTTGGAGAAATCGACGCTCGTGGGCGGAGTGGTTTGTGGGATTTCATAGCTGGGCACAACCTTCGTCACCAGGCAGGTCGCTCGGTCGCAAACGCCCTCGGGGCACTCGGCATGAATGCTGACGCTATGCCCCACCCCAAACTCGACCTGATGGCGGTAGAGCATCGCCATTTCCTGCTCTTCCGCAAAGGTGACTGGATCGCTCTTGCCCAGGTCGCGCTGTGTCGGGCGGCTGTGAAAGATTGGCCTGCCATCGGGCGACTCGACCACCAATTCCGGCTGGAAGAGCCAGGCGGTATCCCGCAGCTTCTTGGGCTCTTCCTGTCCGTTCACGAGAAACAGCGTGACGCTCCAAAAGTAATCTCGTTTGCGGATGATTCCCTGGACTTGGACTTCCGGGAACTCAAGATCAGGAGTCCACTTCAACCGACCGGGCTGCACTGGAATCGGCTTCGAGATGCCCTCTCGCGGAGATCGCTTCCAGACCAGCTTCTTGTCGCCGGTGGGCGTGGTCAGCGTGTCGCTGTGTTCACGAGAATAGTGCCCCCACCGGGCAGCGACTTTGATTTCCTTGGCGTCCAGGTCGACGCAGAACGTCATGCCGAACGACGATGGGAACATGGTCTTGACGGTAGGAGCCGTGTAGTCAGTGGTCCCTTCCTCGGCGGTTCCCGGCCCGCCTTGCGGCAACTCGTCGAACTCCTCCGGTAACAATTCCTGCCGCTTCGGGGCCAACATCCCCACCAAGTAGCGATCCCGCACGCTTTGTTCGGTGATTTCCTCGACTGGCCCCCCGACTGGCCCTAAGAGATCGTTCAGGACCATCTGCTCCAGTTCTTCCCGAATCTTCATTGGGCATGGGATACTTTGAAGGATGCTGCTCATAATCAAACAACTCCATAGACGGCTATGTCCAGCCCAATATGCCGCCTATCATACCTAAAGTCAGCCGCGCAGCCCAGCGTGGTGGCATAATCGGCTGTCGAACAGTTGCCAATGCGGCAGTTTGTCACGACGTTTCTTGCTGGCGTGACTGTTGTGTGCCCTGCTGGATACTGGAGTTTTCCATGTGTCCGATCGTTATGTAGTTGATGACTGGTTGGAGGTCTGCCGCCTTTTCGGATGCGATTGTCTTCTCCTTGAGCGAAAAACTCATGCCGTCACCTACGATGCCATCCGTTTCGAGCTTTAGGCTCCAATTCAATACGGCAGTCCGTACTGCATCCAAGATTCCGCGCAGTTGACTCCGCTGCACTACCGTGTAGGGTATCGGGGCAAATGGGTCGTTACAGTTTCGCATAAGCGTGCTCTGCACCTCAGTATTGAGAGACATAGCCAATTCAACCTTTTCGTCCCCCGACGCCAACTCTTCAAGTGAGGCAACGTTCTGAACAATTCGCCTTCGGCATACCATTTCTTCAAGTTCTGACGTAGGGAACGTCCACGGAATCTTTCTCCCGTCGAACGAGTTCGTGGACTGGACCTGGCATCGAATCAACCTGTAGTCTGGGAGGCGATCTTCCTTGCTATACCCGTTGAGTTCGCATTCTACCCATTTGCGGAAATCGGCAAGATTTAGCTTCGCCGCCACTACCAGTGCCCGGCGTAGTATGTCGGGCAAAAGCACCTTGCTGTCCAGCGCATCCCGCTGCAATTCTTCGACCAATGAGGACATTCCGGTTCTCTCCTTCACATGCCAAGCAGCTTCGCAGCCCCCGCAATGATCCCGGATGCCGCCATGCTGCCCACTGCGCCCTCGACGATGTTCCTGACCGACCGTAGCGATTCCTTGATGATCTCCACCTTCGGCCGCGGGGACGATAGCTGGGTCTCGATAGTCGCAATGTCGCTCTGGGCCACAGCCTCGTCGTCGCCGGTCAGGCGTCACCAAACGACGCATCGGGTCGCGTCCTGGGTAGCCGAGCAATGAAGACTGAAGGAGGCAGAGGGCATCACGTACCTTCTGCAAGCACAGAGGCTCTAGTTCCCGTGGCCTTCCTGACGAGTAGCGGACCAACGCAAATGTAGGCGCGCTCCTAAAGAAGTCTTGCAGGTACACCGGGAGGTCCGATATGCGTTCCCTGATCCCAAAACGATTCCTGACCCTACGAAGTTTTGACGCTGCCAGGAATATCACACGCCCCATCTGAAGCTCGCTATTGACCGCCTTCGTGAGCAACAGATCGGGAACGGGCGTGAAGAACACCCATTTCCCATTCAAATCCCAGTTGCTTACAGACTTCACCATATCGTCACCGCAGTATTTTCAACCGTTGCCATTCGTCCTCTATTTCGCCATTCTCGCCGGCACCAAATACGTCACGGCCACAGGGAACATCCGCGGCTGCGGATCGGCGAAGCGGGCCTTGATAGCCTCGGTTTCCTCCTCGATCTCACCGGGGATCGCGCGGAGGCGCGCCCGCAGGGCATCGGCGTTCCGGTCAAACTGTTCCTTCTCGGGCGTGGAGAACAACTGCAACTGCACTTCCGTGGCGGCCTCGTCAAGTTCATCCTGAATCGTCGTCTGCAATTCGGTCAGGATCGTCGTGATGTCGTTGGCTTCCTTTTCCGCCCTCTCGGCCAGTGCCTTTTCGAGTCCATCGGTGCGATCCCGCATTCGGGCTTCGAGGGCCTGCCGCAGCGACTCCGACGTTTTCGGCCAGAGGGCCAGCAGCTTCTTCTGGGTCGCCGCAGATGGTTCTTCGTCCGTCGCTGCGCTAAGGGCTTCCTGCATTTCCCGCAGGCTGCTGAAGCGGACGAATCGCCCTTCCCGCAGCAGGCCGCCGGCCGTGATGATTTCCTCGTGCAAGCGGTGCCGGTCGCCACCAATGACCACGAGCCGGGCATGAGCAACCACGGCTGCGTGCTGGAGCGCGTTGTCGGGTACGATCCTCGCTGTAATGCGGTGTAGACGCTTTCGGCCTTCCCGCGACCAGACTTCTGCCCGAAGCAACCGCAGGCTCATTTGCACCAGGCGATGGTTCAGGTGGACCAGCACCACGTCTTCCCGGCCCTTGGCCAGGTTGTGGTCGAAGACGAACGGCCGCGTAGCACCGGTAAACGGGTGCGTCAGGCCCTCGGCGCACTGTTCCCAACTGCCGGTGAGCGCCGGCAAATGGAACACCGGGCACGCTTGGCGCTTGGGGTCGGGCCAGAGGCCGGGCACCTTAGCTGGAGTGAGGGCGGGTTGCCCGGCGAGTTGCAGGGCGACCTCGACCACCTTCTGGACGTTCTCCGACGAGAGCCGCAACTCGCGTTTGGTTTCCTGAAGCTGGTCCATCAACTGCTTGATCTGCTTCGCCAGGTCGCGCTCGAACTTGAACATGCGGCGAACCGGCTCGGCGTCGTCCTCGGCCTTCTTCGTGTCGAGCCGGGCACGGCGGCCCAGCATGGCCTCCTCGACCTGTTCGGCAATCACCGGGCCGACCTTGCCCAGGTCTTCGCGGATTGCTTCGATCTTCCGCACCGCCCGCATGAGGAATTCCAGATCGGCTTCCAGATCGTCAACGCGAGTTTCTGCCATTCGGCTTTCTCGCTCGTTGTAGCCTTTGCCGACGAAATGGTGGATCAGCACCTTCTTCGACTTCTGGCCGTGACGGTCAATACGACCGTTCCGCTGCTCCAGCCGGTTGGGATTCCACGGAATCTCGAAGTGGATCAGCCGCGAGCAATGGTTCTGAAGGTCGATGCCTTCGCTGGCGGCGTCGGTGGCAAGCAGGATGCGCACCGGGCGTTGCTCGGGATCGGTCTGGAAAGCCGCCTTGATCCGCTCCCGCTCCTTGGAATCCATGCCGCCGAACATCGTCATCAGCCGATCATTCCCCGTCAGCCCCTCGGAGGCCAGCTTCGTGTGGAGCCAGTTCTGCGTGGCGCGGTACTCGGTGAAGATGATGACCCGAATGTTGGACCACTTGCCGCCGGGCCGGATGTTCTCGTGGAGCCACTGGACTAGCTTCTTGGCTTTGGCATCGAGGCGGGCGGCGGCGTGGTCGGCCCAGGTCTTCATCTTCTTGAGCAAGGCCGCTTCCTCAGGGGTCAATTCGTTGAACAGCAAGCTGGCCGTATCGACGGCATCGGTGGCGGCTTCTTCCGCGTCGTCGTCTATCGAGTATTCCTCTTCCATGCGGTCGATTTGCCGCTGAAGGACGCCGCGACTGGGTTTGGGGGCGGCGCTGCGGCGTTTCGCGTTTTTTAGCGTGTTCTCGTGGCGGGCAAGCGTGGCGGCAAAGGCGGCAGGGCTGGAAAAGAGCCGCTTCTTCAAGGTCATCAACACAAAGTCGGTGGCAAACTTCTCGGCATGGTCGCTAGCACGGGTTTGCCGCAGCTTGGCATACTGCCGCAGCGCGGCGTGGATCTCCTTTTCCTCGCTGGGGTAATCCACTTCCAAGGCTTCCAGAACCCGTTTCGGAAATCGGGGCTGGCCGAAGTCGTCCTTGGGAAGTTCCGACTTGAGCCGCCGGACCATGACCGCATCGCGCTGCCGGACGAATTCCTTGGTGTCGGTTCGCATCCCGCGTGCAAATCGCTGGTTGTCGAGAAGCTCCAGCAGGGCTGTGAAGCTTTCCTGGTAGCCGTTGTGCGGCGTGGCCGTGAGGAACATCTTGTGCTCGAAGTGCGGCGCGAGCCGGCGAATGGCCTCCGTTCGGAGCGAGTCGATGGCGTAGTTACCGCGGCCGGAAGGGGCACAGTTGTGGGCTTCGTCGAGGATCAGGATGTCGTAGCGGCGCGGATAGATCGACTCACCTTCCGAGGGCAGGGTTTCCATGAATAGCCGCAGCGGCCGATCGCGCTTGAGAAAGTCGATGGACGTAATCAGGCGAGGGAAGTGCGTCCAGGGATTGACATGGATGCCCCGCTTCCGTCGCAAATCACGCATCAGTTCGCTATCGACGATGCGGAAATCCAGGCCGAACTTGTCTCGCATCTGGTCCCGCCATTGGGCCTGGAGAGAGGCCGGGCAGACGATCAGAGTTCTGCGGGCTCGGTGGCGAATCACCAGTTCCAGATCGACCATGCCGGCCTCGATGGTCTTGCCGAGGCCCACGTCGTCGGCAATGAGGAGGCTGGCCGTGACCGTCGAGCGGTTGCAGCGGCATAGCGGGGAGCGTGCTCTTGGCAACCTCGCTCACGACATATTGCCGCTGCCGAACCGTGACCAACTGGCCCTGTTCAGGCACCGAACCCGTGACGAGCATCATGTCCCCTCCCGACAAGCCCAGCCCTGGTTGCAGAAGCCCCGATTTTACCACAACAGAGGGTGGTCGCAATCACCCCACTCGATAGAGGTCAACACCGGGAAAATGGCGAAGATTTTCCGTCTCAAGCCGCCGCCAAGCTACCCCAACGGCAGGCCAAACCGTGACCAACCTTCGAAGGTTTTGGTTCTGGAGGCTGACGGATTTCCATTGTGTGTGACCCCTCGTCCAAGATCCGCCAGAATGAACAATGGGCGGCATGCGTAGCCAGGAATGCCGAGGTTAAACGTACAGCACGCCGCGGGTTTCGTAAACGCTTTTCTCGGGCGGGGGCTGGGTACTGGCACGGTCCAGGGCCATGAGCAGGGCCATGATCAGGGCCACGATCCCGTCGATCCGCCCGATGCTTTTCTTCTTCCGATGGTTTTCAGTTATCGGCGGCGTCCTTCTCAATGCTCAGGTTGCCGGCCATCCAGCGGAGCACCATCGTCCACGTCCACCTCGATCATCTCCCCGGTGACCAGCCTGTGACCCGAGGCCGAGAGAATGCGGGCCACGTCCTCCAGCCGTAAGGCTTGGGGGTTCAACCCGCCGTCATGCCGCCCTTCAGCGTTACGTTCGGTCATCACTGAGCCAATTCCTGCCCAACGATTACACAGGAATTACACGAATCTGGCCCACGCCCCCCCGATTCCGCTTGCTGTTTCTCCGAAAACATGGCTCCTCTGTGGATGTGCGGCGAGCATAGTAGCCTGCCGCGGAGGTCCGAAAACCTTTTTTCCGAGGAGTTGTGCGATGAAGAAGAACGAAGCCGAGATTGGTGGGTCGCCTGCTCGTAAGCGGGCGGCCGTCGGGGGCCACGGTGCCGCCACGGGCGCCAAGAAGGCCAAGGGCGGTAAGAAGGCCAAGGTCCCGGCTGAGGCCGCCCAGGCGCAAACGTCGGCCCCCACGGGCGAAGACGTGGCCAAGCCCGAGCCGCCCGTCTGCCCGAACTGCGGTGCAACGGAGGTGGACGAGGACGGCGACTGTGCCAAGTGCCGCGAGCCCAACGTCGCTGGCAAGAAGGCCAGCGCCAAGGGTGCCCCCAAGGCCGACAAGGCCAAGGCCGACAAGCCCAAACGCATCAGCGGACTGGATGCTGCTGCCAAGGTGCTCGAGGAGTCCGGCCAGCCGATGACCGCCAAGGAGATGGTCGAAGCAGCCGAGGCCAAGGGCTACTGGAAGTCGCCAGCCGGCAAGACGCCCCACGCGACGATCGTCAGCGCGATCATTCGAGAAATCGCCAAGAAGGGCGATGCCTCGCGGTTCGTGAAGACCGAGCGTGGGAAATTCGCTGCCAAGCGATAGAACCGCCCGCAAACCATCCTACCTTACCCCGGCTTCGGCTGGGGTTTTCTTAGTCGTGGCCGCGACAAGTTGGGCCCGTCGCCCGGTAGGCCCTCGGCAAGATGCCATCCGCGATTCGCACCTCCCAAGCCCTCTCATCGCAGGCTGGGCGCAAAACAGAACAGGTTTCCGATTGCCATGTCGTCCTCCACGGCCACGTGCAAGTACACCGAGGTGATGCTCACGTTGCTATGGCCCGCCGCGTCGCGAACCTCCGCCAAGGTGCGGCCGCCGGCCAGGGCATGGCTGATGAACGTGTGGCGGCCGTGGTGGATCGTCAGCATGGCCAAGCGCTCCCGGCCCAGCACCTTGCAGGCCGTGCGGAAGCGTTTGCGGAGCGTGTGGCGCGACAGGGGCATGCCCGCCGCCCGACCCGGGCGCTGCGAGACCACAAAGACCTCCTCAGCACCGGCCCCCTGGCGCAAACGCTCGGATTTCCAGTCCGCCAGGTCGGCCAGCGTCCCGGAATCCCACCAGAGCGGCACCATCCGCGGCCGGCCTCCCTTGGCCGCCCCTCTGCGGATACGCAGGTGCGGCCGCGGGAGTTCCACCCGCACGTCGGCCACCCGCAACCGGGCGATCTCGCTGGCCCGCAGGCCGCAGCAGCAGGCCAGGCGAACGATGACCAGATTCAGCCGCGTGCTGCGCGAACGCGGGGCCTTGCGTTTCAGGTCGGCCAGCACCGCCGTCAGTTCCCGGCGGGTAAGGATCTTGGTGGGGTCGAGTGTACGGAAGCGATAGGTCTGCATGGGCGTCCTCGGGGGGTATTTGTCTGGAAAACCCTTAGCACGGAGGCGGTTGTCCCGTGTCACCGAGTCAGTACCTCGGGCCCGCGAGAAAGGCAAGCGGGTTTGGACCCAGTTCGCCCATCCTGGGTCCAACCTTGCGCGGGCGAGATGCTCGTAGAGGCCTTTTGCCCGTTGTTTGGCCGTCGCAATGTGCGGCTGGCTATTACCGCGGGCTACGTGCGATCGACCGGTCGGCAGGCGGAGGTGCCCCACGGCTGGGTATTCCCTTATCCGAAGAACCGTTCGACTCACGAGTTCTCGGTATCTTGAATTCTGGCATGGCAATCTGGAAGTCGTATGGCGATGAAGTCAGTCGCAGTGAGGTAAGACTGGGTGCGAGCTGAAAAACGAACAATTTTTGGGACAAACTCCGTGGCATCTGTGGAGGGGCCGTCAAGCATCAGGACCACCCAAGGGACCCAATTTTGGACCGAGAATCGGCGAGCCAACTGAATGCCACGCAGCGATTCGCTAACATGCAGGGGCGTCACTCGGAGCATATCCGAGCAGTGTCCAAAGCCGGGGCAGGAACCTATCTGTACATGATTTTGGCCGCACTGCCAAAGGAGGATTATTCACCGGCGTGAAGATACCAGTTGACAGCGTCAGGTATGACGCTATCGCGCCACACCTGACGCAACAATAAAACGAGCCACCCTCAATGGATGGCTCGTTTGCTTAGGGTTTCGATGGGATTGTGGGTGGCTATGCCGTCCGTCTTCGCCTTCGCCAAGCGTAGGCAAGCAGGCTGATGGCACTGGCGCCGAGCAGGGCAAGGGTGGAGGGTTCCGGCACCGTGGTGACCACGATGTAGGGGGTACCGCCCGGCGGCGCTACCCAGTTCTGGTTGGCCCAATTCTCCGTCAGCCATTCGTGGGTGCTTGGAGAGTTCGGGTCCGTCGGAACGACTTCGTTGGCAAGCATCATGACCACGCCGTTGGTGAGAAAATTGGGATCGCTCCACATGGAGGTAACATTAAAAGAGGACCAATCATTGGCGGCCGGCAAGCCTCCGTTGGTCGTATCTACGGCAGTGGCGGAAACCGACGACTCGAAAGGCCCGCTGACGCCACTGGGGCTAGAGGGCGTAGTCCAAGGCGTGGACCAAGGCGTGCCGCTAGATGAGCTGTTCCATGTGGCGGTGCTCACCGAAAAACTCTGTGTCAAGGGGTGCAATACCACGTCCGGCACCGTATAAGCCGGCTGGCCGGGCACACTGTAATTTGGCGGCGATATGCCGTAATTGTAGAAATAGATCGTGGCGGACACGACGTCCGCAGCAGGAATGCTCTCCAGAGCGGTGGGGAGACTGAAAAGTCCCCGCGTGATCGAGCCATCGTTGCTCCCTGTACCATAGGCGTTTGCCACCAACTTGATCTTACTCGTCGAATAATTCGACGTGTTGTTTCGGCTGTCCATATACGTCGTGGCAGTGATGCTATCGGTGATCGTATCAGCCCGCGCGCTGGGCACCTGGCCGAAAACAGTCGCAGTAATCAACACCATCACCGCGCAGGGCAGCGAGAAAAACCTCTTCTTGCGCATCGTAGAAACCTCCCAGTAGTAACGTTGAAAAATACTCTGTACGACGTTCCCTCCACTGGGAACGGCCGTCGGGCTGTCAACATTCGCCCTCGGCATACATGCCGAGATGCGGAGAGTCGCGCCCTCATAGTTCAGGTCTTACGCTGCCTCCTTTCCCATCGCACCCGCAAAAAGCGGTTCGCAAAAATCAAGAGCTATTTCAAAACTTGGCACAGCCGAAAGTAACTGTGTTACAAGACCTTCAGGGTAGGGTGACAACTTCACCTCCGGCACGCGTGCTCAAGGCCCGCAACGCCGCCATGTCGATGTTGTTGGACAGGAAATGGCCCGAGGCGTCGGCCATCGCAAAGTTCGCGCCGCCCGGATGACC
>Ga0181520_10007879_pt1 | contig 15415 bp, 11 predicted proteins | sample PEATcosm2014_Bin_29_FD_132451 | JGI IMG/M metagenome (GOLD analysis project Ga0181520, IMG submission 132451) | Peatland microbial communities from MTU Mesocosm Facility, Houghton, MI, USA - PEATcosm2014_Bin02_30_metaG | ecosystem: Environmental > Terrestrial > Soil > Wetlands > Peat | place...
AGTTGTACTTGTAAGTGTCTTCCGCATAGAGCGCCAGCTGCCATTGCGTGAATGGCACCAGCGCCGTTCCGGAGGTGGTCTGGTAGCTCGTGGGCGTGCCGCCGGGCAGATTCAGCAGAGTCCGGCGATATTGCTCAAGCCCGGTGATCGTTGTGGTCTGGCCGTTCGCGTTGCCGTTGGCGTCGAGCACCGGCGCCGAACCGCCGCCGAAGGTGAATCCGCCATTGAAGTTCACCGGGTCGGTGTCGTGCACAAACAGGCCCAGCGATTGCGCGCCGACTTTCCAGGTTTGCTTGCGATGTGTGTAGATGAGGTCCTCGTCGACCTCGAGGTCTCGCTCGCGGTTGTTGAGTTGCTGAGCGGAGCTGCCTCCGCCCTGGAAGAATCCCGCCACCTGCAGGCTGGGCGCGATAGAGAGCGGTGACTGCGCGGTATCCTTCCAACTCCATGCCGCGTGGGTTTCGTGCAGGAGGCTGGGGCTGATGGTCTGCGTGTTGGTCGCGCGCAAATCGTACTCGCCCACCGTGCTGTCGTAGCCCGCGTCTGCGAGCACCAGGCCGCCGATGCCCTGATTGGTCAGATTGTTGGTATTCGCGGAAAACGACAATGTGAAGATGTCCGACTTCGCCGCCTGCCAATCCCCGCGAGCCGAGGCGATCCACAGCCGTTGCGGCGCGGAAACCGTCTGGTTGAGCACCGTCTGATTCGCGTTGGCATCGAGCGTGATGGCATTCACGATGTTGAACTCGTCGATGTCGCGTTTTTCAAGCGCAAGAAAGTAGTCGCTCTTGCCCTTCCTGATTGGTCCGCCGAGTTCGAAACCATAACGGCGCTTGCCGGCCGGAGTCGCCACTGTCGAGAAAGGATCGTTGGCGTTGAAAGCAGAATCGCTGTCGGTGAGGAACAGGGCGCCGTGGATCGAATCCGCGCCGGGCTTGGTGTAAATCTCAACCCGGCCCCCGGCGTAGGGGGGCGTATCGTACTCGGCGGAAAAAAGATCAGGCGCGGTTACAATTCGCGCGATCGACCCCTTGGGAGGCAGCGCGCTCGAGTTCTGAAATCCATCGACCGTGATCCGCGCCGCGCCCGGAGCGCCGCCGTTCGCCGCCGCCAGGATCTGCAGCTCCCTCTGAAAATCGTCGGGATCGTCGGCGAGCTGCTGAATATCTTTTTCCGTAAGAGTGTGCGCGCCGATGCCCTTATCGGCATCGAGGCTCGCGCCATCGTCGTCACCCACTTCAACATTGGTCTCGACGCGCGCTACCGCCAGATGGAAATCCAGATGGGCAGTTGCTCCGGCGCGCAACTCCACATTTGCGTCGCTGGGTGCGAACCCGGAGGCAGCCGCCGTCATCCGCGCAGCACCAGCCGCCACACATTGCAGCACATATCGGCCGGTCGCGTTCGTCGTCGTTGCGGCGCCGCTCTTGAGATGGATCGTCGCTCCGGCAATGGCTGCGCCCGTCGGATCGAGCACCATTCCCTCGACCGTTGCGGCGCCGGGGCAGAGTTGCTCCTGTGCCGAAGCAACGCCGGCCAGCATAACCACCAGCATCAGTTCGACAATCCTCTGTTTGTGACGCATACCTCTCGCCTCGTTGAAACTATTCTTGGTGAAGATGAAGAGCCCGGCCAGTGCGGAATGTCAGGAACCGCTTATGACAAACGTCATGCGATTGCATGAGTCGCTGGAGTCGATCAGGCATACGCTCAGGCTCACAATGTGGTTCCACAGGGTCACAAACACAAAGTGAAAGAACCGTTACAAACGGGAGATTGCGAGCCTGCACCGTTGTCCGGCCCCTTACTCGTCAAGTTCCTGCATCAATGAGCCCAATCGATCAAGCCGCCTCTCCCACACCGTCCGGTGATCGCGGACCCACTTTTCCAGGTGATCGAAGCCGCCCGGATCGATGCGGCAGCTGCGCACCCGCCCCAACTTCTCCGTGCGGACGAGCGCACTCTTCTCGAGGATCTGCAGGTGCTGGCCCACCGCCGTTACAGTGATGCCGAGTGCCTGCGCCAGCCGTGTCACCGAAGTCGGCGCCTCGCTCAGGCGGTCGAGAATCGCCCGCCGCGTCGGATCGCCGAGCGCATGAAAGAGCCGATCGATGATGAGGTCCGTCTTCTTCATTCGTCCTCGTGACTAAAATCATCCTGCAGGATCATTCGCCGGTCGACACGGCGAACGATCCGTTACCTGCCTCAGTTCTGGCGGCCGAGTTCCTCCATCAGGCGCTCGAACAATGTGCGCCAGCCACCTTCGCGCATCTTCGGTCCGTCCGAGCCTTCAAAGAATGCCCCCTGATGCGTGAAGCGCAGTTCGGTTCCCTGCGGGATGGGGAGAAATTCGACCGTGACTAACGACGAAGAGATGCGATGCTCGCCGAGCGACATTGTGGAGGTTGTGACCACGCGTTGGTTGGGCACGATGTCCTCGTACGTGATTTCGTTGCGTAGCGCAACGCCGGGGAACGGCGTGCCCGGGCGAAAGCGGTAGTGCGCGCTCTCCTTACCGCCGACGCGAAAGTCCATCGCATAGTGCTCAACGTCGGTGGAGTCGCCTTCGGCGAACCAGCGGCGCTTCTTCGCGGGGTCGGCAAATGCTGAGAAAAGCCGCTCCGGCGGATAGGGGTAGCGATGCTCGATGACGAACGTGCTGTGCGTTACTGAGGGTTCCATGGCGAGGGTCCTTCCTTTATATGGAGAGATTGGAGATCTAATAGTGAAGCATTCGCTTCACTATTAGAATGCTCGTGGGCCAGCCAATTGTCAAGTGGATACTTCAGTATTTTCGCCCCGCGCGGGTTTCGATTTCGCCCCCGGCTTTCAAAAGATTGGGGCCAAAGAAGGGATTTGAACTCGAGCCGCTAAGCGGTTGCCCGAGCCCGCTGATCCTGAGCGAGCGCTTCCGTCGAAGGACCTCAGTCCGACTTTATTTGAAGGAAAGCTCAATGGTGCCGAAGAAGGGACTCGAACCCCCACACCCTTGCGGGTACATGGACCTGAACCATGCGCGTCTGCCAATTCCGCCACTTCGGCCCGAAGAGTCCTGCGCAGATCGCGCTGGACGGCAGCAATTGCTAGTGTTACAAAGGCATTCAACTGTGTCAATTAGGCACTTCAGCCTCCTCCCAGCGCGCATTTGCTGCCGGAAAGAACCTCCTCATGACCCAATCCGCTCAATCCAAAGCCATTCCCGACCAGCAAGCCAAAGAGATTCGCCGCCTCTCCCACGATCTCAGCAACGCCCTCGAAATCATCCTCCAGACCAGCTTCCTGCTGGGCACGGTCGAGCTCGACGAGGACGCCAAAAAGTGGCGCACGATGCTCGATAACGGTGTGCAGCAGGCCGCCGAGATCAACAAGCAGTTGCGCGAGTACGTCCGCGGGAACAGCTGATCCAGCCACGCCCACTCCCCTGCGGAGACGATGAAGCCCCGACCCTGAAAGTCAGATCCAGGAATCTGAAAGTGAGATAATAGGAGTGCTGTCAGGAATCCCTGCTGCACCCTGGAGGGGGCGTCACGGTTTCGACGGGATCGCTTGCGGCAAAGAGGCATGCCGGGGTCTGGGCACCCGTAATCGCCTGGAAAACCATAATTGCCAACAATCAACTGGCATACGCAGCTTAATTAATTAAGTTGCCGTTCTCCTCGGCTTCGCCTGTGGGCCGGGGAAGGACGTCGCACAGCAGGCTGGTTGCTGCCGCTCGGTCCGTGTGGCACTGACGAGATCATCGGACTAGTTTCAGGCGTTTCTTGTCCGCTCTGAGCGCCGGGAGCGAAACTACTGAACGGACTGAGCATGGAGTCTCTTGGCTGTCAACGATTTCGGACGCGGGTTCGACTCCCGCCGCCTCCACCATCCCATCTTTCTCATTGCAGAAGGTTTACTGTTTTGAGGTTAATGGCGTACCTCAGATGTACCTGAGGAAACGCCATGCTCACCATCTATCGCCGCCATCGCGCGAAATGAGGAAATTAAGGGCATTCGGGAAACGATCGGCGATCTCGCCGCTGCCCAAAATAAGCTAGTGGAACACCAAAAGGAGCAAGCCGCAGAGGAACGGCGGCGCTTTGAGGCGGCAGAAAAGAAAAACGAACAATCCCGCTGGAAACCGGATGTCACCCTTTCATCGGTCATGGAGGGTGACCAGCAGATAAACAAGCTTTCCTTAAGGTCTATTCGATCGTTCTGTCTGCTTGAGGTCTGCTTGATGTCCCCGAGCGACGCGAAAATATTCGAATATCCGATGAACAAGCCCATCGGATGCTCGATTGGGTTTGGTGTACCGATTACGCATGAATCGTTAAATCTGATCGCGAATTCGAGCCAGACCTTCTTTCAGCATGGCTATTTCGACGCAAAGTTTCGATACAGGGTCGCTCTTGAAAACGGCGACGTAAGCGAGTTCATTGGAGAACTTCCGTTCCGAGCACAGCAGGTGTTTGTCGCCAATACCGCGTTCTACAAATTGATCGGCTAGATACCTCTTAAATACTTTTACGTTCGGGTGGAAAAGCGACTTCCCCGCCGGTCATTTTTTTGATCGGTCGGTTCGGTCGCAACTTTCACGTTCGGTACGGACGATTGCGATGAAACGGCGTAAAAGTAGTTCTCTGAATGAATATGACGACGGTGGGGTTTGTCTGGTAGTCGCTCACGACGCCATTTGTATAGACGAGTCGCGATTCCACTGCGGCACAACTTGGGCATATTTCTTCATCGTCGCCTTGAACAAACGTGTGACCGTTAACCCTCTCAAGGACGGCCTTAAATCGGACTTGCTCTCGAAGGGGATCTCCAGCCCTGCGGGGCGGCTTGGTTGAGCCATCCCCGCAGGACTAAATTTCGGCGAAGGTCAGTTGATCGCCGTGATTGTGCCGACTCCCGAGAGAGCATTTGTGCTGCCGTAATACCGGCAGTTGACCAAAATTTCCGTCGCGCCAGTGGTGACGAAGTATCCGTTGAGCGGTACCGTGATGTATGAAGATCCGGGAGGAACCGTGATCATGGAATACGCCCCGTCCGGAAGAACACTTCCCGCCGTGTTTGCGGTGTAGCAAAGCAAGACAGTCTGAGCGGTAGAGGGCGTAAACACGAACGCTTGCTGTCCCCCGATGACGTACGTTCCGGCAGACGACACATCGAGCGCATTGATCGTGACGAGTCCACCGCCGGCCGGAAGTGTATATTCTGCGGATGTGGCGCGGGCATAGATGTGTTGGGCTGAGGCGCTGTGCACCGAGGTGATGGTGGCGGCCGCGAAGGCGGCCAGTGCGAAGGTGCGGATGCTGGATTTCATGGCGGTTCTCCTTTTGGGAAGCGGCCTTGATGACCGCCTTCACTGATGAGTGCGCGGTGGGCCGGAAAAAGGGGCAAGCGAATGGAAATTATTTTTGCGGGAGGTAGTAGCGAAGAAAGGGCGACGCTTCTCCGCAGATGAAAAAGCCGCCGTCCCGGGAATACACCGGAAGAAGTCGGCGGCGCAAAAGATGGTTCTTTTAGCTTTTCTTACGAAAGGTCATGCTCAGTTTCGACCTGTTCGACCTCGGCGCACCCCATAGCGCTGCAGGGATGACTTTATCAACTTCGTAGCGTTCGCCTCGTGGCCTCGCTTCTGAATCGCGGGCCAGCCGATCACCCTCTGGGCCTGCGGGAGATCGTCGATGAACGTCCGGCAACCCGCTTTTCGAGCGTTTCGAGTAGACTGGTGCGGTCATAGTGTTAAATAACGTGTTTTTTTTCAGAGGCCTAGCGCAAACCGACTCCCGCCGCCTCCACCATTCACATTTCTGATCCGACGCCCGACGGGCTCTGATTCGCCCCAGGGTTTTTTCCTGGCCTGGCAGGGCAAACCCAAACTCCCTGATCCCACCTCAGCGTCAACTCTCCCACCTTCGGCCCATTGACTCTCCCCCCTTCGTGGTGTTGTCCACGCCCCATCCCAGCGAGACGATCGTCATACTGCCGCCAATTCCGCCCCCACTGGCACTCAAGGGCCGCAGCCCAGCCTCGTCATGCCATCCCTCCCCCAGCCCGCAGGCGCCCCATGAGCGCCGATTTGCATCTCGTCGCCGATCCAACCTTCAGCTTCGCCTTTCAGCCCATTGTCGACACCGTGGCGCGCGAAGTCGTCGCCTGGGAGGCCCTGATTCGCGGCGTCTGGGACGAGCCCGCATGGCAGGTCTTCAACCAAATCTCACCCCTCCACATGCACCAGTTCGACCAGACAGCACGCGCTGCGGCCGTCGCCCTCGCGGCTCGCCTCGGCATCGACCGACCCCTTCATCTGAACTTCATGCCCCGGAGTCTCGAGTCCTATCCGAAGTCGGTCCTCGCTACTATCGAAGCCGCCCGCCAGGCGGACCTGGCCCTCGATCGCCTTGTTCTTGAAGTGCCGGAGTCCCTCATCGCCGAAAACGCTGCTCACTTCGCTGGCCTGCTGAAGGAATACCGGGCTCTCGGCGTCAGGCTGGCGATCGATGACTTTGGCGCGGCGCATGCCGATCTCAGCCTCCTCGCCGACCTCCAACCCGATCAGATCAAACTCGACATGCGCCTCACGCGCGGCATCGAACGCCCTGGTGCCCGCCAGGCCATCGTTCGAGCTATTCGCCTCGGATGCTTTGAACTCGGCATCGACCTGGTCGCCGAAGGGGTCGAAACCATAGCGGAGTATTCCTGGCTCGCCGAGCAGAATGTCAGGCTCTTTCAGGGCTATCTTTTTGCCAGGCCAGCCTTCGAGGCCTTCCCGGCCGCTCATTTCCCGGAGACCGCCGAACAAGCTGCGCTGCCCCCCGGCCGCCCCGTATCCTCAGCCCGTCCTGTCCCCGCCGCACGCGCAAAAAAGCAGCGAGCATAATGCTGCTCAACCGCTCCAACCAAACGCTGGCGCGCCTCATCGCGACGTGCTTACCTCGCAGAGCGAACACCCTGAGTCATGCTGCGCTTCTTCGGAACACTGCCGATCCGTTCTTCAAGCAGTACAGTGACTGACTCCCCAACGCCCTTGCCGATCGCGGTCAGGATATCCGCCTTGACCGGCAGCTTATGCCTGCCATCGCCCAGCGCCATAAATGAACTGCGAAAAGGGAAGCCATCGATCTTGCCGCGCACTTTAACCAGCCCGCGAGTACTGAAAAACTCAGACGACTCAGGCCAGACTATATAAGTCCAGCCACCTTTGGCCGGGCTCCTCTGTAACTTCGCCGTGAACGATTGGTTCAGCTTCATACGGCACTCATTACTGCAGCAGAGAGATCGCCACACTGGTCATGGCCGTCACGCCGGTGCGGATCGTCGGCTCGGGCAGCGGCTCGAAATGGCTGGTGTGCGGACCGGGGAGTTCCTTGCCGGCCGCCTTCGCCGCCGCCAATTTCACCGGATCCATCGCGCCCAGGATGAAATAAGTCAGCGGAATTTCATGGTTCGGCAACGCAAAGACACCAACGTCTTCGCTCGCCATCCCCCGCGGAATATCGATAACTTTATCCGCGCCCAGCGTCTTGATCAGTGTCGCCTTCACCATCTCGGTCTGCGCGGGATCGTTGTAGAGCACCGGCGTCGACTCGTCCTCGAGCACCGTGACGGTCGCGGCCTTTTCCGGCGGCAGACCCGCAGACGCCGTGATGCCCGCGGCCATCTGCCTGAGCCCCTGGATCACCGTCTCGCGGCTCTTGTCGCTGAAAGAGCGCGTGGTCAGCTCCAGCTTTACCTCGTCGGGAATAATGTTGCGCCTGGTGCCGCCCTCAATGTGCCCGACCGTCACCACCGTGGGATCCTGCGGATCTTCTTCGCGGCTCACGATGGTCTGGATCTGCGTGATGTAAAGCGCGGCGAGCGTGACCGGGTCGCGCCCGGCATTCGGATAGGCGCCGTGACCGCCGATGCCGCGAATCACCACATCGATCGATGTCGAGCTGGACGCCGAGGCCCCGCTGCGCACACCCACCGTCCCGGCGGCCAGCCCATTCGTGTCATGCAGCCCGATAATGCGGCCGGGCCGTCCGAACCGCTCGTAAAGATGGTCGGCCAGCATGGCCTTGGCTCCGTCAATGGTCTCCTCCGAGGGCTGGCCCACGAGGATCAGCGTGCCGTGCCACTGCGATTTCATTGCTGCCATCGCGCGTGCTGTGCCGATCATCACCGTCGTGTGCACATCGTGCCCGCAGGCATGCATCACGCCCACGATCTGGCCGGCTCGATCCTTCATCGTCACGTGGCTCGCGTACGGAACGCCGGTCTCTTCAACGACAGGCAACGCGTCCATGTCGGCGCGGATCATCAGAGTCGGCCCGGCGCCATTCTTCAGGATCCCAACCACGCCATAAGCCTGCGATCCATCGGGATACCGGCCCACGCGTTCGGTCACTGTATACCCGGCATCGCGCATCGCCGCGGCCAGGATGCTCGATGTGCGCGCCTCGAAATGGGAAAGCTCTGGATGCGCGTGAATATCTTTGTAGGTATCGACCAGCGCCGGAGTCTCGGACTTCACAAGCGACGGAACGTCCTGGGCCGCGACCGCTGCGGCCGCAAGTGACAGGCACACCAATCCTGCAATCTCCAGGCTAGGCACAGGTTCTCCTCGGAAAAGAATTGGGAGACAGTATAGCGCGAGCTACGATTCGTGCCGCCGCACCGCCAGCACCGCATTCAATCCCCCAAACGCAAACGAATTCGACAGCGCCAGCGCAGGATTGGCCGTCTCGTTCCGCAGCAACACATGGTCCAGGCCACAGGCTGCATCGACACCCGCCTCACCAATACCCGCATTCGCCGGCAGTAGATTCCTTTTCAGCGCCAGCACCGTTGCCAGCAACTCCATAGCACCCGAAGCGCCGATAGCGTGACCGTGCAGCCCCTTCGTCGAACTGACGGGCATCGTCCTCGCCCGTTCTCCAAAAACCCGATGCAGAGCCTCCGCCTCAACGCGATCGTTCGCGTCAGTCCCGGTTCCGTGCGCGTTTACGTAACCCACTTCATCCGGTGTCGCGCCGGCGTCTTCGATGGCCCGCAACATCGCCGCCCCGGGCCCCGCGGCATTGGGCTGCGTGATGTGGTGCGCGTCAGAAGACATGCCAAAGCCAACAATCTCCGCCAGGATTTCAGCTCCGCGCGCCTCAGCCGACTCGAGGCTCTCGACGGCAAAAACCGCCGCGCCCTCGCCCAGCGTCATGCCGTCGCGATCGGCGGCAAAAGGCCGGCACGCAGTCGGCGAAACAACGCGCAGGCTGTCCCACGCCTTCAGAAATACGTAGGTCAGTGGCGCCTCGTGCGCGCCGGTTAGCGCCGCCCGCACCGCGCCCGAGCGCACCATCTGAAACGCCAACCCAATGGCGTGTGTTCCGGACGCGCATGCAGTGGTAATCGCAAAAGCGGGGCCAGTGATGCCGTGCTCCATGCTCACGAGGCTGGTCCCGGCGCTGGCCATGATGCGCGGCACAGTGAGTGGATGAAGGCGGCCGCCCCGCTTATGCAACTTCTCCGCCTCCTGGTCTTCTGTGCCGCGGCCGCCGACGGAGCAACCGAGGACGATCGCGATGGAATCGCCCGGGTGGGCAGCCACAATGCCGGACTGTTCGACCGCCTGCCGCGCTGCGGCAATCGCAAAAGCCGACGACCGCTCGGCGATCTGTCGCTGGCCGGGGGTGAGCCATTGCTCCTGGCGAAAATCGTCGACCCTAGCCGTGCGGGTAAAGTGCAGATCGGGGATTCGATCCGCCATCTCGCGAATGCCGCTGCGTCCGGCGAAGAGATTCTCGCCGAAGCTCGCCACATCCTGCCCGATGGGCGTGATGCATCCCACGCCGACGATCACCACGCGCGTCATGCTTTTTTGGCTGGATTCCCGCTATCGGGGCCGACGCTGTCAGCGCTCGCGTTCTTCTGCCGTAACGCTTCTTCAATCCCCGTGACCATGTCGCGCACCGTCTTGATCTTCTCGATCATGCTCTCGGGAATCTCGATCTCGTATTTTTCTTCGATATCGAACGCGAGGCTCACGCGGTCCAGCGAATCGACCGCCATCTCCTCGAAGCTGCTGTCCAGATGAATCTGCTCCGGGTCTATGCTTTTCTGTTTCGCGATGAGTGAGATGCACTCCTCGGCAACTTCATTCGGCGACTCCGTCCCGTTCATTTGTGCAGGATACATGCTCGTTGTGCCCCTCTCGCCACCCCGCTGTCAAAACCGGAACGCGCGCGTCTGCCATAGTGCGGGGAAGCCGGCCAGAAGTCAGCCCCACCCCAGGGGGCGAAGAAGAAACGAAAATCCGCGATAGAATAAGCGGATGTTGTCCCCGGTGATCCCAGTCTCCGAGTATCTTCCGGATCTCTGCATTCCGGAAAGCCTCCAGTGGGCCCACCCGCTCGTCCAGGAGTGGTTCGTGCGCCGCTTCTCGACGCCGACCGAGCCCCAGGAGCAGGGCTGGCCGGTGATATTGCAACAGCGGCCGGTACTCATTTCCGCCCCAACCGGGTCCGGCAAAACCCTGGCGGCGTTCCTCATCTGCATCGATGGGCTCATCCGCAAAGCGCTCGAAGGGCGCCTCGGTTGCGAGACCGAGGTCGTCTACGTCTCCCCGCTGAAGGCCCTGTCAAACGACGTCCAGAAAAACCTGGAAATCCCGCTGCGTGAGATTCAGCAGCTGGCGCTGGAACGTGGCTATCTGTGTCCGCCCGTGCGCGCCGCTGTCCGAACAGGCGACACGCCTGCGGCAGAGCGCCGCGCCATGCTCAAGACGCCCCCGCATATCCTGGTGACCACCCCAGAGTCGCTTTACATTCTGCTCACAGCGCACCAGAGCCGCGAGCACCTGCGACGTGTACACACCGTCATCGTGGACGAAATTCACGCTATCGCCGACGACAAGCGCGGCTCGCATCTGGCGCTGAGTCTGGAGCGCCTCGACGCTCTGGCCGCCAGCGAGAATGCGCTGATGGCTGGCGCGAGCCTGCTTAAGTATCCGCCACCGTTACGTATTGGGCTGTCGGCGACCCAGAACCCGATCGAACTCGTCGCGCAATTCCTCGGCGGCGCTCGGGGAGACGAAGTAGAGATCGTGCAGGCAGGCCAGCGCCGCAAACTCGATCTCGCCATTGAAGTGCCCACCGATGAGCTGGGATCGGTCCCTACCGTCGCCATATGGGAGAGCGTTTACACGCGGCTCGCGGCCCTGGCGCTCGAACATCGCTCCACGCTGGTGTTTGTCAACACGCGCTCCATGGCCGAGCGCCTGGCCTTCCAGCTCGGCGAACGGCTCGGCTCGGAAAACATCGCGTGCCATCACGGCAGTTTGTCGCGAAAGCTGCGCCTCAACGCCGAGCGCCGCCTCAAGGCCGGCGAAATTCGTGTGCTGGTGGCCACCGCGTCGCTCGAACTCGGCATCGATATCGGGACCGTCGACCTGGTCTGCCAGATTCAGTCCCCACGAGCAATTTCGGTTGGCATGCAGCGCGTGGGACGCGCCGGCCACTGGCGGGGCGCCACTCCCAAAGGCCGGTTCTTCGCAGTCACCCGGGACGACCTCATGGAACAAGCCGCCCTGATTCGCGCCATGCGAAGCGGCGTCCTTGATCGCCTCGAAATTCCCACGAAACCCTTCGACGTGCTCATGCAGCAGATCGTGGCCGCCTGTTCCGCGGAACCATGGGAGGAGCGCACGCTATTTGACGTCTTCCGGCGAGCGCAGCCGTATCGCGAGTTAGAGTGGGCGGAGTTTGACGAGGCGCTCTGTCTGCTGACCGAAGGTATCGAGTCGAGCCGTGGGCGATATGGCGCGTATCTTCTGCGCGACCGGGTTCAGGGACGAGTGCAGGCCAGACGCGGAGCAAGAACGACCGCGATCACGAATGGCGGGGCAATTCCGGACACGGCGCTCTTCCCGGTGATTTTGCAACCGGAAGGTGTACAAATTGCGACCCTCGACGAGCACTTCGCCGTTGACTCGTCCCCCGGCGACGTGGTCCAGCTGGGCAATGCCAGTTGGCGCATCCAGCGCATCGAGTCTGCCGGTCGCGTGCTTGTCGAGGACGCGCATGGCGCGCCTCCCACTCTTCCCTTCTGGTTTGGCGAGGCGCCGCAGCGTACGCGCGAGCTCTCGGAATTTGTGTCAGATCTGCGCCAGGAGATCGACCGACGCACTCGCAATGTACTGCCCGGATATGTAAGCCAGGCAAACTCCGAAGTAGCGGATGCGGCCGCGGTTCTGAAAGAAGAATGCGGCGTCGACGATGCCGGAGCCGTGCAGCTGATTGCCTACATCGCCGCGGGGCGAGCGGTTCTGGGCACCGTTCCATCTGTAACAACCATTGTTGCAGAACGCTTCTTCGACGAAGGCGGCGGCATGCAGCTGATCCTCCACGCTCCTTTTGGCGGGCGGATCAACAAGGCATGGGGCCTTGCCCTGCGCAAACGCTTCTGTCGCGGTTTCAACTTTGAGCTGCAGGCCGCGGCCACCGACAACGGCCTGAATATCTGCCTCGCCGAGCAGCACAGCTTTCCACTGAGCGATGTCTTCCATTTCCTGACCACAGAAACCGTCACAGAACTGCTGGAGCAGGCCTCGCTCGCCGCCCCCGTCTTCAAAACCCGCTGGCGCTGGGACGCCTCGCGAAGTTTGCAACTGTTACGGTTCCAAAAAGGAAAGAAAGTCGCGCCGCAGATTCAACGCATCCGCTCGGACGATCTTTTGGCCAGCGTTTTCCCGCAGGCCGCCGCGTGTTTCGAAAACATCGAGGGCGATATTCAGATCCCCGGCCATCCCCTGGTGAAAGAAGTGATGCGGGATGTGCTCCAGGAAGCAATGGATCTCGAAGGCCTCAAAGCGGTCCTCGCCGCCATGCGCGACGGACGGATTCAATGCGTCGCCGTGGACACAACAACACCATCGGCCTTTTCCCACGAGCTCATCAATGCCAACCCATACGCGTTTTTGGATGACGCAGGGCTGGAGGAGCGGCGCACTCGAGCGGTCCAGATGCGCGGCGTGCTCCCCGATGCCGTCCTGGGCGAGACCGGGCGGCTTTCCCGGGAAGCCGTCGACGAAATTCGTCAGGAAATATGGCCCGATATCCGCGACGAGCACGAGCTGCACGATTTACTTTGCACGCTGGTCGTGGTCCCGGCGGAGGTGCTGTCCTGGAACAAGGCATGCCGGGATTGGGACGTCTTTCTCGGCCGCCTTGAGCGCGCCGGACGCTTCACCATGGCGCACATCGGGAGCGTCGCGTATTTTGTCGCAGCGGAGCGTGCAGATTGGCTCCGAACGCTCTTCCCCGAAGTGGAATTCTCTGTGGAAATGTTGAAAACTCCCGGAGAAGTGCCTGATTACAGTGACGTTTTGAAGAAAACGATACAGGGATGGTTACAAATTCTGGGCCCTGTGACGTCCGCCGGGATTGCCGGGCGCCTGGGACTCAATTCAGGCGAAATTTGGCGGCAAATGGTCCTTCTTGAATCGACAGGAATCGTCATTCGCGGCATCTTCGAAGGCATACCCGGTCCCGCCGAGCCAGGACCCTCCCAGTTGCAGGACATCGACGTCGAGTGGTGCGAGCGCCGCATTCTGCAGAGAATCCATCGCCGTACCCTCAGCACATTGAGAAAACAGATTGAGCCGGTAACTCCGGCCGTCTATATGCGATTCCTTCTCGACTGGCAGCATCTGGGCGAGCGGCGGCAGCTCTCCGGCGAACAGGGGTTGCTCGAAGCCCTGCGCGGTGTGGAGGGATTTGAGGCGCCTGCAGCGGAGTGGGAGCGGTCGATCCTGCCCCAGCGGGTTGCCGGCTACGATCCGCGCTGGCTCGACGCCCTGTGCCTCACCGGTGCGGTGGGATGGGGGCGGATTTCGCCGCATCCCGCCTTTGCCGACCTGGCGGGCGGCGGACCCAGGCGCGTAGTCCCGACCAGCATGGCCCCGGTGACATTTTTCGCGCGCGAAGAGGCGCTGTGGATGGATTTGTGCCTGTCACAGCGACAAATTCCGGAGGCGAACCTCGCCGCCTGCCTGAGCGAGTTGGCGAACCGCGTGCGTTCATGCCTCGGCGAGCGTGGAGCAATGTTCTCAGCCGATCTGATCCGTCTGCTGGCGGCGCCACCCGAAGACGTGCACCGCGCCTTGTGGGAATTAGTCGCAGCCGGCCTGGTAAATGCCGATGGCTTTGACAGTCTTCGAGTGCTGATCGATCCGCGACGAAAACGGGCGTTTGCAGGCCCGGCACACATGCCGGCAAAGACGAAGACCACGGGAAGAAACGCTTCGGGACGCTGGGCACTCCTGGCCGATCCCGGCGAACCGCACGTGCATTTTGGCGAAAAGAAACCCAGTGCAGAAGCGGCCGCTCAGGCGGCGGCCACGCGCGACGCGCAGGTGGAGTCGGCCTGCCAGATGCTCCTGCGCCGCTACGGAGTCGTCTTCCGCGACGTGCTCGCGCGTGAAACGACGGTACCGCCTTGGCGCGAACTGGTGGGAGTGTTCCGGCGCCTCGAAGCTCGCGGCCTTGCTCGCGGCGGCCGGTTTGTTTCGGGATTTGGCGGCGAGCAGTTCGCGCTCCCGGAAGCAGCAGACGCACTGAGGGCAAATCGCACGCGCACCCTGGCCGACATGCCTCCCCTGACCATGGCTGCTGCCGATCCCATGAACCTGGTCGGCGTTGTAATTCCCGGCGAGAGAACCGCATCGATCGCCGGCAATACCGTCACCCTGCCGTTGCTTCCGGCCGAAGCCGAGGCAGCGGTCGCCGAGATGCCGCTCCCCGGCGCCTTCACCTTTGCTGTTTCACCGCTCGGGGGCGACGCGATTGCCTGACCCATCCTTGCCTGATCCGTCCCCACAACAGGCTCCAGAAGCCAGGCAGCTTGTCGAGGGCGAGGACTTCTACAGGGATGGCCCGTACGTTGTGTTCACTGAGGCTTACCATCGCCGCCGCGGTTATTGTTGCGGATCGGGATGCCGCCACTGTCCGTGGCCGGAAAAGTGCAGCCGTCAATCCACGAATCAGAATTCCGACTGACAGGGCAGTTCTATAGTCTTACAGGATGAGCAAGCTCTCCCACTTCGACGATGCAGGTGAAGGGCGCATGGTGGATGTTAGCGGCAAGCCGCCAACCCGGCGCGAAGCGGAGGCCTCGGCATTCGTCGCGCTCAGCCCGGAAGCGCTTGCGGCCCTTACCCAAAATCCCAAGGGCAATACCCTGGAAGTGGCGCGCATCGCCGGCATCCAGGCGGCAAAGCGCACAGCGGAGTTGATCCCAATGTGTCATCCGCTTCCGCTCAGCTTTGTGGATGTGCGCGCGGAAGTCGTAGCCGCGGGCATCGCCATTCGCGCCAGAGCCACAACCACCGCCGCCACCGGCGTTGAAATGGAAGCGATGACCGCCGCAGCCGTCGCGGCGCTCACCGTCTACG
>Ga0181520_10007880_pt1 | contig 15414 bp, 16 predicted proteins | sample PEATcosm2014_Bin_29_FD_132451 | JGI IMG/M metagenome (GOLD analysis project Ga0181520, IMG submission 132451) | Peatland microbial communities from MTU Mesocosm Facility, Houghton, MI, USA - PEATcosm2014_Bin02_30_metaG | ecosystem: Environmental > Terrestrial > Soil > Wetlands > Peat | place...
AAGGGATGACATTATTATAGCAAAATATCCATGGAAAAAAATTTCAAATCCCGAAGGGATGACATTATTATAGCAAAATATCCATGGAAAAAAAATTCCAAATCCCGAAGGGATGACATTATTGTAGCATCTCATTTTCCTGTGATAAATTTCGCCATTGCTTTGGAATAAATTTTTTCAGGGAATTGAAATTTAATATTATGGTTTCCTGTATAGTCTTGGTTGTTAAAATAATTCCTGCAATACTAAGAAGAATATTAGCGGACCACATCCCCCAGAAAGGGGTAATAATATTTCTATCGGCTAATTTTTCACCGCCGATTAAAAAAGCCCAGTAGATAACAAAGAAGAATAAACTTATACTGGCAGCTACTCCAAAGCCGCCTTTTCTTACCATAACGCCGAGGGGGGCGCCGATTAAGATAAATACTATACATGCAACCGGCAGCGCATATTTTTTGTGAATCTCCACCATGTAAGAATTCATATGATCCTGTATTGTTTCCTCCGACCGGAAACTTGAGAGTACAATATTTTTTGATGTGCTGATTTTTTCCAGCGCCCTGCTGTAAATTATATCCGGATTATGTATCTTAAATACAGGCGCCTGTTCGTATGCAGAAGGGCTGATGCTGTTTGTTAAAAGATATTTTGACGATTCTTTTTGTAAGCTGTTAAACGATACATCTCTTATTTTTTTTAAACTATCGGCAATAATATACATTGCATGTGTGCCAAGTTCTCTACCTCCTCTTGGACCGCCCGGACCGGATTGTTGAAATGAAAATTGATCTCCGTTCATAGTAATACGGTGTTTTTTAAAGAGAAGTTTCCTGTAAAGATCGCTTTGACTTATACTTGATAGATGTATTTCGCCGTCCCACAAATCCATCAGTAATTTAGACTGATCTTTTGAAAAATAAATTATTCCTTTGTGGGCAGTTACAATATTAACCTGGGAAGGGTCGCTATAATCATAAATTACTACGTCCTCAAGATTGTTTGTTTTTTGATTTATTCCTTTAACCAGAATTGCATAGTTCGCAACTTCCTGCGAAAACACGCCGGGTTCTAATGAAAGGGTGGGCTTTTGTCGGGAAATATCTTCCATCAAAAGTTTTGCGTTATGATTTGCATCAGGAAGTACATCGTCATTGAACACAAACAGCAGGTAACCGACAATAATGCTTGCAATGAACGGCGCCAGCATCATTCTGTAAAGGCTTGAACCGGATGATTTCATTATAGTTACTTCATTGTTTTGTGACATATTACCGAATGCCATTAGAGTGGCTACCAAAGTCGCCATTGGAACAACAAGTACTACCATCCAGGCAAGGTTAAAGGTAATTAATTTAATTATTACCCAAATGTCCAAGCCTTTTCCAATTAGCCGGTCCGCAAATTTCATCAGAAATTGTAGAAGGAATATACACATCAAAGTGATTATTGAGAACACAAACGGTACTACATGATTTCTGAGTATATACATTGATAAAATCATGCTGCCAATATATAAAAGCAGCTAAAGTTTAACAAATTACATATATCCAAAACCCTATGATCCGGTTTTAATAATCCTATCGCCTGGCTGTAAGTAGGTGGGTTAATGGCGTGGTATGGGTTATGATTACTTGTGATAGAAGGCTATATATCACATTGAGCTCTAAGTATTTCAATTAAAAATAATGTAGTTTGAATATTACAAATCATAAATCATTTTCTTATGTTAAATTTATTAATTATATTATTGCAGGTTGAGCTTTATCTTTATTATTATTTAACGGTGTTATAAAAATATTTTTTTGTTTGCGATAAAGGATAAAATAAAATCAATCCTGATTTCGGATATAAAAATTAAAAAAATATAACCGCGAAAAATAAACTTATAATTTCATAGGAGAGTCGTCTTGGATGAAATAGTTGGCTATATTCAAAATAATATAAATACATTCCAGGAGGAATTGAAAGAATTTTTAAGGATTCCCAGCATCAGTATGCTTCCGGAATATAAAGACGATATAAATCGCTGTGCCGATTATGTAGCAGATAAATTACGGAACGCCGGTTTGAGCAGGGTAAAAATATTAAAAACCGAGGGACATCCGCTTGTATACGGTGAATGGCTTGGCGCCCCGGGAAAGCCTGTCGTGCTTATATATGGTCATTATGATGTTCAGCCGGTTGATCCTATTGAGTTATGGGATACGCCTCCTTTTGAACCGGTTATTAAAGATGGTAAAATTTATGCACGCGGCGCTACCGATGACAAGGGGCAAATCTTCATGCATTTTAAGAGTGTTGAATCTTTTTTTAAAGTGAACGGAAGCCTGCCCCTGAATGTAAAATTTATTATTGAAGGTGAAGAGGAAACCGGCAGTCAAAGCCTGCAATCGTATATTAATAATAATGCGGAACTTCTTAAGTGCGATGCCGTTTTAATATCGGATACTGCATTATTTGATGTGGGAATCCCAACCCTTACTTACGGCTTGCGCGGGCTTTCGTATATGGAAGTTGAAATTTCCGGGCCTGTAGCAGATTTGCATTCGGGAACTTACGGCGGCGCAGTAGGCAATCCTATTAATATTTTAGCGGGAATGATAGCTAAACTTCATGATAAGAATGGAAGAATTACCATTCCGCAATTTTATGACGATGTTTTGAAAATTAAAGGCAAAGAGAAAAAAATTTTTGGAAAATTGAAATTTTCAGAGAAGAAATTTGCTCAAGAGGCAGGCGTACGAATCATGGAAGGCGAAAAAGGATATTCCACTCTTGAAAGAATTTGGATAAGACCTACGCTTGACTGCAACGGCATTTGGGGCGGGTTTACCGGTAAGGGAGCTAAAACCGTTATTACATCAAAAGCTGCCGCAAAAATTAGTATGCGGCTCGTTCCGAACCAGGACCCGGATAAAATATCAAGACTTTTTACTAAGTACATTAAAAAAATTGCGCCCAAATCGGTTAAAGTTAAAGTCAGTAACTTAAATGGAGCGTACCCGGTTTTGACATCGTTGGACGACCCTGCAACTATTGCGGCGGCTAACTCTATGGAAAAAGCATTCGGCAAAAAGATTGCCTTTATGAGAGAAGGCGGATCAGTTCCAATTGTAACTGTATTCTCAAAGAAATTAAAAGTCCCTGTTGTATTGATGGGCTTAGGATTGAATAACGAGAATCTGCATTCGCCAAATGAACATTTTAATTTAAATCATTTCAGGCTTGGTATAATTAGTTCCGCTTACTTTATGAAGGAGTTTTCATTATAGTTATGTACTTTTCTTAGAATGATGATTAAAACATGAAAATTATTTATCTTTAAAAGCAGGTATTAGATATTTAATATATTTCTTTTGTGATTTTTTTTACCTTTTAACGGTTTAGCCCAATGTTTGTATGCTGCGGCATTATTATTGCGTAGTTTTAAGATTATCTAAGCTCTTTATTTAAAAAAGAAAATGAAAAAATACATTTTATTGATGGCGGTAATAGTTTTTTCTTTTTTGTTTTTTACCTGCGGTAAAAAATCAACCCCGGAAGTGAAGGCTCCCGGTGAGGATGTTGCTCTTTCTCCGAATAAGGATGCTGAAATTCAGCAATATAACCTGGCTGTTAATGAGGCTCAGGCGGGGAACAGAAATCCGTATGATACGTTATCATTAATATCTTATGTGCTTGCAAATTACCCTTCGGGCTCATACCTTATAACGTTTGATAAAACCTTAACATATAATTTACCCAAACCTGCTGTAATTTATCTTCCGCAAAGTGATGGAACTTATATTTTTGCATTGATTGCCAGATCAAAGCCGGGGGAAAAGCTTATCGAACCAAAAAATATAATAGGATATAATCAAAGTTTTGTCGACTTAGATAGTACAAAGGTTGGAACTTCATTTTTTTATCTGACATTATTTAAATGCGAGAACAATACCTTTACAAAAATCTGGGAGTCCGTAGTACCTGACGACGGAGGCTTTAATAATATGGCTATGGAAAAGTGGGCTTTTAACGGAACTCCCTATGTAAAAGTTAATTTTCACTATGCCCGCGGAATTGGAAATATTGACTATAATTATTTCCTAATAAATGGTCTTACACAGCTTCCTCACTTATTAATGACATATAAAGGAATTGATTTTCAGAGAACTATTGCTAACGTTAATAATGATAAATATCCCGATTATTATGAATATCTTTATTTTAATTATGCCGATAGAATAATTGCTAAAGATTCAATAGCATTTGTATGGGATGTTAAAGATAGTGTGTATGTGAACACCCGGAACCACCGCCAGACCCGTCCTTATTGATTTTTTTCTTATCTTTACCTTTCTATTTTAATCAAGGAATGAAATGCCTGATACTGAATTAAAGTTTGAAACCCTTGCGCAATATTTTGAAAATTGCGGCTATAAACAGGATGTTGTTGAAGGCAGGAAAGTATTTAAATTTTTTAATTCAACAGACGCTGAAATTAATTCCCTGAATGACGGTGTAGGGCTAAGAGATTTATCGGGTTCGGGGATATTTGAATTTGAAGGCAAGGATGTGCTGGATTTTTTTCACAGGATATCGACTAACTCATTAAGAGATGTTCAGGTAAATTCCGTTGCGCAAACAATATTTACTACAGAAAAGGGACGGATAATAGATGCCGCTGTTATTATAAATTTTGACGACCACCGTTTGTTGGTTTGCAGCGGTGCGCATGAATCTAAAATAAGGAGCTGGATTGAAAAATATATTATTACGGATGATGTAAGAATAAATAAAACGGCTGGCAAGTATGCGCTCCTTGAAATTTTAGGCCCGCAGGCTGATTCATTTATGACGCTTCTTTGCGGGAATGCCATTAATGAAGTAAGTCTTAATAAATTTAAATACCTGATTTCCGAAAACATATTGTTTTACACAGCAAGGCTTAAAGACAGGAACGGGAAAATAAAATTCTGGCTGTGGTTAAATCCTGTAAATGCGATTCATCTTGTAGATTATATGATTAAATACAAAGGGATTTTTGACTTTAATATAATCGGTGAAGATGCATATAAGGCGTACCGTATTACACAAGGAATTCCGGTTTCACCAAATGAAATTAATGATTTGTATAACCCGCTGGAAGCAAACTTAACCGACTTAGTCAGCTTTACAAAAGGTTGTTATATCGGGCAGGAGGTGATTGCACGCCTTAATACTTATGATAAAGTGCAAAGGCATTTAACCGGTGTATCATTTAGCGCTCCGGTTGAAGAAACAGCCGGCTTTAATTTATACGATAAAGCCGGTAATGATGCTGGTAAAGTAACTTCGATTGTTTATTCGAATAAATACAGGAAAACTATCGGTCTGGCTTATGTAAAAAGTGGTTTTTTGCAGCAAGACTCTGAATTAATTGCAAAAGATGCAAACGGTAAAAGTGTAAAAGTCATTGTGGAGAGTTTACCGTTTCATTAAAGCAAGCTTGAATTATTGGAAAATCGGGTGGATTAACAAATGACTAAGATTTATACAAAAACAGGCGATAAAGGAGATACCGGTCTTTTAGGCGGCAAAAGGGTTCCTAAATGCTCGCTTAGAATTGAGGCTTACGGAACGATTGATGAATTGAACTCTTTTGTGGGTTTAGCTGTTACTGAAGTAAAGGATGCGGATGTAGAGGCGCTCCTGGAAATGATACAGAATGAGCTGTTTATCGTTGGTTCTGACCTTGCAGCGCCGGTTATTGAAAAGGATAACAGCGGGATAATTCCACATGTTACGGAAGAATTTATTAAAGACGCCGAGAGCATAATTGATAAATTTGAAGAGAAACTGGAACCATTGAAAAATTTTATTCTTCCCGGCGGAACAAAAGGGGCAGCTCTTCTGCATGTGTGCAGAACAATCTGCAGGCGTGCCGAAAGGAAAGTTGTGGCATTAAAAAGTAAGGAGATTGTTAACGATAATATAGTTATATTTCTTAACAGGCTTTCTGATTTATTCTTTGTTTTAGCCCGGCATGAAAACATGATATCAGATGTCCCCGATGTAAAATGGAACATAAATAAATAAGTTAGTTATCTATTGTTAAATCTTTTTTTCATTGGGGGTGAATTTTGGTTTCGACGGGGTTATAGAGTCATAGGACAGCGCACCGTGTTCCCCGAATACACGTTAATGAATTGGGAACAAAAATATAACTGGCGAATCTAATTACGCCCTAGCTGCCTAATTAAACGGTAGCCGTTCATTGAATTTTCGCGTACCGGGGTTCAAATGAGCGTCGTTTAGGTACGATAGCTGAATCTATCGCCCTTATAGAAGATGCAAAACCTTTAATGGGCAGGCTTAAAGTGATCCTTGTTTGTTTGGTAGCTTTAAGTCAAAAACAAAAACAAACTATGTGTGTAGACGTTCTATGGTGCTGAACTTCGGACGCGGGTTCGACTCCCGCCACCTCCACAATTCTCCTTATAATATAAGGGGTTATAAATATTGCCTACAATATGCTTACACTAATTACATTTAAAAGAACAATTTGAGGTGATAAATAATCAAAAAATTTTAATTTTATATCTAAAAATTTGAAACTTATATTGGATAAAAATTTAGTATTCTATATTTAACTATAAAGCACTTAGAATAATGTTCGATAATAATTATTATTGAGCTTAAAAAATTACATAGTAGTTTAATAAAAATTTTCGTATTATTAATATACTTTAGAAAAACTTTATAAGTCATATCAAATTGGCTTGCTGCATTGCACATATTCCGAATATTTCTTTCGTATATTTGTAATTGAAAGAGTTCAACTTTAAATAAAAAAGTAAAAAAATGAGCGATACATATTTTCTATTTGCACAGCCTTCATTTTTAGAAGGTATGGCAAGAGTTTTAGATTTAGGAAATACTTTGAATGTCTATAATGAGAGCCTTACAGAAAAAATTGCTGATTCAAGGGCGATCTTTTTAGATTGGTATATGGTCGGACAAGATATTGAACAAGCTATTTCGGAAAATAGGGAAGTTGAGATTGGCGAAAAAAAATCAAAATAAAGCCAATGTAGCCATACCTAATCCTAGTAATTCTATCCAACAACAATTAATTCAAACTAAATTTTCAGCAGGTCCAATTCCTACTCCAGAGGTCTTAGGAAGATATGAAACTATCCTTCCAGGATTAGCAGATAGAATAATGAAGCAAGCGGAAAGTCAAACCGCTCATCGAATTGATATAGAAAAAAGAGTAATAAAATCAGATATAAGGAATTCATTATTGGGGATAATATTTGCTTTTATAATAGGTTTGGTAGGAATAGTGGGAGGTCTTTATTTAACTTCATTAGGTATGGCTGCCACCGGGTTGACAGTCTCCGGTGTTTCCCTTGTTAGTTTAGTGTCGGCATTCATTTATGGAACTAATAGTCGTCGTAAAGAGAGACAAAAAAAAATGGTTAATTAAAGGACTGTTCAAATAGATACTATTTGCAAAATTGTTTTATCGCATCAAATCAAATTTCTCAAACTACAACATTTTTAATAACTCAATAATTTAACATTTTTTTATGGACTTAAATTAATTATTTTTTTATAGTGTATAAAAATTACGAACTTTAATAAATAACAGTTTATTTAATTTTCATGTCAAGTTCTTTTATTGCATCAATTACATCTATTTCATAATTCATTTCAAATTATAGTGACATTTTAAGGGCTAGAGATGTCAAAGTCCAAAAGTATTCCCCAGTTTTTCTGAAATAGGCTCAAAAGTTCCCCCCATAACTATTCTTTAGCCGCTTAGTTAATCACTATTAATAACTCCAAAAGGGACAAGTCCATTTTACCGTTTTATTTTTTTAAAGAACGGTGGCAAATAAACAACCTGCTTCTCAGCGTTTTAGGAAATTCTCGAAAAATAAAACCCTACGAAGGAGCCAATAAATTGCTTACGAGCAAATCATTGCACAACAATACACGCCTTCCATAAATCCGCTTTAATAAACCGCAAGTTCCTTACCGTTTTGTGTTCTGCTTTAATATTAAATAATAATTATTATTTAATCACATGTTACGGCTTGGTACAACAATTGCACCAATTTCTTCAAATAATTTGGAAATTTCTTTCAAATACTTTTTGTCTTCATCAATAATCCAAATAGTTCCATGATATGACAAAACAATTAACATATCTTTTAATTTATTTAATATAAGAATATCTTGATAGCTATATTCCTTGGGAAATTTTACGAATAATTCTAAAAATTTTTGAATGTCTTTTGTAACGAATTTTCCAAAATATTTTGTTTTTTCCCAATTTTGCTTTTCCAAATAGTTTTTCCGCTTAAGATCATCCGGTCGATTATTTAAAAAATTTGGCTGCCATGAATATTTTGAATCTCTTAATCTAATTATAAAATGACTATTTTTACTTTCTATTATAGATGAGAGCAATTTTACTAATTTAAGTGTTATGACATTACCAGCAAGGCGTGTATGATATTCTTTTGGTAAAAATTCTTTTTTAGTTTCATAATCATAATAAATTGCAATCATATACAAAGTATCAGTAATATTTTTTTCCAATTAAAAAAATTCTTAAATGTTATCATTATTAGCCTTTTTATTTTTATAACCTCCCAATGTTCCCCACCGTGACCTTTGCTGCCGTCATGACCAAGATCTTGGCCTACAAGCCAGTTTATCATATGGAGTCAGTCACTTGTATTGTATGCTGCTTTCGATGAATCATATTAATGTTTTCCAAAATAATCCAACTCGTCAATAGTAACTATGTCAATCCTCCTATAAATTTATCCAATGCAGATGGTGATAATTACTTACCGCATATTTCTTTGTTCATGTCGCAATATATTCCGTATGTAGCAATTTACTAGATACATAATCAAAATGGAAAAGAAGACATATGGATGGCTTACTCCAAATATTATCAGGAATTAGGCGCCGTCAACAATCCTGTTAAAGAAGCGAATAGTTTTATCCTGAACCAAAATTATCCTAATCCGTTTAACCCAGCAACTATTATAAACTATTCTATTCCTAAAACAAGTTTGGTTACAATAAAAGTTTATGATATACTTGGAAAAGAAGTAGCAACTTTAGTTAATGAACAAAAAATTGCTGGGAATTATTCTGTTCAATTTGATGCAGGTAATCTTTCAAGTGGAATATATTTCTACCGGATGCAGTCGGGGAGTTTTTCACAAACGAAAAAACTTACCCTTATGAAATAATGAGGTAACAGGGTGTTTCTCCGCATCAGGCTATTTCGGTTCCTTAAGATATTATGAAGCTTTTCAAAAAGAGAATATCAAAAACTAAACAGGATCTATGTGAACGAATACCTGTTTTATATCGGATAAACTTGATATTGCCGTCTGGACTTTTTTACCAATATCATGTGATATATCAGTAGATAAATTTTTATCAACATCAATATGAATTTCTATATGGAATTTATTTCCCACATAATACGATTTTAAATCATTTAAGCCAAGAACCCCTTCAACTTTTAAGGCAACATTAACTATTTCAAGAATCAAGCCTTCATCGGCAGATTTTCCCATAAGGTAATCAATATTTTCCTTTGCCATGAAATAAGCCGAGCGGAAAATAAACAGTGCTATTAAAATGCCTGCAATCCCGTCAAGATAACGAAATCCTAACTGAACGCCCAATATTCCTATTATGGATAATGTCGAAGCTAATATATCATTCCTGCTGTCAATGGCGCTTGCTTTAATTGCCGGACTTTTAAATGCTTTCCCTACATCAGTTTGATAACGGTTTAATATAATTTTTATAACAACATTAATTATAAGAATTATATAAACCGGGGGTATAATATTTACAGGAGCAGGGTTTATAATTCTTTTTATTGATTCTTCTATTAAATTAATACTAACTAAAGCTGTAAATAATGCAACTACGAAAACCGAAAGAGGTTGAGCCGCATAATGCCCAAATTGATGGTCATCATCGGGTTTTTTAAGTGATATTCGAACGCTGTACATAATTGCCCCTGATGAGATCATATCCGAAAGCGAATTTACTGCATCCGAAATTACTGCAATTGAGTTAGAAATTATACCTGCTGCTACCTTTATAATAAAAAGGAATATATTAGCAGCAAGAGTAAGATGAGCGGCTCGTTTTAAATCTTTTGTCATTACTAAATATTTCTGATTCTTTCTTTTCTATAATATACATGATAAGAAATCACGCTGTAAAAGCAGGGATATTAACAAATTATAAATTTTCATCCTTTTTAATCTACGAAATCCTATTCCAGTTAATTAAATATCTATTTGCCCGGGTAATCCAATATCAATTAAAACAACGCCCCCGTCTGCCGTAACAAGAAAGGTATTTACCAAGGAGAACCGGATAGTTTCTATATTTTCGCCCATCATATTATTATCCCCTCATTTATTGTTTTGTTATATTTCCGTAAAATACATTAAAGGACACTTTTCAAAACTAAAAAAAAATAAAGCGAAAAGCCAGATATCACTAATGAATTCATTCAGCCTATTCTCAAGACTTAGCGGAAGCTTTCCGAGGCGGGCAATGAAAACAAAAATTTTAGCTGCAAACACCAACCCTTCCGGTGATCAATATGAATTATTTTGAAAAGCTTTGATTCAAGCACATTTTCAAAGAAATATTGCTATTTTTATGTGATATTAGGCTTGCTTTATTAAAGGCGTTTTCCTGATCGTGGCTTATTAGCTATATATGAAAGAGATTAAGGGGATATGTTAGGTTAGGGAATTAGAGAGATTCCATAACTGGGAATGTGAAAATTAAAGCGAACTATTATGTATGGAAACAGCCAGACAGGATCAGTATTTATCAATTAACTTGTTCAAAATATTTTTAATTTCATCTCCCGTTGAGGGCCGCGGGGCATTTTTATCAACCAAATCTCCATTCTTGTCAATTATCATAAAAGTGGGGTAGCCTTCAAATTTCAACTGACTTCTGAACAAATTTGTCTCATCTTCATTAAAAAAATAATTGTCTCCAGTGAGGTGACTTTTATCAATCACCTTTTCCCAATCATCTTTGTCTGATGCTAAACACAAATTAACAAACGCTACCGGTTTGTCTTTAAAGTAATCATGTAAAACAATTGCAGGCGATATTTCGCCGCGGCAAGGACCACACCAGGTTGCCCATATATCAATATAAATAATTTTATTTTTGTATTTAGAAGAAAGTGTTTCCCAAAATCTACTTATGGTTTCTGACTTTGTGTTTGTTTTTAAATCCAAAACAGTTTCTTTATTATTTTGCTGTCTTTCGAAATTATCCTTTGTCTCTTTTAGAAGATCAAGTACTACATTACTGCTTATATTTATTAAATAATCATTCCATAAAGCCGTGATTCTTTCAAAAGAATGTTTGTCCGTACTTTTGATAGAAAATATTTCATCATAAATCATAAAATCTCTGCTGAGTCCTGGTTTTTCATTCTCAATTATATTATTTAAAACTCTTTTATCAGCGCCTGACAAATCATTTTTTTTATATAATTGTCTGAATATGGAATCTTCCCCTAAAAATTTTATCATAGAATAAGTTTTTATATAATATGAATAAAGTCCGCTAACAATTGCAGAATCATCATCGACGGGGAATAAATCTGTATCTAATATTTCAACTTTATGTGGTTTGTACTTTGTGTGTTGAAAAAAATATTGGCATACGTATTCAGCAAGAGTGTAAGTAATATTCTTTTTTGCCCATGTCATAAACTCTTTTGTTGCCTTATTATTTTTGTTAAATTCATTGAGTACGGAATCTTCAAGAGCTATTTGTTTTTTCAAATCACTTAAAAATTCTTTTACAGGTTTTTCATAATTTGGAACAAATGTATTTGGATTATGAAATTGAAAAAAATCACGTATATTTTTTGAGGATAAAGAATTAGGTCCCGAAACTTTATAATTAAGAAACTGATTCTGTTTAAATAAGTCTCCATCAATTTCAATATACAAACTATCGGCAGGTTTTAAGTAAAGGAAAGCAACGCCGCTTTCATAAATTAATTCAACATCCTGGGGATGCAATAGCTCAAATTCAGTTCTAAAATTTCCCAAAGAATCCAATGTTGCAGTTTGATCAATATCTTCAATACCCATAGTTGCAATACGCAATGTTTTTGAATTGCCTTTGAAATTACTTACCCTGCCATTAATTATTACATGACCTTTGACCAGTTCTATACCTGATTTACCTTCAATAACAGTACAAGCTAATAGTATAAAAATTACAACACAGATTAGGCTTTTCATAGTACAGTGAACCTCTTAGTTATATTAAATAATTCTTAATCTCCCTTGTTCCATTTGCAACTTAAATTAATCGAATTTGTCCTTTTGTATAATAATTCTTACTTCTTCCGGGTAGAATTTTGTTAAATTTATTTCTAATTAATATGAAAAACAAACCTATTGGATTTGAAACTATACCAGCTAATAATTTTTCCATTTCTACATTCATAGTCAGTTTCATACGATGTTTTGTTCTAGAGATAACCCTGAATAATAATATTCTCCTCGTTTATCGCTTTTAACCGTAAAGCTAATGTCTTTAATAATAATTGTCAAGCTGAGTAATTATAAACCGTTCAGGAGGGTAGTGTAGGTTGTATTGGTTGAGCATATAACACAACGATACCCGCCCAATTATTATTACTGCATAAAAGTGTAATGAAAAACCGAAGCCCGGCACACCAATGCAATTTTTAACTACACAGCCATCCAACAATTAAAAAATGCATTAATCGAGCCGTGTAACTGTTTGTGCCTTCCAATCAATTTGCCAGTCTGACGATGCAGGACAACCTGTCAGAGGCAGATTGATGTAAATGGAAAAACTTGCAACTACAGTAGTACCTTCATAGGCTCTGCAATCAAATTCAAAATTGTTGGTTAGAGTATAGAAAAGACACGTCCAACCATAAGGGAAATTCAATGTAGAATTTGTATAATCAGATTCCATTTGAAACGTATATGTAGGAACAAAAACTGCAAATTGTTCTCGAAATGGGTTCATATAAGTAGAAGCAGCCACATTAGATTGTACAGGAATATTAACTGAATGCAAGTTAATTGTAAACATGCCTGCAACAGTTGCGAGAAACGGAGCTGTAAAGTTAACGGAATAAGTTTTCGGTAAACTGTTTATGTTTAATGTATCTGAGCCCGAACCGGCAGCCAAAGAAAATTGATATTCACCTGATTGTCCTGACGGTACAACTGCATAGTTACCCGCTTTTATATTGGACATTGTATATTTTCCATTTGAATCTGAAACTGCGGAATCTACAAATGCAGCCTGGTTATTTGCAAAATTAACCGTGTCTACTTTGAAATTTATATTTACTAGATAAACCTTTATTCCGGGAAGAGGCGTATTTGTATTGGTATATGAATTATTCAGCATAACTGTTCCTGAAACAGCGCTCGAACCTGAAACAGGGGTTAAAGGGTTATTTTTGCACCCGCTTAATATTATTAGTACACATGTTAATACCGTTAAGTATTTTTGAAATTTGTCTTTTAGAATAGTCATTTTTATCTCCAAAATAAAAATCCGATTTTAATAATGGAAAACAATTAGTGGCGTTTTATGCGTATCCTTTAATTCCCCTAACTTTTTCAACTTGCATATTGTTACTGAAAGCGATGTTTTAACTTAAATGTTTATCGGTATATAGTCAATTTAATTAACCGAGGTTTGGCGGATTGATAAGCTGTCGCACTTTTAGATCAATCGACTGAAAGCTCCGGGTCCAAGCGCGTTCATGACTCAATCACTGTAGGAATTGAGCGCAAAAACGATTTGACAACAGCGGCAAAGCCCTCGGGTTGGTCATATTGGACCCCGTGTCCCGCTCCCGGGATTTGTTCAACATGGATTCTTGGATTAAGGCGTTGCAGTTCTGCTGCCGCAGCAGGCGAAACTACGCCGGCATCACCAGTCACGAATAGGCTCGGAACGTCAATGGCGCTCACTAACTGCATGTAATCTGGGTTCGGCGGTGTGAGAACTTCGAAAGCGCTTATGCTGGTTTGAAGCCGTGCCCGGGCGATTAGCTCAATGGTTTCCGGTGAACGATCGGGGTGTCTTATTGTTGTCTCTGCCATTAGCTCATGGAGTGATTTATTGAGCATTTTCCGGTGCTGATCGGCTGAATCACTTTCGAAAACTTGGCGCTGAAATTCCGGGCTCAGGAAGGTCGGGTCAGCCAAAATCAAGCCGCAGAGTAAATTAGGTCTGCGACTTGCCACCACTGCCGCTGTCATCCCTCCCATGGAGTGTCCGAGCAGAACCGGAGAAGAAAGTTTCATCGCCTTTATAAGACCTGCCACATCGTTCGCATGATCTTCGTATCGGTACCCGTGATCAGGTGCACTCGACTTTCCATGACCTCTGGCATCCGGCATGATTACGTCATATTCTCCCTCCAAAGCATTTGCCAAAGCAGTCCAGCAAACACCATTAGCGGCTAACCCGTGTAGCAAAATTAGAGGGGTTTTGCTTCCTCCGGTTCTCGTATAGTGTATCTTAATTCCGTTTGTTTCGCAGATTGCTGCGCTCCAGTTGCTTAAAAACACTTTTCACCTTAAATTTTGATCAAAACAGTATAGATTTAAACCTTCAAATCCCTAAAATCGATATCGTGGGAATATTGATTAAAGTAAAAAAATAATTGTTTATGTTATACCGCCGGATATTAACTTTATTTCTTTGCACACTTAATCCTTCACGCAGCGAACGCTATACCCGTATGCCTTAAAGATGATGGGTAAGTTGATAGGTATATCATCGCCGGACAGCAATAAGATGTCTGCGCTGGCATCACTGCCCTCCGTAGAACTCCAAAAGTAAGTGTAGTTATCTAAATTGCCGAAGTAACCACTGTTACTGTGACCGCCTGCCAGCAGCGCGGAAAAGCCGCTTGTATTTGTGCCTGCTGCTTTTCCTGTTCCTTGTCCTATTGCCTTCAATGCAACATCAACGTTTACTGTTGTTTCTAATGTATCGAATTCATTATAGGTCGGTATGTGCCATCCAGCCGGACAAATGCCTTGTACGTTTCCGCTAAACGCCGGATTTGGTGAACTTGAATCGGTAGCTCCATTCTGATACTGTACTGCCTCCGCCCATTGGTACATCCCGCCGTAGGCTGCACAGTTGGATGAACTATCATCATAACAATATTTTTCAATTTCTCCATTATTTGTTTGATTCTGGCTTCCCTTTATCATCGTTCCTACATTAAGATTTTCCACTAACCAGCATTGACTGCCTATTTGAACAGTATGGTATGTTTGACCGGCATAATATACTGTCGGCGTTCCGGGACATGGAGCTAATTTGGTATAATTTATT
>Ga0181520_10007884_pt1 | contig 15408 bp, 10 predicted proteins | sample PEATcosm2014_Bin_29_FD_132451 | JGI IMG/M metagenome (GOLD analysis project Ga0181520, IMG submission 132451) | Peatland microbial communities from MTU Mesocosm Facility, Houghton, MI, USA - PEATcosm2014_Bin02_30_metaG | ecosystem: Environmental > Terrestrial > Soil > Wetlands > Peat | place...
AAGTCTGATCGTCGCGTCCCTTATCGGCTACAGAACGCCTCCTGTCACACGAGCGCCAGAGCGAGGCCCATCTGACTCGGAAGAGACTCTCGACCGTGTCTGGATGACCTGCGAGTGGCGCGGCATCCTTGGAAGTCGCCGTCGAGGTGACAACCGACGCCCACTTTCCGCACAGACGCTCAGAGGCAGCGACGCTTGACGCCAGAACACTCAATTCTGCGGCCCGTACTGGGCAACTGACCGCCGAGCCGATGCCCCGCGTCGGCAGGCAGGCCCACTTCGCATTCCCGCCGAGGTTCGTTCGACAGCGCCACCGAATCTCGCATGGTGACAGCCAGACTGACGATCGAGGGTGTTTGTGGCGGTGACGATATTCGCAGAGCGTCCTCGCTCTCGAGTCGTCCTAAGTCCTCAGGGCTCGACGATCAGGCCGTCGAGGTCAGGTGCGACCACGATCGCGTGCCCTCTCACCCCGAGGGACTCGAGCGCGAGCTCACCGGAGTCGCGGACCTTTCCCGCCGAGTCGGGGCCGTCGCAGATTCCCAGCAGGCTCGGGCCCGCCCCCGACCAGCACGACATCAAAGCGCCCGCTTTTGTCAGCCGCGCGAGCAGTTCGGAGGCTTCGGGGAACAGATGAGCGCGCTGGGACTGGTGCAGGCGGTCCTCACCAGCTGCAGCGACGAGCAGAGTGCGGTCGGCAAGACCGGCCAGGAGCAGGCCCATTCTCGAGAGGTTGAAGACCGCGTCCGCGTGGGGCACCGCGGTGTCGAGGGCACCCCTCGCGTCCGGGGTCAACAGCTCGCGGTCGGGCACCAACACGACGAAGGTGATCCTCGGGTCGAGAGGGAAACGGCGGACCACCGGTCCGGTGTCCAGCATTGCCGCGGAGACGAGGCCACCGCTGAGCGACGCCGCGGCGTTCTCGGCGTGACCTTCGAAGCCGACGGCGACCTTCAAGGGATCGGCCGCCCCTGCCGCCGCCGCTGCCGCCACTGTGAGGGCCGCCGAGGAGCCGAGGCCGCGGCCGACAGGGATCTCGGAACGAACCCGGATGGCGAAATGGTCGTGTCCGGTCACTGCCACGGCCACCCTCGCCGCGAGATGGTGCTCGTCGCGGACAAGCTCCGCGCCGTGTCCCTCGGTGTGCAACGAAAGCCGGGCGGCCGGGACCATCTCGACCTCCACATAGAGGTCGAAGGCGATCGCAAGGACGTCAAAACCTGGCCCGAGGTTGGCCGAGGACGCCGGTGCCCGAGCGCGCACCGCGATCTCTCAGCTGCCGGTCGCGGCCGCGAGCTTGGCCGCCGGTGGGGGGCTCCAGCCTGGAGGAGCCGCTGAAAGGAAACGGCTCAGCTTCGCCGGAGTCACCGACTGCACACCCGCGGGCGTCACCACGTCCACGCTCGCAATAGGGGTACCCGACTTCCAGCCGCGCCCGGTGGCCGGCTTCAGGGGAATCGAGCTCTCCACCACGGTGCGCACCGGCAGACCCGCCCAGCCGACAACTGTGACAGGGACGGTGACAACAGCGAAGGGCCTCGCACGGCTCCAGCCCGCGACGACTCTGGCGACGCGCTGGTAGGCGCGAACAAGCGGCCTCGAGCGGAGATCCGAGGTGGCGGCATCGAGGAGCTGCAGATCGATCTCTGCCGCCCATTCAAGGCTCGAGGGCTGGCCCAAGGTGGCACTCACGACCAGCACGCTGTGGCCGGCGACGATACGCCTGGCAGCTGTTACAAGGCAGATCTGCGCCGCGTCGGTGAAGCCGGACTTGAGGCCGATCACGCCGTCCTCCCCGAGGGCCGGGTTGTAGCCGCCAACCAGTCCCGTCGGGAACTGGACGACCGCATGATCCACGATGGAGACCATTCCGGGCACGCTCATCGCGTAAGCGCCGAGGATGGCCTGGTCGACGGCCGTGCTCCGGGAGTACAGGCTCAGGCCGCTCGCGTCCGCGTAGTGCGTGTGGGCAAGGCCGAGGGTTGTGGCCATGGCGTTCATCTTGCGCACGAACGCCACGATGCTCCCCGCGTCCCAGCGTGCGAGATAGTCGGCGATGTTGCAGGCAGAAGGGATCATGAGCCCCTCGAGCAGCTGACGCTCGGTGAGGCGTTCTCCGGCGACAACCTCGAGACTGGAGTCACCCTGCTCCACGGCGTTTATCCATGCCTGGTGGTCCGCGGCGGTCATCGTGAACGTCGGGCCGGACCCGTGGCCGAGCGGATGGTCTTCGAGCACTATGACCGCCGTCATGACCTTGGTCACGCTTGCCATCGGCGCCGACTGCTCGTCGGAGGAGGCGCCGAGAAGGCCGACCCCCTGGACGTACACGGCGGACTGACCGGTCGAGGGGATCGGCAGGGGCTCCAGGGTCCCGGGGAACCTCGTCACAGCCCGCACGATCGGGACGAGCGAGGGCAGGTGGATCGGCGCAGACCGCGGATCACTGGACGGGACGATCCTCGGCGACCCGGGACCTGACACAACCCACCCGATCCCCGAGAAGACCGCGCCGAAGGCCATGAGCACCGTCGCCCGCCGCCGCCAGTAGAGCCAACGCCGGCTGGACCTGGCGGCGGACAGCTGCATGCGGGACTTGGGCGGCGAGGGGGCGCCGCTTGTTCCCGGGGCCCCGCGCGGCGGCGTCACCGCCGACGAGGTGGAACCTTCATCGTCCATGGCGTTGGCCGCCTCGCTGGTCCGGCGTCGCGGCTACAGCTCGTCCAGCTCCTCGGCTGTCATCAGGACCGCACGCGGCTTGGAACCCTCTGACGGGCCCACTATGCCCCGCCTTTCGAGAAGGTCCATCAGCCTGCCGGCCCGAGCGAAGCCGACCCGGAGCTTGCGCTGGAGCATGGAGGTGGAGCCTAGCTGTGACCGCACCACCAACTCCATTGCTCTCATCAGGTACTCGTCGTCGTCGTCCTCGACTCCCCTGCCCCGGTTCTCGGAGCCCTCCTCGCCTTCGACGCCGTTTACGTAGCGCGGACCGCTCTGGCGGCGCCAGTGGGCGACGACGGCCTGCACCTCGTCCTCACCCACCCACGGCCCTTGTATCCGCCGTGGCACGCTCGACGAGGCCGTGAGCAGCAGGAGGTCACCGCGCCCGACCAGCCGTTCCGCGCCGGGCTGGTCGAGGATGACGCGGCTGTCGGCGAGAGAGGACACCGAAAAGGCAAGGCGCGAAGGGATGTTCGCCTTGATCACGCCCGTGATCACATCGACGGAGGGCCTTTGCGTCGCTATGACGAGGTGGATCCCCACGGCGCGCGCCATCTGGGCGATGCGGCAGATCGACTCCTCGACGTCGCGCGCCGCGACCATCATGAGGTCGTTCAGCTCGTCCACGACGATGAGGATGAACGGCAGCCGGACATGGCGGGTCTCAAGGTCCGCTCCTCGCAGGTTGCGGGTCCTTGTGGCCACCGGCGACGAGACCGGGTCGCCGCCGGCCAGCCAGTTGTCGTCGGTTTCTCCGTCGTCGGCTGCCACGGCGCCGTATTCGGCCTCGGTGTCGACAACGGCCTCCTCGTCGGAGCCCAGCTCCTCCCGCTCGGTGACGTCCAGATCGACCTCCGCCGCGGCCAGCTCGCCCAATTCGGTGTCGGCGAAGGCCAACTCGGCGAGCAGCGGCGCCCTGTCGGCGGCGCCAGTGGCCTCTGGGAGGGGCCCGCCGTCGAGCTCGCCCCGCTCGAAGGCGGCGTTGTAGCCGGCGATGTCGCGCATGCCGCACTCGGCGAGAAGGTCGTAGCGGCGTTCCATCTCGGTCACGGCCCACGACAGGGCGTTGGCCGCCCGTTTGGGGTTGACCACGACCTGGGTGAGCAGATGGGGAAGCCCGTTGTAGTGCCCGAGCTCGACCCGCTTCGGGTCCACGAGGATGAGGCGGACCTGGTCCGGCGTGGCCTTCATGAGGATCGAGGTGATGACCGAGTTGATGCACGACGACTTGCCGGCCCCGGTGGCGCCGGCGATCAACAGGTGGGGCATCTCTGCCAGGTTCACCATCACGGGCCTGCCGGCGATGTCCCTGCCGAAGGCCACCTCGAGGGGGTGGGTGGATCTCTGGGCCTCGATCGACTGCAACACGCTGCCGAGCGTGACGAGCTGGCGGTCACGGTTGGGCACCTCCACGCCGATCGCCGAGCGGCCCGGGATGGGGGCGAGGATGCGTACGTCAGGCGATGCCATGGCGTAGGCGATGTCCTTGGCGAGAGTGGTCACCCGCGCCACCTTCACGCCCGCGCCGAGCTCGAGCTCGAAACGGGTCACGGTCGGCCCGACCGTATAGCCGACGAGGTGCGTCTCGACGCCGTGGCCCGCGAGTGCCCTTTCGAGCACGTGCCCACGCTCCTCGATCGCCTTGCGGTCGAGGTCCTGTTCCTTGCTGCGTTTCAGGAGCTTTAGCGGCGGGAGCTTCCACACCCCGGAGGTCGGGGTGACCGGGAGACTGAGCTGCTCGGCCCTTCCTGCGACAGTCGCGGCGCGAAGCACGTCTCCACCGGACAGCTCCGCGCCTGCGACCCCCGCATCTGCCAGTCCCACGCGAATCTCACCAGCGCCGTCCTCCCCGGCTTGTACAGCCACGGCGGTCTGTTCGCCCTCCGACGCCCCGGGCAGCACCGAGACGTGGCCCGCGCCGGGCACGGGCGCACCACCGTTGGCAGGCCAGACGCCGAAACCGTCGGCGTCCGGAGCCGTGGCGGCCACGACGGCCGCCGGGCGCTCGGGCAGGGGCTGCACGCGCATGGCGGCGACCCAGTCCGAAAAGAGCCGGACCGTCCAGCGCGCCGTGGCCGCGAGAGCGCGCCCGACCACCCGTATGACGACGAGAAGGGGCATGCCCAAAAGCCCGCAGATCGACGCGATGGCGACGGCGCCGAGAACGACGGAGGCTCCGGCGACGCCGATGATCCTCGCGAGCCCGCCTCCGACGCCCGCGCCGACGATCCCGCCCGCCCCGCCGAGCACGTGCCACGTCGCCGAGGTCCCCGGTGAGCCTGCCACGAGGTCGGCGAGGCCGGCGGACATCACCACGAGGAGCACGAGGGCTGCGAGTATCCCTGCGAGGCCGCGTCTCGCCCGCCCCGCCAGGAGGATGACGGCGCCGACGACGAGAGATGCCGGCGCCACGTCAGCTCCCCAGCCGAAGGCACGGGCACTGTACTCGCGGAGCAGGTGGCCCGCCGGTCCCAGCAGGTTGCAGTAGATCCCGAGCCCAACCAGGACGCCGAGGACGAGCAGCGCCCAGCCCCAGGACTCTTCCGAAGGCGCCGCTATGAGCTCGACCAGCCGGCCGGCACCGCGGCCGATGGTGGTCGTCTTCGGGCGTGAGCGCGCGTGCCCGCCGCCCTTGCGCGGGACAGGGACCTTGGTGAGCTTCGGTCCCGCGCCCTTCGGTGCCGCGGTCCGCGGGGAACTTGCAGGTTTCCCCCTCGTCGGAGCATCGCGTGAGGCGCCGGACTGGCTCGAGATGACACGTCGAGACACTGCCACGATGCCCACAACGCTAACACCAGCCACTCCGGGCGACAGTGATCCCGGAAACCTCGCCTTGAGGAACTCCCTGCTCAGGCCTCGAGTACGAGCGGCACGATCATCGGCCGGCGGCGGGTCCGGTCGCTCACGATGCGCCCGACCGTCCGGCGGACCACGCGACGCAAGGCGTCCGGGTCCTGCGCACCTTCGCCGACGGCCACCTCGATCGCCTTCACGAGCGCCGAGCGGAGCTCCTCGACGACGGGCTCGGCGCCCGGCTCGTCGAGGAAGCCACGGCTCACGATCTCCGGGGAGCCGACGAGCTCGCCCGTGCGGGCGTCGACGGTGACCACGGCGACGACGACGCCCTCTTCCGCGAGCACGCGCCGGTCGCGAAGCACGCCCACGCCCACGTCGCCGACGATCCCGTCGACGAACACGTGGGCTGCGGACACCTCACCCGCGAAGTCGATCCCTTCGTCGCCGAGCTGCACCACGTCGCCGTCCTCGCAGATGAGGACCTCGTCAGGCGCCACGCCCATCTCGATTGCCAGGCGTGAGTGGCGCACGAGCATGCGGTACTCGCCGTGCACAGGAACAAAGCTGCGTGGCTTGGCAATCGACAACAAAGTGGCGAGCTCGCCCTGGTGGGCGTGACCGCTCTCGTGCACGTGGGCGACACCGGCATGGATGACCTCCGCGCCGCGCCGCGCCAGACCGTCCATCACCTTGGCGACGGCCCACTCGTTGCCGGGGATGGCGTGCGAGCTGAGCACGACGACGTCACCCTCCTCGATGTGGAGCCACCGGCTGTCGCCCGAGGCCATCTGCGCCAGGGCGGACATCGGCTCTCCCTGGGATCCCGTCGAGATGACGCATATCTCACCAGGGTTGTGGTCCCCGATGGTCTCGATGTCCGCGAAGCAACGGTCCGGGATCGTCAACATGCCGAGATCGCGGGCGATGCCGACGTTCTTCACCATCGAGCGCCCGAGCAGCGCCACCTTGCGCCCGCTCGCGATGGCGGCATCGGCGAGCTGCTGGATGCGGTGCACGTGGCTCGCGAAGCAGGCCACGACGATGCGACGACCCCTCTGCAGGAGGAAGATCCTCCTCAGCGACTCTCCGACTGCGCTCTCGCTGCCCGTGTAGCCCGGCAGCTCGGCGTTCGTCGAGTCCGCCAGCAAGAGGCGAATGCCTTCGGTGGCGGCGATCTGGCCGATACGGGCCAGATCGGTGCGCCGCCCGTCGACCGGTGTCAGGTCCAGCTTGAAGTCACCGCTGTGGAGCACGACGCCCTGGGCTGTGTGGAACGCAAGGGCAAAGCCGCTCGGCACCGAGTGCGTCACCGGGATGAACTCCACGTCGAACGGGCCGATCCTGCGCCTCTCGCCGTCGCGCACCTCCACCAGGGGGGCCTTTTGACCGAGGCCCGCCTCGTCGAGGCGGTTGCGAGCGAAGCCGAGCGTCAGGCCCGAGCCGTAGACGGGCGCGTCGACGTCGCGCATCAGATAGGCGAGCGCGCCCACATGGTCCTCGTGCCCGTGGGTGAGAACGATGCCGTCGACGTCGCCCGCCCGCTCGCGGAGCAGGCTGAAGTCCGGCAGCACGAGGTCCACGCCGGGCATCTCCGGGTTGGGGAACATCACCCCGCAGTCGAGGACCACAAGGCGCCCCGCCTGCTCGACGACCGCGCAGTTGCGGCCGATCTCGCCCAGCCCCCCGAGGAACGAGATTCGGACCGCTTCAGGCATCCGGGCTCTTCACCTCAGGTCCGGCCGGGCGCCCCGAGCGCCACAGGTCCAGTTCGGCGAGCATGGCGCGCGCCTTTGGCTCCAGCCAGTCCGGCGCCGGGCCCATGGGCAGGCGGCATTCGCCTGCGGGAAGCCCCTGCACCCTGAGAACGGCTTTGGTCGGCAACGGGTTGGGCGTCTCGTCGCTGGACTGGAAGGAGATCGGTTCGATAAGGGCCGCGTTCAGCTGCCGGGCCCCCTCGACATCACCTGCCAGGTAGAGCCTGATCATCTCCCCCAGTTCCCGGCCGACCCAATGCGAAGCCACACTCACGACCCCGACGGCGCCCACGGCGAGCAACGGCAGGGTCATCGAGTCGTCGCCGCTGTAGCAGTCGAACCCTTCTCCCGCCCTGGCCTTGAGCTTCGCGGCCCCGACCGGGTCACCGGACGCGTCCTTGACGGCGACGATGTTGGGAAAATCATGCACTAGCTGCAACATCGTGTCGAGGGCGACCTTGCGGCCGGTGCGCACGGGAATGTCGTAGACGATGACGGGCAGCGTCGTGGATAAGGCGACGGCGGCGAAGTGCGCGGCGATGCCGTGCTGGGAGGGGCGGTTGTAGTAGGGGGTGACGGCGAGGATCCCGGTTGCGCCGGCCTCGGTGGCCATATGCGTGAGCTTGACGGAGTGGGCCGTGTCGTTCGTCCCCGAGCCGGCTATCACCGGAACCGTGACGGCATGGGCCACGGCCGCCCAGAGCTCGGCCCGCTCCTGGTCGCTCACCGTCGGCCCCTCGCCGGTCGTGCCCGTCAGCACGAGCCCGTCACTGCCGTTCTCGACGAGGTGTCGGGCCAAAGTGACCGCACCGGCCAGGTCGAGACGCCCCTCGGCGTCGAAGGGCGTCACCATCGCGGTCACGACCGCGCCGAACCGCCCAGCGCGTCGAGCAGCCGTCACCACGGTCGCGGCCTTGTCACGGATCGAAAGCTAGCAGCACGGCGCTGGTCCATCCCGAAACTTGCGAGCGAGCCCTCAGAGCCGTGGCCTCAGAGCCCGAGAAGGCTCCCGAGCCCGACGGTCAGGCCTTCCATCCCGGCGACCCGGCGAACAGCCAGGAGCACGCCCGGCATGAAGCTCACCCGGTCCGACGAGTCGTGCCTGACCGACAGCGTCTCGCCCTTGAGTCCGAAGATCACCTCCTGGTGGGCTACGAAACCGGGCAACCTCACCGAGTGCACGTGCACGCCGCCTTGCGAAGTTCCCCCTCGTGCGCCGGCCAGGAGCTCGGTCTCGGTGGGGTCGGCGGCCCAGGGGCCGGCCGCGGCTTTGTCACGCGCGGCCTGCATGCGCCGGGCGGTCTCGAGCGAGGTCCCGGAGGGGGCGTCGCGCTTGCGGTCGTGATGGAGCTCGATGATCTCGGCCCCCGCGACGAAAGGGGCGCAGAGCTCCGCGCAGCGCATCATCAAAGCGGCACCGATGGAGAAGTTCGCGGCCACGATCGCATGGGCGTCACCCGAGAACAAGGACCTCAGCGAGTCGATGTCGGCCGCGTCGAGACCGGTGGTGCCGCATACCGCGTGAACACCGTGTTCGGCGCACCAGCGCAGGTTGTCGCGGGCCGCTTTGGCGATGGTGAAGTCGACCATCACCTCGGGCCCGGCACCGCCCGCTTGCTCGGGCGTGGCGGCGATCTCGAGGCCGGTGCCACGCAAGGCGGCCACCTCGTCGAGGGGCCGGCCCGCCGCCGCCGGGTCGACGGCCATTACGAGCTCGAGATCGGCTTCGGCCATCACCGCCGCGCAGGTCGCCGCTCCCATGCGACCGGCGGCTCCGAACACTCCCACGCGCACCATGACCTCACCGTAGCTGTTGGCATGACCTCCGACAGCCTGGACAGGTCGGGCGACAGCCGGGCGCCGGCTACGCGGACGGCCTCGCGCTCGAGGAGAAGTCCGCCTGGCTGAACGGACCCACCACGGCCAGTGAACGAGGACCGGTCAGCACCTTTGCGGCAGCGGCTCGAACCTCGTCGGCAGTGACCGCGGCCACGCGTCCGAGCAATTCGTCTGTCGTGAGGACAGAGCCGAACAACAACAGGGCGGAGCCGATCCGCGACATGCGCGATCCGGAGTCCTCGAGCGAGAGGAGCATGTCGGCACGAAGGTGCCCCTTTGCCACCTCGAGCTCACGCGCGGTGATCCCTTCGGCTCCGAGACGGTCGACCTCGCCGTGGAGCAATTCGAGCACCTCGTGGGCGTGCTCGGGCGACGTGCCGACAGAGATCGACAGCGTCCCGGCGTCGTCGTAGGCGCTGCGGTCGGACCCGATCGAGTACGCGAGCCCCCGTGTCTCCCGGATCTCCTGGAACAGCCTGCTGGACAGTCCCCCACCGAGAATGTGGTTGAGCACGGCGAGTGTGAAACGGTCGCCCGAGTGGCGGTCCGGAGCCCGGAACCCGAGGACGAGCTGTGTCTGCTCGGTCACCCGCGTCTCGACCACGAGTGGGACGGCGTCGTCTCCGGGCGGCCGGCGCAGCGGGGGGCGCCCACCGTGGCGGCCGGCGAAGCGGGCCTCGATGGCGAGCGCCAGGCGCTCGTGATCGAGGTCGCCCGCGGCGGCGATCACCATGTTGCCGGGCAGATAGTGCTCGTCGAAGAACGCGCGGATGGCCGGAACAGTCACGGCGCGGATGACCTCCGGCTCGCCGAGGACCTCGCGGCCCAGGGGGTGGCCCGGGAACATGGCATTCGCGAAGTGCTCCTGGACGACGTCGCTGGGCTCGTCGCGGTGCATGAGGACCTCTTCGAGGATCACCTGGCGCTCGGCGTCGACCTCGTCGGGCCGAAGCGCCGGGCGGCAGAGGATGTCGCAGAGGATGTCCAGGCCGAGCTCGACGTGCTCTGCCAGCACCCTCACGTAGAAGGTCGTGTACTCCTTGGTGGTGTAGGCGTTCATGTCGCCGCCCACCGCGTCGACCTCCTCGGCGATCTCGCGCGCTGTGCGTTCGGGGGTCCCCTTGAAAAGGAGGTGCTCGAGGAAGTGCGAGATCCCCGCCTGTTGCGCAGTCTCGTCACGCGAGCCCGTCCCGACCCAGACGCCGATACTGAGCGAGGCGACCTCTGGCATCGCCTCGCTCACGAACCGGATGCCGCTTGCGAGCGTGGAGGTCCTGATCATGGGCGGTCGGCCCGTCGTGTGAGGAAGCCCACGAGGATCAGCTCAGCGCCCGCCGCTCCTCGGGCGACGGCGGGCTGTGCCCGGGCCGCCACCCGAACCGCGGCGTGCGCCGCCCCCGGACTCCGGGCGGCGTGAGCCGCCGGCCGGTGGTCCCCCGGCCAGATCCGCGGGGCCGAGATCGCCGAAGGTGGACTGGAGCTCGCTCTCGAACGCGTCCTCGAACGAGGGGCGCCGCCGCGGGCGAACCGTGTCGTCGGCTCCCGGTGCAGCTTCGGTGCTGCCACGACCGCCCTGACGCCTGGCACCGCCGTTGCCGGTCTCCGGGCGGCCTTCGGAAGGAGCTTCGCCGCCCTCGGCAGGTGCGAGATCGCCCGCCAACGACAGCGAGACCTTGCCTTGGGGGTCTATCTCGTCGACACGGACCTCGACCTCCTGGCCGAGAGTGACGACGTCCTCGACGCGCTCGACCCTCTTGCCCTGGCCGAGCCTGGAGATGTGGACCAGGCCGTCACGACCCGGGAGGATGTTGACGAAGGCCCCGAACTTGGTGATGTTCACAACCCTGCCGCTGTACACGACTCCCACTTCGGGCGTCGGCGGGTCGAGGATGAGCTCGATGCGGCGGCGGGCCTCGTCGACGACCGAGCGCTGCTTGGCGCCGATGGTGACCGTGCCGACCGTACCGTCGTCGTCGATGTTCACGTCCGCGCCGGTCTCTTGCTGGATGGCGTTTATGACCTTGCCCTTCGGGCCGATGATCTCGCCGATCTTGTCGACGGGCACCTCGAAGCTCACGATCTTCGGGGCGTTCTCCCCGACCTCCGCGCGAGGTGCCGAGATGGCCGCCAGCATGACTTCCAGGACCCTGAGCCTGGCGTCACGCGCCTGGCTCAGGGCCTGGGCCAGCACGTCGGCCGGCAGCCCGGCGATCTTGGTGTCGAGCTGCAGCGCCGTCACCACGTCCGCGGTGCCGGCGACCTTGAAGTCCATGTCACCGAAGGCGTCCTCGGCACCGAGGATGTCGGTGAGGGTCGTGTACTTGCCCTCGGCGAACACGAGCCCCATGGCGATGCCGGCGACGGGCGCCTTTATGGGCACTCCTGCGTCCATGAGCGACAGCGTGGACCCGCAGACCGAGGCCATCGAGGTCGACCCGTTGGAGGAGAGGACATCCGAGACGAGTCGCAGCACGTAGGGGAACTCGCTCTCGGGCGGGATGACGGGCAGAAGGGCGCGCTCGGCGAGCAGGCCGTGGCCGATCTCGCGGCGCTTGGGGCCGCGCATGAAGCCGGTCTCACCTGTCGAAAAGGGCGGGAAGTTGTAGTGGTGCATGTACCGCTTGGACTCGTCGATGCCGATGGTGTCCAAGAGCTGGTTCATCCGCGGCATGCCGAGGGTGCAGACGTTGAGCACCTGGGTGTCCCCGCGCTCGAACAGGGCCGAGCCGTGCGCGGTGGGCAGCAGCCCGACTTCGGCGGCGAGCGGCCGTATGTCGCTCGGGCCGCGTCCGTCGATGCGCACGCCCTCGGAGACGATCCGCTTGCGGACGACCTTCTTCGTGTAGGCGCGCGCGGCCGAGCGGAGCTCGCGCTCGCGATCTGGGAACTCACCGAGGAGCTCGGCGACGATGGCGTCCGTCGCCTCGTCCAAGGCGGCGTTGCGCTCGGTCTTGGTCGTGATGGCATTCGCCTTCTCGAGACGGTCGGCACCTGCCTCGGTGACACGTGCCAAGACGTCGTCGCCGTAGTCGACGAACAGGTCGAACTCGATCGTGTCCTTCGACCCGGCCGTGCGAACGAGCTCCCGCTGGAGCTCGATCGACTCGCGGATCCAGGTCTTTGCGACCTCGAGACCGTTGGCGATGACGTCCTCGGTCACAGGCGGCGCACCCTGGGCGAGGTACTCGAAGGCCTTCTCGGTCCCCCCGGCCTCCACCATCACGATCGCCACGTCGGCGTCGGCTTCCTCGCTAAGGGCCCGGCCGGCCACGACGAGCTCGAACGTGGAGGCATCGCCCTCCTGGTAGGTGGCGTGCGGGAGCCAGGTCCCCTCTGTCGAGTAGGCGATGCGGACAGCACCGATGGGTCCGTCGAAGGGAATGCCCGAGATCATGAGGGCCGCCGACGCGGCGTTGATCGCCAACACGTCGTGGGGGTTCAAAAGGTCGGCACCGAGGATCGTCCCGACGATGTGAACCTCGTTGCGGAACCCCTCCGGGAACGACGGCCGAAGCGGCCGGTCGATGAGGCGGCATGTCAGGATCGCCTGGTCGGTGGCCCTACCCTCCCGCCGGAAGAACGACCCGGGGATCTTGCCGGCGGCGTACATCCTCTCTTCGATGTCCACGGTGAGGGGAAAGAAGTCGGTTCCCTCACGCACTTTGCGGGCAGCCACCGCGGTTGCGAGCACGACGGTGTCGCCGATCCGGGCGACAACGGCACCGTCCGCCTGGCCGGCGAGCTTGCCGGTCTGGAAGGACAGGGTCCGGTCGGTCCCGCTGATGGGGGCCGACACGGTGATGGCATCAGCCATGACACTCCTATGTGATTGGGGCGCCACGCCTTGCCAGTTCCCAGTCGGCGTGCACCGGAGCCGTCCATTGCGACCGGACCCGGTAATCGGCGACTGGCAGCTGGCGCCGTCTGGCGCCGCTTGTCTTCGTACGGGCGGCTCACGCCGGTGAAGATGACCCCGACTGCCGCCCTATGTCGACCCGGGACGGCTCGGCCATCCCGGGGGGTTCCTGGCTTCCTAGCGCCGGATCCCGAGCCGGGAGATCAACGTCCGGTATCGCTCGACGTCGTTGTCCTTCACGTAGTCGAGCAGGCGGCGCCGGCGACCGATGAGCTTCATCAGCCCGCGCCGGGTGTGGTGGTCCCCCCGGTGGATCTTCAGGTGTTCGGTGAGGTGGTTGATGCGTCCGGTGAGGAGCGCCACCTGCACCTCTGGGGAGCCGGTATCGGTCTCGTGAAGCCGGTGCTCGGTGATCGTGGCCGTCTTGTCGGGCATGCGTGAGTGGCGTGCTTTCTTGCTGTACCGGCCGGCCACGCCGACCCGGCGGGAAAGGAAGGGTAAACATCCCGGCCCGGCGCACGCGCCGTGCCGCACCGACCTGGGCCGGCACCGATCACGATAGCAGGTCGTCCGCCACGCGGCACCACGGCCAGGACCTCACACCTGGCGCGGGTCGATTTCGACGCGCGTGCCCGCCGCCGGCTGGCCGGCCGCGGCCAATGCCCCGGCGAGCGCCTCGGGGCTGGCCGCCCGGAGGAGGAAGCGGCCGCCGCCTGAGCCACCCACCTCGACGGCGAGGCCCGAGCGGCCAAGGCGCCCCGCGAACTCGTCGGCCCCGTCCCCGCTCACAAGCGCGAGGGCGGTGCTGGGCGGGAGCCTGAGCAGGGCGCGGCGTGTCTGCTCCAACGCCGCGAGCCGGCCGGGATCGGCGTGCACGGCCGCGGCCAGGACCTCGTGGCCGGGCAGGCGCGTCCTCACCACGACACGGCCTTGCCTGCGCCGGCCGCCCACAACCCGGGAGGCGAGCGCCAGCAGGGCTAGTGCCTGCTCCGCCGAGCGATAACGGGCCGCCAGGAGCTCGTGGTCGAAGTCGAGGAACAGGACGAGCGAGGCCGGTGGCGCCCGGTGCAAGACGGCCTCGGTGCCCACCAGGACGGGCGCGACGGAAAGGCGCTCGTCCGGTGCCGAGCCGGCACGGCCGACCTCGGCCACCTCCAGTCCCGTGAGAGCGGCGAGATCCTCGCGCACGCGTGCCACGCCGGGGCGAACGATCCTCGGCCGGGTGGGCCCGCACGTGGGGCACAGAGCCGGTCCGAAGGAGGCACACCTCGGGCAGTTGAGCACGGCCACGTGGCCTTGAGCCGGCTTTTCCACCTGGATGAGAGCCGCACCGCAGACCTGGCAGCGCAGAAGGCTCCGGCAGTGCCCGCAGGCGAGCAGGCGGGCGCGGCCGGTCCGGTTGAGCACGGCCAGAACGGGCCTTTTCGGCTCCCCGCCGACGGCCTCCCGGATGAGCGTCGCGATCCGGGTCGGATACCCGCCCGCCCGCGGGTCCTCGTCGCGGGCGTCGATGAGCTCGACCGGCGCCCATCCGGCGCGCTCGGCCTCGCGCGACAAGGTGACGAGCGGTCGAGCCTCGAGCAGGTCGAGCGTCGGGCATGCGCTCACCAGCAGGCACGGGGCGCCCGCGCGTCGGGCGCGCTCGTCCGCGAGCACCGTCGCCCGCCAGGTGGGGACGCGTTCTTCCTGGTAGGAGTCCGCGTGGGCATCCAGCACGACCACGGCGCCAAGTTTCGCGACCGGCGAGAGCACTGCCGACCGGGCGCCGACGACGACCCGGCCCCCCGACGCCGCCTCCGCCCAGGCCTCGGGTTGAAGAGCGACCGGATGACCGGACCGCCCGAGGCGGCTCGCCAGGGTCACCGCGTCGGACCGCGAGGCGGCGAGCACCAGCACGTCGCCGTCGGAGCCGGCCGTGGCGATGGCGGCCTCGACGACCGAGAGCCTCGGTGCCGCCGGCGGGAGCCTCAAGACGGCACAGCCCAACGAGAGCGCCTGCAAGCTGGCCACGGCTATCTCTGACTCGACAGCAGCGCCCCCGGACCGCCCGCCGGCCTCTCGAGGCTTCGCTCGGGGCGGCAGGGCCCGAACAGTGCGCGGCGCTGAGGCCGTGACGAGAAGCGGCCGTAGGCGGCCCGCGTACCGCCACGCCGCCCATCGGCTGAGCTCGACGACCGCCGGTGGCGGCCCGAGGGACACGAGCTCGCTCACCGGGCGGAGATCGATCTCGGCCGCCAGGTCGGTCGCCTCGGCCACCACCCAGCCCCTGACCCGCCGCCCGTGCAGGAGGACGCGGACGACACAGCCAACCGTCAGGCTGCCTACGAGGTCCGCGGGGACCTCGTAGGCGAACGTGCGGTCGATCCCGCTCACGTCGGGCAGGACCTCGACAACTCTGTTCATCGCGCGGGGAGACCTCGCCCCTGGAAAGGCACCGGGCCG
>Ga0181520_10007885_pt1 | contig 15408 bp, 13 predicted proteins | sample PEATcosm2014_Bin_29_FD_132451 | JGI IMG/M metagenome (GOLD analysis project Ga0181520, IMG submission 132451) | Peatland microbial communities from MTU Mesocosm Facility, Houghton, MI, USA - PEATcosm2014_Bin02_30_metaG | ecosystem: Environmental > Terrestrial > Soil > Wetlands > Peat | place...
AAAGCCGAGGAAGCCCGCTTCCCGCAACTGGCTGAAGCCATGGCCTTTATCAAGCGTCTGTAGCAAAACGAGACCATGCTAGCAACGCTGTCACTGCTAGCAATGCTAGCAGGCCTATGCTAGACTATTTCCATGCCGACGATCACTATTCGCAATCTCGACGAAACAGTCAAACGGAGGCTCCAGGTACGCGCCGCCCTAAACGGCCGTTCCATGGAAGCCGAAGTGCGCGAGTTGCTTTCTCAACTGGCGGCAATCGAACCCCCGCTGCCCACGCAGGGTCTTGGGACCGCTATCCATAACCGCTTCGCCGCACTCGGAGGCGTGGAGCTCGAGATTCCACCTCGCCAGTTCTCGAGCCGCCAGGGCAAAGAAACGGTGCAGTCTAATGCCAGGCCACCACTCGAAGAAGACTTCGGAACCGCGATTCACAAGCTGTTTGCCCCGCTGGGTGGGGTCGAGCTCGAAATTCCTCCGCGTCGAAAATCACACCGCCCAATTCCAACATTTGAATAATGATCGTCTTCGATACGAACGTCATCTCGGAGACAATGCGTCCCGCGCCAGAGCCAGCCGTCCTTAGCTGGATCCACTCCATCCCGCGCCGTGAAATCTGGACCTGCACCGTCGTCCTTGCCGAGCTCTTTTCCGGTGTGGACCTGATGGCCGCCGGCAAGCGCCAACAGCTCCTTCGGGAGAAAATGGAGCAACTGGTCCCGGCGCTTTTCTTGAACCAGATTTTCCTCTTCGACCTCGCGGCGGCCCGCGCCTACGGACCCATTCTGGCCGCTCGCAGGGCAAGCGGACGCCCCATCGACCAATTCGACGCTCAGATTGCCGCAATAGCAAAAGCCAACGGAGCCACCCTGGCCACTCGCAACACCCCCGACTTTGAGGATTGCGGCATCCAGCTCGTCAATCCCTGGCAAGCAGCCTGAGCTCCTGCTTCTTTCTCTCCTCAAACCCACCGTGCTAGACTTCCCGCGCATCGCTTTCTGCTGATTTCCAGGTCGCCAAGCAACCGCCAGGTGACCCAACCCAGCACACAGAAGCCAAGCACCCGGAGACCACCATGAAAAATCCGCTACCCGATTCCCTCGAATCCAATCCCACGCTCCGTTTTCCCTTTTCCCGTCGCGCCTTCATCAAGACCGCCGGCGCCGCTGCCGGAGCTGCCGCCATTCTACCCAGCCGCGTCTGGAGCCAGGCCCGTCCCTCCGCATCGAACCGCATCACGATAGGAGTCATCGGCTGGGGCATGATGGGCCCCGCGAACACCAAAGCCTTTCTCGAGCAGGCCGACTGCCAGGTCGTCGCCGCCTGCGACATCCACAAGGATCACCTTCAAGCCGCCGCCGACACAGTCAACAAGAAGTACGGCAACACCGACTGCAAGGCCTACCACGACTATCGCGAACTGATGGCCCGCGACGACATCGATGCCGTCATGATCGCCGTCCCCGACCACTGGCATGCCATTCTCGCCACCACCGCCGCCGAGCGCAAAAAAGACATCTACGGCGAAAAGCCTCTCGCCCGCACCATCGCCGAACAGCAGGCCATCGTCCGCGCGGTCGAGAAGAACAACATTATCTGGCAAACCGGCTCATGGCAGAGGTCCGTTCCCAACTTCCACAAGGCGGCGGAGATCGTCCGCAACGGCCTCATCGGCCAAGTCGTCCATGTTGAAGTCGGCCTTCCCGGCGGCCATCACGACTTTCCCAACACCACGCCGCCCCTGCTCGCCAAGCTGGCAGCGCTCCCCGAAAAGATCACCGATCTCTCCCTCGTCGTCCCCGGAACCCCGGCCTGGGATCTGGCCGTCAGCGACCCGCCCGCCGAACTCGACTATGAAACCTGGATCGGCCCGTCCAAAATGGAGCCTTACATCGAAACCCGCGTCTACCAAAACTGGCGCTGGAATTACAACACCGGCGCCGGCCAGTTGCTCGACTGGATCGGCCATCATGGCGACATCGCCCACTGGGGTCTCGGCTTCGACCTCACCGGCCCCTCCGAGATCGAAGGCCACGGCGAGTTTCCCGCCCCCAACGCCCTCTGGAATACCGCCACCGCTTACCGCATCGAGTGCAAATACCGCAAGGAAGTCACCGGTTATGGGAGCGACGTTTCTTTAACCATCGCTGGAGGTCATCCCTCTATCGCTATGGGAACAAAATGGATCGGCACCGACGGTTGGGTCTGGGTCGACCGCGGCGCCTTCGACGCCTCCAATCAGGATTGGATCAAGCCAGACTCCCTCCCCGAGCAGCTTCGCAAGGTCAAGCTCTACGAGTCAGCCGAGCACCGCCGCAACTTCCTCGACTCCGTCAAATCGCGCAAGCCCACTATCGCCCCTGTCCAAACGGCCCATCACTCCACGATTCCCGGCCATCTCGGACTGATCTCCATGCTGGTTGGCCGCAAGCTAGAGTGGGATGTCGCCAACCAGAAGATCCTCAACGACCCCGAGGCGAACGCACTCCTGTCGCGCCCCTATCGGGCTCCCTACAAGCTAGCCTGATCCGGCCGGCAAACGGCCGTCTTCCGCAGATTGCAAAGGGCCTCGAAAGAGGCCCTTAGCTTTTCTTCCTGGTCACCGCAGAAAATGCCGCGATCGCCTGGACGACCTTTTTGCCGCCGCAATGCGGGCAAGCCACGCCCCCTTTTTCGACGTCGGCCATGTGCAAAGTCTGGGTAAACTCCTTGTTGCAGTCCTGACACAGAAAAACGTAGGTAGACATAGCCATTCTCCAGCCACATAATAGCTCTACTTGGGCCCTGCGGATACCCTGATCGCAGCTAAATTTTCGACTAACCTCGCCCCGGGTTTCCACCGTCCACTTTTTCCATGCTCCGGATTCAAACCTAATACATGCAAATGTTTATAGAGATTTCCTCAAGTCTGCGCGATCGTCACGGTATGCTGCTGGTAGCGGCCGTTAAGCACCGCCTGACGATAACGGATATCCGGACTAACCACATCGACCAAGTCTTCCCGGTGCTGCGGAAGGCCAAGCCGGTGGATGTCCCCGAGTTCAAGAAGGAACTGAGAACGAAGCTGGCCCGGCGGCCCAGGTAGGTGTTGCTTTGACCTGTGTTCCGGCGTCTAATGGGGAAGGAGATTGCTATGGCCGCCAAGCATTTCTGGACATCGTTCGTTGACGGACTCACAGGTGAGGGAATGTTCGGTGATCTTCGTCCGCCCGGGAGCCCCACCAGGATGTTTCAGCCCGAACCGGCTGGCCAACCTCTTCTTGTGGTTACGGCGCCTCCGGGTTATTCGATAAATCGGGAGGAAATCGCTGCTCTGAAAGTCATACTCCAGCGCGCGCTTGACGAAGCCGCGATGGAACGTGTGAGAGTTGACGCTCCAGACCTATCGAACGAAAGCTGTATGGTCGGATAATTTCCATGCCGAAAGCGAAAGACACTGAGCAAGCTTTCCTGGGTTTGACCCCAACTCAATTCCTGGCGCTCTCTGACACCAAGGCCCTAGCCTTGATGCATGCACAGTCTGCTATCGAATGGCAGCAGGCCGTACACGCGCTGGCAGGTCTAGTGCTGGGCACAATAACCTATCTGGCCTCACTTGTGGTGTGCTTCCACTTAGCCAAACTGGGCTTTCCGAAGCTTGCTGCCATGGCTCTTGGTACGCCTGTACTGACTGTTATCAAGCGTATTTTGGACAGCCGTATTTAGGCCTGGTGCTCGGCGCGCCTGACCCATTAGTAATCTTGCTAAATCGCTAAGTCCTGTAAAAATCAGACATACGCTGGATCACCTGAACAAGCCCTTGAGCCCTGCCACAACTTGCTACCTTTCCTCCAAATCTGCAATCGCCGCCAACCTCTAATTCATCCCATCGAAAACCTCCCGATAGGCGCTTGTCCTGGGGAGTAAACGCAGCGGATGATCACTGTTAACCCATATGGCACAAGCCCGTCTTATGTGCAGAAGTGATTGACAAGTTTTTTCTACTCAAGGGTATCTTCTAAGCAGGAATAACTTTCCGCTCGCGAAAAGAGGTCATGACCTTCAAGCTGAGACTATTCGTCCTTATCCCTTTGTCGCTCCTGCTGCCGGCTCTCCCTCGGCCGGCCGCTGCGCAAATGGGAGTACTGCGTGGCGAAGTCGTCGATCCCAGCGGAGCGGTTGTCCCAAAAGCGCAAATCAAGCTCCTTCATCGCAGCGAGGTTAAGCAGACCCAATCCAGCGCCGAAGGACGATACACGATTCAAACCGAAGCCCCGCGCACCTATACCATCAAGGTCTACGCCAAGGGCTTCGCGCCCCTCACACTTGAAGGCATCTCTCTGGCTGCCGGGCATGTAAAGGAATTGAATCTACCCCTGGAAATCGCGGCCGACCGTGAGGTCGTCACCGTCACGGCCCAGGCCAACAAGGTCGGCGTCAACCCCGATCAAAACTCCAGCTCGCTGGTCTTCAAAGGCGCCGACCTCAATGCCCTTTCCGACAATCCGGACGAGCTGCAAGCGGAGCTCCAGCAGTTAGCCGGTGCCGCCGCCGGACCCAATGGCGGCGAAATCTATATCGATGGATTCGCCGGTGGCCAGCTTCCCCCCAAGTCTTCCATCCTCGAAATTCGCGTAAATCAGAACCCCTTCTCCTCCGAGTTCGACCGCATCGGATACGGCCGCATCGAGGTCATCACCAAGCCCGGCTCTGAAAAATTGCATGGCAGTCTGGCGGGCTACGGCAACACCTCCGCAACCAACTCGCCAAACCCCCTGCTCTCCCAGCAGCCGGACTACGATCTCTACTCCTACTCCGGATTTGTCTCCGGCCCGCTCGGAAAGAACGCTTCCTTCTTCTTCAGCGGCGTCTATGTCAAAAAGCAGAGCCAGAACATCGTCGATGCCGTCAACCCCCAAGACACGACGGCGAGCATCAAGCAGGCGGTCCCCGATCCCTCCAGCGTGACGGTGCTTAACCCGCGCTTCGATGTGCAGGTCGGCAAGCACATGCTCACCTTCCGTGATTACTTCTACAAGTCGTCCGAATCCGGGGCTGGCGTCGGTGCGCTCAATCTGCCTCAGCAGGCCATGAGCGTCAAAGACGAAGAAAACACCTTCCAGTTCGGCGACACCTTCATCGTCGGCCCGCGTCTGCTCAACGAGCTGCATCTCGAATGGCGCCACGCCCGCACCAATCAGACGCCCAGCTCCCTTTTGCCCACCATCGTCGTCTCCGGCGCCTTCATGGACGGAGGCAACAACGCCGGCGTACTTCAGGACCACCTCGAGGTCTTCGAGCTTCAGGACTATGCCACCGCTACTGCAGGCAATCACACCCTTCGCTTCGGCGTCCGCGCCCGCGCCAATCTCGACACCAACTTGTCCACGGCCGGCAGCAACGGAACCTACGTCTTCAGTTCTGTCGCTGCCTACCAGGCAAGCCAGCCAACCCAGTACTCCGCCACAGTCATTAATAATCCTGTTGCTCGCACGCTGGTCCTCGATGGCGCGGCGTTCTTCCAGGACGATTGGCGGATCAAACCGAACTTCATGCTCGGCCTTGGCGTTCGTTACGAGGACCAGAACTGGATCCACGACCATAACAACTGGGCGCCCCGCCTGGCCTTGGCCTGGAGCCCCGGCCGCCCCAGCAGTTCCCCGGCAAGAACCGTCATTCGCGCCGGCTACGGCTGGTTCTACGATCCCTTTACCGTGCCCTCCTCCTTCAGTTCCTTCGGCGGCGCGCCCTATATTATCCAGACCCTCCACGACAATCAAATCAATCAGCAGAGCTACGTGGTCACGAACCCGTCCAGCTCAACCCCGGTGACCGTCCCCTCCTACCACACCATCGACCAGCACTTTAAAACGGCCCTCAACATGCAGGCCGGAGCAGGAGTCGACCAGCAACTCACCAGCAAGTGGACGGCGAACATCACCTATCTCTTCACTCAGGGCGTGCATCAATACATGTCGAACAACGTAACCGCGCCCGCCTTCAACCCCGCCACCTACACCGTCACCGGCGCAACGCCCACGGCTTACAACTACCAGTTCCAATCCGGCGGCGTCTTCAAGCAACACCAGATCGTCTTCACCAGCAGCGTGCAAACCCGGCGATTCGTCCTCAACGGCGCTTACACCTTCAACATCGCCAAAAGCGATACCGATGGTGTCTATTCGTTCCCCTCCGTCGCTCAGAACCCGGGCCTCGACTTTGGCCGCGCCACCTTCGGCGTCCGCCACCGCGTCACATTGATGAACAGCTACACGGCGCCCTGGGGCTTTGTCTTTTCATCCTTGCTCACCGCACAAGCGGGAACTCCTTACAACCTGACCACCGGCTACGACCTCACCGGCAACAATCAGTTCAACTCCCGCCCTGCGTACGGAGTCTGCGGCGCTCCCGGCGTCGTTTCCACGCGCTATGGCTGCCTCGACACTAATCCCTCCGGCAAGGGTGAGCGCATCGTTCCCTTCGGCGTCGGCCTGGGACCGGCAAACGCCCTCCTCGATGCCCGCGTCAGCAAGACCTTTGGCATTGGTCCAAGAATGCAGACCGAGTCCGGCGGCGATACCTTCTCCGGTGGTGACGATGTCAGCGACCGCGGCCTAAGTAGCGGCGGAGCCGCCATCAAGCTCAACGCAGGCGCCCCGCGCCGCTATACCCTCACCCTGGTCGCCGGAGCATCCAACGTCCTCAACATCGTCAATCTCGCCCCGCCCAACGGCGTCCTCATCTCCCCCATCTTCGGCAAGTCGCAATCCCTCGCCGGCGGCGCGTTTCAGAACCCCACCCCCGGTAACCGCGCCATCATCTTCCAGATGAATCTTTCCTTCTAGTCCCCCACCGGCGTTGCCGTCCCGCGCGAGATGAAACTTCTGCCTGCCAATGCCGCCGCCAACTCGCCAACTCGCCATGTCCGCGAAGCGGACGCTAACTTGCTGAATTTATTACAACAATCTACGCGCACTTTCACGCGAATCACCGATAATTCCGGCTCAACAGCAACTTTGTTTCTCTTTAGAAAGTCTCCAGGACCGAGGACGCAATGGCACCCCGGGTACCGCTTGGACTCCCAGCTTACGGAAAAACTCTTATTCTTTAATAACTCTTATCTAGGAAAAACTCTTATTACGGGATTGCTTTGAATCAGCACGATCCACCGCCACCTCACCCCTTCCCGCACAACCCCAGCAGCACCTCCCCAAACTTCTCCACCTTCGCCGGCCCCATCCCTTCAATCTGCAACAACTCTCGCGGACTCCCCGGCCGCGCCTGCGCCAGCGCATTCAGCGTCCGATCGTGCAGCACCACATACGCCGGAACCCGCAGCCGTTTCGCCTCCGCCGCCCGCCACTCCCGCAACCGCGCCGCCAGAGCCACACCCTCCGCCGACAAAGTCACCGGCCCCGCCTCCACCTTCTTCGCCGCGGCCTTGGTCTTTTTCGCCCCAGGCCCACCATCGGCCCGCGCCTCAAACGCATCCACAATCCCATCGCTGATCAGCAGCGCCACCGGAGTCGTCCGCCGCACCTCCATCCCCGCATCCGTCAGCCGCGCCTTGCGATACCGAATCGCCTCCCCGTCCTTCTCGAATTCCGCCTCCTCAATCTCGATCAGCCCCGCCCTCACCATCGCATCCAGCAACGCTTCAAAATCGTTTCGGCTGATTCTTCCCACCATGTCTAGATTCCGCTGCAGCGTCCCTGTCGCTCTGTAATCCACCGCCCGCAGCTCGTCCACGATCTCCTGCAACATCCCCCGCTCCGCCGTCGTCGCGTGCCGGAATTGCCTCAGCTCCGCCCCCGCCGGATCGCACACATCGCATTTCCCGCACGTCCGGCTCGCATCCGCCACATCCCCAAAGTGCCGCACCAGCGCCGCCATCCTGCATTCGGTCGAAGTCGTAAACCGCAGCACCTTCTCAAACTGCTCCGCCCGGTACCGCGCCTGGATGGTATAAGTCTTCTTCCAGCCCGTCCCGCCCCTGGTCACCAGGCCCCCAAAGTCCACCCGAGCCCCGCCGTGGATTTCCAGTTTTTCCAGCGCCCTATCAAACTCTTCTTCACCTAGTTTCGAGGCTCCCCGCAGCTCCTCCACCGCCCGCGGCTCCTCGCCGAGCGCCTTGAAAACCTGGTTCAGATTCTCCACCGGCGGATAATCACGATTCAGAAAAAAGTCATGGGTCCGCTGGTCCGCATAACTATGCATCAGGTATGTCCGGCTTTGCGCCCCATCCCGCCCCGCCCGGCCAATCTCCTGGTAATAGCCCTCCAGCGTCGCCGGCAATCCCGCATGAATCACCGTCCGAATATCCGCCTTGTCGATCCCCATGCCAAACGCGATGGTCGCCACCACCACCTCCAGTTCCCCCGCCTGGAACGCCTTCTGCACCCGCTCCCGCGTCTCCGCATCCAACCCTGCGTGGTAAGCCGCTGCGGCAATCTTTCCTCCTCTACCCGCCACTCCAGAAGCAAGGACGCCCGCAAGGGCCTCCGACTGCTTCCTCGAAACCGCATAAACAATCGCCGGCCGCCGCGCCGGATCGGCCAGCAAATTCGCAATCGTCCCCGCCCGCTCCGGCACCGCCAGCTCCACCACCTCAATCGCCAGGTTCTCCCGCCGGAACCCATGAATGAACTTGAGAGGCTTCACCATCCCCAGTTGCTCCAGGATGTCCGCCTGCACCGAAGGCGTCGCCGTCGCCGTCAACGCCACCACGGGAGCCGCATTCTCCCCACCCCGCAGCCCCGGCAGATGCTCCCCCAGCATCCGGTAATCCGGCCTGAAATCGTGTCCCCATTGCGAAATGCAATGCGCCTCGTCAATCGCGATCAGCGCCAGCCGCTTCTTGGCCAGCATCTGCGGAAACCCCGGCACCCGCAGCCGCTCCGGAGCAATAAAAAGAAATTGCAGTTGACCGCTCAGGTAATCCACGCAAGCCTGCCGCGCCACCGCCCGATCCAGCCCCGAGTGAATCCGCGCCACCTTCAGCCCCAGCGCCCCCAGCTTCGCCGCCTGGTCTTCCATCAGCGCAATCAGCGGAGAAATCACCAGCGCCGTCCCGCCCCTTGCAATCGCCGGCAACTGGTAGCACAAGCTCTTCCCCGCCCCCGTCGGCATCACCAGCAGCAGGTCTCGCCCCTCGATCGCCGCGCGGCACACCGCCTCCTGGCCTGCCCTGAACCCGGCAAACCCAAACACCGCCCGCAACAGCTCCTTCAGATTTTCGGCTTCCCCGTCCTTACCCAACTCCATCCCATCCCAAGCGCAAAATCGCCGCGCGCTTCCCTACTCCCAACTCTACAGGACCGATTTATCGCACCATCGCCACAGAAATCACCCGTGCTTGAACATCGTGCCGTCGCACAAATCCGCCAACTTGCCAACCTGCGATTTCCGCGAAGCGGAAGCCAACCTGCTGTCCTTTTTGAAGAATCCTCCCAGACTTAGGAATGAACTTCAGTTTCACCACACCAGGGAAGGGGCCGAGCGCCGGGGGCTGGGTGCTGGGTGCCCCATTCATCGCAGCCTCATCGCGATGAGTGGGATCGCATGAACCCCACCAACACCCCACACCCGGCCCATATAAACTCGGAATAGCAACCCGCTCGATCACGCATCAGGAACCCCCAAACTTGAGCCCCACGGAAAAAACAACCCGCGCCGGCGTCACCGATTCACGGCCCCGCACGCCCCCGCCCCACGCCTGGCGCGCTCTCGGCCATCGCAACTTCCGTCTCTTCTTCGGCGGCCAGAGCATCTCCCTCATCGGCACGTGGATGACCCGCATCGCCACCTCCTGGCTCGTCTACCGCCTCACGGGATCGGCTCTGTTGCTGGGCACAGTCAGTTTCGCCGGCCAAATCCCCACCTTTATCTTTGCCCCCTTCGCCGGCGTCTGGATCGACCGCCTCAACCGCCGCAAGCTCCTCGTGTGGACGCAGACCGCCTCCATGGTGCAATCGCTAGCCCTCGCCGCCCTCACGCTCTCCCACCACATCACCATTCCCTTGATCCTGTTTCTCAGCGTCACCCAGGGCATCATCAACGCATTCGACATGCCCGGCCGCCAGTCCTTCATGGTGCAGATGGTGGAAGACCGCGCCGACCTCGGCAACGCCATCGCCATCAATTCCTCCATGGTCAACATCGCCCGCCTCATCGGCCCCTCGCTGGCCGGCATGTTGATCGCCGCCACCAGCGAAGGCTGGTGTTTCCTGATCGACGGTATCAGCTACATCGCTGTCATCGCCTCGCTCCTCGCCATGCGCATCAATGTGCCGCAAGTCCTGAAAACGGCCACCTCCATGGCTCACGAGTTGCATGAGGGTTGGACCTACGTCTGGCAATTCCTGCCCATCCGCAACATCCTGCTGCTCTTTGCCGTGGTCAGCCTCATGGGCATGCCGTTCGTGGTGCTCATGCCCATCTTCGCCGCCCGCGTGCTCCATGGCGGCCCGCACACCCTCGGCTTCCTCATGGGCGCCATGGGCGTTGGCGCGCTCGCATCGGCCCTCTCGCTCGCCGCCCGCAAAACCGTGCGCGGACTCATCCGCATCATCCCCGTCTCTGCCGTTGTCTTCGCCATCGGCCTCATCGGCTTCGGCCTCTCGCACTGGTTCTGGCTCTCCATCGTCGCCGTGCTCATCGCCGGCATGGGCATGATGCAGGGCATGGCCGCCAGCAACACCATCATTCAAACCCTGGTCACGGAAGACAAGCGCGGCCGCGTCATGAGCTTCTACACCATGGCCTTCATGGGCATGGCGCCCTTCGGCAGCCTGCTCGCCGGCTCCTTGGCCAGCGCCATCGGCGCGCCCATCGCAGTCATCGTCACTGGGACCGTCGTCCTGCTCGGCGCAGCCTGGTTTTTCACCCGCCTGCCCGCCATCAGGCGCGTCATTCGCCCCATCTATCGGGAGATGGGTATTATCCCTGTTGAAGGAGGAGTTCAATCGTGACCGAAATCGAATTCAAGCTCGACCCCAAACATACCGCCATCGTCGTCATCGATCTGCAGATGGGAATCATCCATCGGATGGGAGCCGCGGCGCAGCCAGTAATAGCCAACGCTTCACGCCTTCTCGCCGCCGCCCGCAAGTCCGGCGCGCAACCTATCCTCGTCCACGTTGGCGGCTCGCCCGATGGCGCAGACCGCCTGCGTCAGCCCGTCGACGCGCCGATGCGCGCCGGCGCGTTCCCGCCCGACTGGATGGACCTGATCCCCGAGCTCGACCGCCAGCCCAGCGACCTGGTCGTCTTCAAGCGTCAGTGGGGCGCATTCTACGGCACCGACCTTGACCTGCAACTCCGCCGCCGCACCCTCACCTCAATCGTTCTTTGTGGAATCGCCACCGAAGCCGGCGTAGAAAGCACCGCCCGCGACGCCTACGAACTCGGCTACGAGTTAGTCTTCGCTTCAGACGCCATGTCCGGCATGAGCCCCGAGTGCCACGCCAACTCCATCGAGCGCATCTTCCCCCGCATCGGCCGCGTCCGCACCACAGACCAAATCGTAGCCGCTCTATCATGATGAAACTGGGTGGGCGGATTCAAGGGTGGGACCCGATGAACTCCAACGCTGGGTGCCCCATTCAAGCCGCGCCTTTTGCGGCTTGAATGGGAGAAGGTTTACTGCCCCACTCCGCAGAAATGCACCTGAATCCCCAACTCCGCCAGCATCGCGGCCTTGGTCGTCAGCGCCTTATCCGCCATCTCTGCCGAAGGAGCGTATGCCACATTCACGTGGTTCGCCTTGTGCCGCGCCATCAACTGGTTCTGACCCACGCCATGCAGCACCGCGTGAACGATCGGCCACTGCGTCGTGGTTTCCTTCCAGCGCCTCTCGGTCTCTGCCGCCGGCAGTGTCACCACCGTCCCCCGACCCAGGTCCGCATGAAGCGCGCCGCCCTCGACAAACACGCGGCTCCACACAATCTCGCCCGGCTTCCCAACTCCCTTCAGCGACCCGCCCCCCAGCGGGAAATACATCGCCGGCTGGCGTTCGCTCGTCGCGCCCGCATACCCGCCCTCTAGGTGACTGGCCGGCACCGCCCCTGAAATCTGCAGCAGCCACACAAACGCGTCCAGACCGTCACCCTTGTAGTGCTCACCCCAGCGCACATCGTGCAGCGTCGTCGCGGGATCAAGACCCAGAGCCTTCCAGCAGCGATTGGTAATCAGCGCGTCCGTCCCGGCGCATTCATCCACTTCGTTAAAGTGCACCACTGGTTCGCCCGCAAACAACTCTTCCGTGCCGCCCGGCGCAAACACCGGCGGACGCACCGTATTATTCAGCAGCCCCTCAACCAGGTCCGACGCCGGCACCATGTCCTTCAATCCCTGCTGATACTGGATCCCGATCACATCGCACCCAAACTCCTTCGCAATGCGCACCGCGGCAATATACATCTTGCATTGCTCCAGCACCTGTTCCAGCGTCAACTCGGTCGCCGCATCTTTGCCGAAGGCAAACTTCACGCCCTTTTGAACCAGCCAGTCATAAACGCCGCGCGCCTCGGAGTCCTTCACTGTCCGCATCTTGGCCACCAGAGCCGACTGGCTCAGCCGCTCCTTGAAGATGCCCACGGGGTTCAACAACTCATCGTCGATAATGGCGTTATACATGCCCATGCAGCCCTCGTCGAAGATACCCATGATCGACTTGCGATAGCGCAGATCGCTCGCCAGTTGCGCACCCAGCGCCGCGCTTTCTTTCGGCAGCTTGCTCGTGTCCAGATCGTGCACATGCGACAGATCGTGAACGATCTTCCCCGTGCGCAGCCACTCATCCAGCCCCTTCAGGAAAAACTCATCCGTAAAATCCAGGCTCCAGATCGACGAAAATGCGCGCCCCGCCTTGGTCAGCGATCCATTCAGATTCAGCATTCCCACCAGCCCCGGCCACAGCCCCGACCAGTTCGCCACGGTCAGAATCGGCCCCTTGTGGCTGCGCAGCCCGGGCAGCACATGATGGCTGTATTGCCACGCCGCCGTCGCAAACACCAGCTTCGCCTCGGGATGAATCTTCATGAACACGTCCATCCCCTGCCGCTGCGACGAAATAAACCCGTGCTGCTCTTTCTCGCTGTAAGCGTGCGCGCGCACCAGCTTGAATCCCTTGCGCGCAAACGCCGCCGTCAATTTCTCTTCCATATCCCGCTGCGCCGGCCAGCACTCCCGGTTCGCCGAAAGCCGCAAATCCCCGCTCGTTATCAGCAGAACTTCATTCTCCGCCGGCTTCGCAATCTCGTTTTTCTCTACCGTCATCGCCGCCTTCTCCCTAATTACGTTAACGTTTACTCCCAGTAGAAAATATACACCATCTCTCGCCCCCCCAGGTAACCCGTCCCGCTCCCGCCCAATTACCATGGACTCAGGCCGCAGACACCCATGCCACGCAGCAAGCCACAACCCAAACCCGCGCAGCCACCCACCGTCTCCGCCCGCTGGCTGCTCACCGCCATCGCCATCGCGGTCCCCGCCGCCGCTTTCTGTGCCTGGGCCGTGCTCTGCCTGCTCTTCTGGCAAGGTAGCTGGCAGTTGCTCTACCACCCCACCTCCGCAGTATCGCGCACTCCCGCCGCCATCGCCCTCCCATTCAATCCCGTAGGATTCGCCCCCACCGACACCGGCGCGCCCCAGCTCCAGGGCTGGTGGATCGCCGTCCCCTCACCCCGTTACACCGCCCTTTACCTCCACGGCGCAGACGGCAATCTCGGCAACACGCTCGACACTCTCGCCAACCTCCACAACGCCGGCCTCAATGTACTCGCCTTCGACTATCGCGGCTATGGCCAGAGCCTCTTCGCCCACCCCAGCGAAGCCCGCATGAGCCAGGACGCCGAATCGGCCCTCGCCTACCTCTCGGCAACCCGTCACATCGATCCCCGCACAATTGTTCTTTGCGGCAGCAGTCTCGGCGCCAACCTCGCCCTCGAACTCGCAGCCGCCCACCCCGAGCTCGCCGGAGTCATCCTCGACTCGCCCCTCGCCAAACCCGTAGACGCCATCTTCGAAGACCCGCGCGCCCGCCTCGTCCCCGCGCGCCTGTTGGTCAGCGACCGCTTCGACACCGCCGCCCCAGCCGCATCTCTGCGCATTCCCTCTCTTTGGTTTTTCAAGAATTCGCCGTCCGCGCAAAGCAGCTCGCCCCAGGCTTCAGCCGCTTTCCAAAAAGTAACAGCCAGGAAAACACAACTCTGGCTTCCCGCCTCGCCAAACTCAAATCAGGAATTCACGACCGCATTGTCCCGCTGGCTCGGCGATCTAAATAAATAATCCTGTCAATGTATTCGCTATCTCACTTCACCATATCCCGATGCAGCGCCTTCATCTGGTATCCCGCCTTCTTCAACCGCTTCCTCATCTCCTCGGCCATCATCACGCTGCGATGCTGCCCGCCCGTGCAGCCGAACGCAACCGTCAAATAGCTCTTCCCTTCCTTCACATAATGCGGCAGCAGGTAGAGCATCATATTCGTCACCCTGTCCAGAAACTCTCCCGTCTGCGGAAACTTGCGCACATACGCGGCCACCTTCGGGTCCAGCCCCGTCTTCTTGCGAAACTCCGGCACAAAATGCGGATTAGGCAAAAAACGCACATCGAAAACCATATCCGCATCCAGCGGCACGCCATTCTTGAACCCGAAGCTCAAGCACGACACCAGCAGACGATTGGCCTTTTCTTCGCGCCCATACCGGTCGATGATGTGCGCCCGCAACTCGTGCACGTTGAACTTCGATGTATCGATCAGCGTGTCCGCCACATTGCGGATCGTGTCCAGCAGTTGCCGCTCTTCCACAATCGAGCGCCACACCGTCTCCGAGCGCCCCAGCGGATGCGGCCGCCGCGTTTCAGAGTAGCGCTGCACCAGCGATGCGTCCTGCGCATCCAGAAACACCACCCGCGTGTGCAGCAGCGTCTTTACGTATTTCAGAATCTCTGGAAGCCGGTCCAGCGTACCGCCTTCGCGCACATCCACAACGATCGCGGCCTTCTCAACTTCCTTTGACTTGCTCACCAGCGCCGCAAAATCGGGCAACAATTCCAATGGCAGGTTATCGACGCAATGATAGCCAAGGTCTTCAAATGCTTTCAGTGCCGAAGCCTTGCCCGCGCCCGAAATCCCGGTAACAATAACCAGTTCCTTCGCCGGTTTCTTCGCCAATCCTTTCACTGTCCTGCTCGCTCGATTTGCATGTCTGCGTTCCACCCGTGGGGAGGCCGCCCCGGCTGTAGGTTTAACTGGTTTCATGCGCTCATGCTACACCGAAACACCGGCTTCTTGTTTAGATATGATTACTCAAATTGGACTTTGAAAAGCACGGCGCTTTTGCCGCGCTCAGGTTGCTGAAAAACCCTGATTGCGTGACTGTTTTGAAAGGGCACGCTTCAGTCGTGCCGAATGCCGCAGAAAAATTG
>Ga0181520_10007886_pt1 | contig 15404 bp, 15 predicted proteins | sample PEATcosm2014_Bin_29_FD_132451 | JGI IMG/M metagenome (GOLD analysis project Ga0181520, IMG submission 132451) | Peatland microbial communities from MTU Mesocosm Facility, Houghton, MI, USA - PEATcosm2014_Bin02_30_metaG | ecosystem: Environmental > Terrestrial > Soil > Wetlands > Peat | place...
GCCTTCAGCTTCTGCTGGCCCTCCATCCCCACTTCGGGCAGGATCAGGTGGCGCGAGTAGCGGGAGAGATCGTCGGTGGTCAGTTCGGGCAAAACAGGGGGTGCGGTCGCTGTCGGCATCGATTCCAATTCTTCTCTTTGCGTTTTGTTCGGCGATTCTCTTGGAATTCGCCGGGTAAATGAATACCTTTGATGTTAAATCAGCCTAAGGAACAACTGCACAACTTGCGATGAGTCAGGGCACGACTTCAGTCGTGCCGAGAAGACCAACAAATTCGGTGGGCTTCAGCCCCTGTGTTCCCTCGCTTATCGGAAGCCGCCGGCAATCGATGGGATGATCGAGAGCGTGTCGCCGGCCCTCACGGACGTGGCCTCTTTCGCCGGCAGGTAGCGGATGTCTTCGTCGTTCAAGTACAGGTTAACAAAAGCGCGTAATTTGCCCTCGGCCGTGAACAGGTGCATGCGCAGATCGGGATGAGCCCCGATGAGAGCTTCGAGAGCCTGGGCAATGGTTGGGGCGTCAACCTCCACGGCGTCTTTGCCGGCAGCGTAAGTCCTTAGCGGAGTGGGAATGTAGATGGTCATGAGCACGTTTCTTTCATGTAATCAGTAGATTCAACGGTTGGCCGGTTGGATTCGGTTCGATTCAATTTGGATCGAGCCCACTTGGATCAGGTCCGCTTGGATCGGAACTGACCTGCCCTCCGTCAACCTCGATCGTCTCCTGCTCAAAGTGCTTTTCCTCTTCTGTGCGGCCGGCCAGAAGGAAGGAGTTCGTGACCGTGGCCTGCCCTTTGGCGACTGCGGTGATCACGTAGCTGCAGCCCAGCCAATGGGCTTCGGCCAGGTCAGTGGGCGACCACTGCGCCGGGTGGTCGGGGTGGGAGTGGTAAAAGCCCGCGATATTCAAGCCCTGGCGGCTCGCCTCGCGCCCAATCTTTACCAGTTCGAGAGGTGCGATCTGGTACCGGTTGTGGGCCGAGTCGGTGCGGGTGTTTCCGGCCGCGACAGCCGCTTCAACGTTCCAACCCTCCAGCGCGGAGTGCCCGAGAAGAACTCCGCAGCATTCGTTGGGGTAGGTCCGCTCGCCGTGGGCGCGGATCTGGTCGTAAACGGCGCGGGTCAGATGGAGTATGCCCATTCAGCCTCCTCATCCCAGAATCGTTCGGACAAGTACTTGTCTGCCCCGTCGGGCAGCACGGTGACGATGACGGCCGATCTGCCCGCGTGAGCTTCTTCCTCGGCGATTCTCAGGCTCGCCACAACGGCAGCGGCGGCGGAGATGCCCACCATCATGCCCTCTTCGCGCGCTAGACGGCGAGCCATCTCGTGGGCAGCTTCGGTTTCGATTTCGAGATTCCGGTCGGCCAAGTAGCGGTTGAAGATGGCCGGGACAATGGATGTTCCCATGTGCTTGAGTCCTTCCAGACCATGGAAGGGCGAATCGGGCTGAAAGCTGATAGCCCGAATGGAAGGATTCAGCTCCTTCAGTCGGCGGGTCACGCCCATAAACGTTCCGCCTGTGCCTAGGCCGGCGACGAAATGGGTGATGCGCCCGCCTGTCTGCTCCCAAATCTCCGGGCCGGTGGTGCGGTAGTGAGCCAGCCAGTTGGCATCGTTCGAATACTGGTCCATGTAGCAATAGCGGTCCGGATCGTTGCCGGCCAGTTCGCAGGCCCTCAGAATGGAGCCGTCGGAGCCCTTGCCGGGGTCGGTCCAATCCACCTTCGCGCCAAAGGCGTTCAGAATCCGTCTGCGCTCCGGCGAGACATTTGCGGGCATGGCAAGATGCACGGGAATTCCGAGCGCCGCGCCCAACATGGCAAACGCAATGCCGGTGTTCCCACTCGTCGCGTCGAGGATGGTTTTTCCAGGGGTCAGCATGCCGCGGTCGCGAGCGTCGGCCACCATAGACGCGGCGGCGCGGTCTTTCACACTGCCGCCGGGATTGGCCCATTCGGCCTTGCCCAGCACTTGGATGCCCGCAAAGCCGCGCGACACCCCGCCGAGTCCAGATAAGCCTAGCCGCACCAGCGGGGTCGCGCCGATGCGGTCAACCAGAGAGGAGCCGGGTTTGGGGTGGTCCGTGTCGTTTTCCACGCCTTGATCTCCCTGGGGAATTGCAGCCGCCGCTCCGGATATGCGAGATTGAGTTATGCGAGATTCAGGATAACGAGCCTCGGCGGGTCACGGTTTCCGCTGCTCCCCTTAGTCTCTATCCTCGCAGACTGGAAGACCATCATGGCCCGCAAGTCCCGCAATCCAAACTTCGATCAAACGCTTGAGAGCCTTCGCACTCATGGATTTGACGTATCGCCCTTTGCCGGCGTCGCGGGAGGAATGCTGGTGGCCAAATACGGCGCTGCCGCTGTTCTCGTTCCCGCCGCAAATGATCCAATCCGGGGCGGTCCAATCCCTGCTCGTCCAATTCAGGATGCTCCGTCCCCTGGCGGCCTGGCCGCATATTACGAGAGCCCCGGAGCGTTGATCGGTGGAGAGGTTGCGCGCTTGGTTGACCGTGGCTACCAGAAGTTCCTTGCCACCTCGCACTACCAGTTTCCGGCTACGGCCGCTGTGCTGCAGGCGATTCACCTATTCGGCGAGGAGCTCAGTCAGCTCACCGGCGGCATCAGCCTTTACAACGAATCGCTCGGCACCACCAGCGACCTCTATCAGTACGACCGCCTGCAGGGCAGGGAAGCGCCAAACCCGTCGAGCCCGCTCCGTGGGCCCTCACTGAAGGTCACTGAGGGCGCAGCCTGAACGTCAATCTGTGACGCCGACGCGCGCAAGGCACACTTCCAGCGCCCACGCTCCATGCCAGGATTGGTTCGGCGACTTTACAGTCCGCGTTTTCTCTTGAGCAGGTTGAACAGGAGAACGACTACGGCGATCACTAGAACGATGTGGATGAAGCCGCCGGCAATGTGAAAGCTGAAGCCGAGTAGCCACAAAACCACAAGGGCAACAAAGATAGCCCAGAGCATACTGCTCCTAACTTCTCCCAATCGATCCTTGATCGGGCAACGCTTGGTTTATCTGTATTTTTAATTATCCAAATAGTAAACAGCAATAGGTTACCTGCGGCAATTCTCGAAATCTCAGCAAGCAGTCGCCCCGAGCTCGTAGGATTGCCGCCAGATCTCCTCAGCGCGTCCCGGGCCGTCGCGCGCGTTCCCGCTGCAACTCGCGATATAGGTCGCTCTTCGATTGACCAAGCTCGCGGGCCAGACGCTTGAGAGCCTGGTTTTCATCAAGGGGAGCATCGGCTGGTGCTTCTGCCTGGATGCGTGCAATGCGTACAGAGATATTCTCCTTCTGAGTCGCGGCCTGGGTTCCCGGCTGGCCTTCGATGCGAACCGGAGCCTCCACCAACAGAACAATCTCGCCTCGAACGCGGTCGCGGCTGGCAAGCTCGCGGCGCACCTCGGCCACGGTCCCGCGCACAAACTCCTCGTGGATCTTTGTGAGCTCGCGTGCCACAACCACCCGCAAAGCCGCACCCCACACTGCCTCGAGATCGGCAAGCGTCTCAAGAATCCGATGCGGTGCCTCGTAAAAAACTAGAGTTGAGTTCACAAGCGTCCGCGCCGAATCCGACCTTTCCCGCGCGAGGTCTTCCAGCCGTGTCCGCCGCGCGCCGGCCTTCTCCGGCAGGAACCCGATGAAGTGAAACTCGGCAGTGGACAGGCCTGACGCAATCAGCCCGCTCAGCGCCGCGTTGGCGCCGGGAATGGGAATCACGGCGACTCCAGCGGCAATGGCTTCTGCCGCCAGCCAGGCGCCCGGGTCGCTGATGCCGGGCATGCCCGCGTCCGACACAACCGCAACGCGGCCGCCCGCCTTGATCGCCTCGATCAGCTCCGCCGTGCGCTGCCGTTCATTGTGCTCGTGGCAGCTGACGGTCGGCGTTGCGATTTCGAAGTGGTTGAGCAGTTTCTGGGTCTGGCGCGTGTCTTCGCAGGCGATGCGGTCGGCCTGCCGCAGCACATCCAGCGCGCGCAGCGTAATGTCGCCGAGATTTCCAATCGGCGTCGCGACGAGGTAGAGACCCGGCGCGAGACCCGCCTCAAGCGGAGCAGCGGAGTCTTCGTTGCGGTCAGCGTCGATCATTGGCGCGTCAGTTTTCCCGGCGGGGTTAGTCTTCCGCATCCCGGCGTTCAATGCGCCGCTGCTCGGCAAGCAGCGACATCGAGCTCATCAGGTTCTGCACGCTCACCACGCCCACCACTCGTCCCTCTTCGGTCACAGGAATCAGCGCCAGCCCATGCCCTGCGGTGAGCCGCCGAATCGTCGTGCCCAGCGTGTCCTCAGGCCCGGCCACCTGGAAGCCTTTCGACATCACGGCCTGCACATAGCCATTGCCGTCGTTGCGCAGTGCATCCAGAATCCGCTGGCGCGAAACAATGCCCACCAGCTCCGCTCCGCGCACAACCGGAAAATCCTCCTGCAGCGAGTGAACGCACCGCACCAGCGCGTCCGCCAGCGTGTCTGAGGGCTTGAGCGTCGCGAAATCGGTGAGCATCACCTCGCGCATTCTCACCGTGTCGACCACCGTCTGGAAGAACACGCCCTGATCTTCCACCTGGGCGCCGATCATGATGAAGAAGCCCACAAAAAACAGCCACGGATTGCGCAGCATCATGCCGCCGAGCATCGCAACCAGGGCCAGCGCCTGACCCAGCCCGGCCGCGATCCGGCCCGACGGCGCGAGCCCGTGCTTGCGCGCAAAACTCCCGCGGATCAGCCGGCCAAAATCCAGCGGGTAGGCAGGCAACAGATGCAGCAGGGCCATACCCACCTGCAGCCAGACCATGCTGCGAATCAGATTGGACGGCGTGATGAATGGCTGGCTGAGCAGATCGACGTTCCCGCCGGCTCCAAGAAACGTGGCCGCAAGAAAGAGGCCTGTAATCCCATTCGCGAGAGGGCCGATGAAGGCGAGCGCAAACTGCCCCACACCCTGGTTCGCATTCTCCTGGCTTTCAGGATTTGCGTAGGCAAAAAGGCCGCCGATGGGAATCAGCAGCACAGCGCGCAGCTTCAGCCCTAGCCAGGCAGCGGTTATCAGGCGGGCGGCTTCGCGGACAAATACGGTCATCACCAGCAGCACAAACAGCCCCAGGCCTCGCCCCATGCCTTCGCTGGCGCTGAAGCCCATGCACACAAACGCCAACAGCGGAAAGAAGACGTGCACGCGCAGCTCCACGCCCATCCAACGACCCAGCGGGATTGACCAGCCACGCATACCACGATTGTAGTGTCTGCGGGCGCGATATGCTGAACTGCGATGCGCATCATCGGCGGAACCCTTCGATCGCGAAGACTTGAAGCTCCGGCGGGCCTTTCCACGCGGCCCACCAGCGACCGGCTGCGCGAGACCCTCTTCAACGTCCTGGCTGCGCGCATTGGGGGCGTTCGGTTCCTCGATCTTTTTGCCGGGTCAGGCGCGGTCGGGCTCGAGGCGCACAGCCGCGGAGCCGCACAAGTCGAATTCATTGAGCGGAGTGCGTCGGCGCTGGTGGTCCTGCGCAAGAATCTCGACCGCTTGGGCGTCTCGGCCGGCGTCTCTGTTCATTCAGGCAGCGTCGAGCCCATTCTGCGGCGGATGCGCCCCGATACGCCGTTCGACCTGGTCTTCCTCGACCCGCCTTACGATGCCGCCGATGCCTACGAGAAAACACTGGGGCTACTCGGCGGCGTGCTCGCCAACCTGCTCGCTCCGGAGGCCCTCGTGATCGCCGAGCACAGAAAAAAAGAAAAACTCGAAGATCGCTATGGGGCGCTCATGCGGATCAGACTCCTCGAACAAGGCGACGCAGCCCTGAGCTTCTATGCGATTCCGCCTGGGCCCTAACCCTGGATCCCAATCGGAAGCTTCACTGCATCCCTGCCGCTTTTGCGTACAATTTCCATCTCTCGGCGCACAATCGTGGCATGAATGGCGATCAGCCCGCAGGACCGTCGCTCCACGGTCAATCCATGGCCCCGACCGAATCAGTCAGGCATGTCCCCGGTCCGTACCCCGGTCCGTACTCCCGTACCCCCCTACCTCTACCCCCCTGGTTTCATTGATGGCAAACAACTTACGCGTTTTCTGAAAAACTGACCATTGAAAACAAAGCACTTAAGAATTGCCGAAAACCCAAGAATGGCCCAAAGCAACCGTTTTTCGCTGGTTTTCGACCATTTTCAAGTCGAAAAGAGCACAATTCTCCATTGCGAGTCGGCGCAAATTCTTTCAAGGAAAGCGGTCCTCCGAGTCGCGAGGATGAACCTGCCCAATCAGACTGCCGCAGCCTCAACAACCGCTCCCGTAAACTCGGCCGTCACCACGGTCACGTCATCCGACTGGCCAAAGCTGCAGGCGGCGTGAGCAATGCGATCTGCCGCCAGTGTGCTCACCTCCCGGGTGCGCTCAAAGCCGAAAAGCTCGCCCGCTTTCGTTTGCGCCTCCGGAACTCCGTCGGTCACAAAGGTGATGCAGTCCCCGGGTGCGAGCTGAATCGTCGTGGATTCGTACTCCGCGCCGCCCAGAATTCCCAAAGGCAGCGCACCAGGAATGTCGATCTCGTTGCCGTTGAGATAAGGGGGCAGGTGACCGGCGTTTGCTACGGTCATCAAACCAGCCGCAGAAAAACGTGCGGCCAGGCAGGTGGTGAATCCTCCGCGCGAACGGCCCATCATGCGCTCGTTCAGCGCCGCCAGCAGAGTTGCCGGGTTTGCGCCATGCGACGCTTCAGCGCGGATCGCGCCCACCAGCAGGGAGACCATGGTAGCCGCCGTCAGGCCCTTCCCGCTCACGTCGCCTATCACGATCGTCATTCCGCCCTCGTCGTCGGCGATCTGCTGGAAGAAGTCGCCGCCTACCTGCTCCGCCGGGCAGTAGGCGCATTCCACCGTGAAGTACTTCGATTGGTCCAGTTTGTCGGGCAGCAGGATGAGCTGAATCTGGCGGCCTGCTTCCCGCTCCTGAGCGATCTTCTCCTCCTGCCCTCGGGCCAGAGCGAATCGCCGGATGAGGAAGACCAGCATGGCAAGCAGGAAGAAGATGTGCAGGAAGACGCCGGTCTGCATGGTGAACGGCGGCAGCGGCAGCGGCCTTTCCAGGATGCGCGGCATTTTTGTCAGTCCGGCCTGGTTCAGCACGATGGCCACATTGTCGGCCACGTAGAAGCCGATATCGAGCAGCGTTGGAACCAGCAGCAGCCGCGCGTCAAGATTGCCGGCAAGCGCGCGCTTGCCCAACACGAAGAAGATCCATGCGGCTGCGGGCAATAGGCAGCACAGTTGAATCGTGGCCGAGGCCGCTCCCGTGGCCCATCCCGGCCAGTAGAAGACCGCTGGGAGCGGACTGAAGACGACCAGCGCCAGGCAGACACGGCCGATGCGCCGTGCGTGGTAGCGCAGAACCTTGGAGAAGAAGCAGAACGCGGCAAAGAAGTTGAGCGCCACGCAGATGCCATCGCTCAGGTCGTAGATCGGCACCGGCGGAAAGGCGTAGATCTCCTTGGAGACAAAGAGAACGCTGTCGGCGCTTTGCGCCAGCAGCATCAGCGCAAACCACAGGTACTCGCGCTCCGCTGGACGGACGAAGAAGAGGCAAAGGATGGCGATCCCGATGATCCCCGACGCAATCGAGTAAGAGTAGTAGTCGACGAAGTGGGAACTTCTCGTGACCGCCTGGTGGGCGCGCTCGATTTCCAGGATGCTGCTGTCGCCCGCCAGGTGTCCGCCTCGGTAGGGACCTCCGCCGACGAAGTTCGCCCACACGGGCGCGTGCCACACCCGGATCGCCACCAGCACATCGTGGCTCGTTGAGCTTCCCGTCTGGGTAAGCGGGTACACCTGGGGATGCATGCGAAGGTTGAGAATTACGTGCGGGGGCATGTCGCCCGATCTGCCCTCCAGCTTGCCATCCACATAGATCTCGAACGACGTGATGATCGGCGCGACCATCAGGGATTTGGGGCTTGGTCCGGCAGCCACATGGACCTTGAACCGATACCATCCGTAGCCGCTCATATCCGGGTAGCCCTGATCGGACCAAGACGCATCGCTCCGCAACAGGGTCCAGTTCGAGTCGTCGAATCCCGGTTGTGCCCAGAGCTTCGCTCCTTCACCTTTTGGATCGGATGGAGGCAGCACCGGCGAGTCCCCCGGATGAAAGCGCCATAGCCCATCCAGGGAGATCACCGGCTCCCGGTCTCGATCGAGATCGAACGACTGCGCCGCCAGCATGGCTCCGCACGCCGCCAGAGCGACGACCGCCAGCCAACGAACTGCTGAGCCTATGCGCATGGGGAATCTCATCCGGATCGAACCTGGTCGAGAATGCACTCAAATTTGGTTCGATCCTACCGCAGTATGCGCGGTTTGCGAAGTCCTGCATGAGTTGGGCGGGCGGGGTTAAAGTGTTGTGCATGAAGATTTCAAGCAGAATGGTCCTCGCAATGGGCGTTGGCATTGCGGCAGCCGCACTCTCCTTTGCACTTCCAAATCTGTTGGGGCAGGCAACAATTCCGGCAACCGCAGCTCATTCGCAAGCCAAGACTCCGGCAGACTCCGAGCTTGTCCTCCTCGACACCGACATCGGCGACGACATCGACGACGCGTTTGCTCTTTCGCTGGCGCTGAAGAGTCCGGAGGTCAAACTGCTGGGTATCACGACAACCTACGGCGACACGGGACTCAGAGCGCAGTTGGTGGATCGTTATCTCGAAGCAGTTGGTCGTTCTGGTATCCCCGTTGCTAATGGCGCCACGACGCCTCACACGAATGTCTTTACACAGGCTGCGTATGCCGAAAGACAGCCGGTCCACAAGGGCCCGGCAGCTACTGAATTCCTGCTCAATCAGATCCGTGCCCATCCTGGCCAGATCACCCTCATCGGCATCGGTCCTCTCTTCAACGTGCAGGCTGCAATCGAAAAAGACCCTGCCACCTTCAAAAAGCTCAAGCGCGTTGTGATCATGGGCGGCTCAATCGACCGCGGCTACGACTCCGCCACAGACAACAAGCGCCCTCCCGACGCCGAGTGGAACATCAAATGCGATCCTGCCGGGCTGCGTGCGCTGCTCGCTTCAGGAGTTCCGGTCTACATGATGCCGCTGGATTCAACCCAGTTGCGGCTATCGCAGCATGACCTCGAACAGATTCTCGCGCACGGTTCGCCGGTAACCGACCAGCTTGCCCTGCTCTATCACCAGTGGGTCTTGGGAAACGATGTCCGCTGGACAACGCCGACTCTCTTTGACCCGGTCGCCGTCGCCTACTCCATCCGTCCCGATCTCTGTCCCACGACACCCATGCGCATCGAAGTCGATGACAAGGGCTTCACACGGCGGGTTGATGGGCCGCCCAACGCGCAGGTCTGCCTCAAGTCCGACGAGAGCGGCTTCCGCCAGCTTCTGCTCGACCGGCTCACAGGGGACGGCCAGCCCTGAGCTGGGCCGGCGACCGCCATCCCGGACCGCCAACTGTCGACTTTTGTGTGGTTTGGCCCCGAATCCTGTGCCGCACCCAATGCTTCCCTTTTGATTCTTTTGCCCTGTGCGCTGCGTCACTTTCAATCCCATTGACAGTGCGCCAAAGTGGGTGAAAAATGACGGGTCAATTCAAATCGATCCGATCGGCGCATCGTAGGGAGGGAATGTGAAAAAGGCTCGTACTGTAACGCTCTTTGGAGCTGTGGTACTGATGAGCGCGGGGTTGCTCATGGCCGGCTGCAAGTCGGCTCCGGAGCTGTCCGCCACCTCGGCGCAGGCACTCATCCAGGCGCACTATGACGCACTGCCCGCGGCCGGCACGAACATCACCGTCGACGACCAGGGAATGAGGCTGGGCGTAACAATCAAGTATTGGGAAGGAATAAAGAAGTATCAGAATGGCTATTGGGCTGACCTGAAGTTGACCGAAGCCGGGAAGAAGGCGCTCACCCTGCAGAAGGGCGGCAACGTGATCGAGTGGCATCCCGAGCGGCCCGACGATCCAAAGTACTTCATCGTTGTGACGACGGTTGCTGCCAATCATCTGAAAGCCCACGATGTGACGGCCCCGCAGGACGAGGTCGGTGGAACCAAGAGCGCGGTGTTTACCGAGGCCGAAAGCCTGGATGGTGTCCCCAAGCCCCTGCAGGACATGGCTCGTGGCCCTGGCAACAAGCTCACCACCAAGCGGACCGCGACGTTTGCCGTCGATGGCGGCGCCTGGAAGGTGCAATCGATCAACTAAAGTAACCGGAATCTCCCTAGTTCGGCCCTGACTCCTTGGGGGTACACCGGCGATGACGGGAAATGCAAAACCAGAACCACTGGCCGGCGGCACCGGTTATGGAGACTGGAGATTCAACTGGGCTGTCGCAGAGCGCTCGTTGTAGCTGACGGCCGTAGCGGTGAAGAACCCAGACCACGAAGCAAATGGAACGCCGGATTGACAATGCCCATTGGGCGGTCCCCAATTTTGTTGCAGAGAAAGCTGCAATGTCCCGGTACCACCAGTCGTCGTAACCGGAGGAATGAAGTCCGGTACCCCACTCTGCCCAATATTGCCCTGGCTGCACGAGAATGTATAGCTCGGAGTAAGTACGAGACTCTTCATCCCTCTCAGAGAGGAGTGTCCTTCCACGCCCACCCAGATTGGCAGATTGGGAGCGACATGAAAAGTTTGATTGGAGCCGTCTTGACTCCCCGAGGACCCACACACGCTTCCACTGCAATATTGGAATATCACAATGGGAGATATTTTGCTTTGATCCTGCGACGGACCGCACGCAACAGGTGCTAGTGCGACCAAGCACAATGTCATTAACCGTGGCAAGGGGCTTCCTACGCCTCCGGGGCGAAAGCAGCGGATCATCCGGCGGCAAACCGCTTTGACATTCATAAGTCGCCTCACTTTCAACGAAAAGTCGAGAGGGCAGCGCCAGTCGTCAGACTTCCATTGGCAGCACGGCCTCTGCATAATCGACGCTCAATCCGTGGGCGGAAGAGGTACCGAGATGGTATTTTGTTGCTTTGATATCGTCAAGATGGAATTCCATCAATAAAGCGTGAGGTCCGGGGCTGAGAATCGGATAGGGCCTGCAGGTTGGGCGGAGCAAGCAAGAAATCAGTTCAAAAAGAGACCCGGGCGGCAGAGAATTCGTTGACCCCGCCTGCGTTTCTTGTTATTGTAAGAAGGTTGCGCAAGGCGACGCGTGTCTCTGTGTCCTGAGGGGGCGTCGTCGTGGGGACTCCGGACAAGCTGTAAATGTCATGGATTCAGTCCCGAAGGCCGTGAATTCGAGTCGGCCAGACAAGTCCCGGAAGTGGCTCTCACCTTGCGGAGGGCGGGGATAGATCGCATCGGAGCCCGCGCGTTACTCCACCTTGGAGGGCTATGCGGGCCGGAAGCGGCGAAACGGAGTCGGCTTTTCCTGAGGAGTTTAAGGAAAACGCTCGGCCACCGTCCCGTTTCTCGTCTGAGATTGGAACGAAAGCAGACGCGAAGCAGCAACCGAGGGGCTTCTGCGTTTTGGTATGGGTGAAATGCGCCCGTCCAAAACAAGGACAGCCCGAAGGGCCCTGCGCGCGCCTGATCGAGATGGGCAGCAGCACGTTTTTTCGCGGTAAGGAGTTCAGTTTGCCTACTTTTAATCAACTCGTACGCAAGGGGCGCACGGCTCCACGGTATAAGACGGCCTCTCCGGCGCTGCAGGCCTCGCCGCAGCGGCGCGGAGTATGCACCCGCGTCTACACCCAGACGCCCAAGAAGCCGAACTCGGCCCTGCGCAAGGTTGCACGCGTGCGCCTTACCAATGGGATCGAGGTTACGACTTACATTCCCGGCATCGGCCACAACCTGCAGGAGCACTCGATCGTGCTCATCCGCGGCGGCCGTGTGAAGGATCTGCCCGGCGTTCGCTATCACGTTGTGCGCGGTACGCTTGATTCGGTCGGCGTGGCCAACCGGAAGCAGAGCCGCTCGAAGTACGGCGCCAAGCGCGCCAAGGGTGGCGCGGCGCCGGCCAAGAAGTAATAACGGATTGGTCAGTTGTCAGTGATCAGCAGGCGTCTGGCAACTGAAAACTGATAACTGAATCAACGGTTCCGGGACGGCGTTTGGAGCCCGGACTGGGGTAACAGAAGCAGGCGCTCTTGAGATGAGCGCCGGAAGGCGAAGAGAAGGATGCCGAGAAAAGGTCACATTGCGAAGCGGGAAGTTGCGCCGGACCCGGTTTATGGGTCGACGCTGGTCACCAAGTTTGTGAACTCCATGATGTGGGGCGGCAAAAAGTCGACCGCCCAGGGCATCTTCTACCAGGCGATGAAGACCCTGGAAGAGAAGGGCGGAGGCGACGATGCGCTCAAGCTCTTCAAGAAGGCCGTGGAGAACTGCAAGCCGCTGCTCGAGGTCAAAACTCGCCGCGTGGGCGGCGCAAACTATCAGGTGCCGATCGAAGTCCTCCCCGACCGCCGCACATCGCTGGCCATTCGCTGGCTGATCACCTACGGCCGCAGCCGGGGCGAAAAGGGCATGACCGACAAGCTCAGCAATGAACTGCTCGACGCGGCCAACGGGCGCGGAGCGGCCATGAAGAAGAAGGAAGACGTGCACCGCATGGCCGAGGCCAACAAGGCCTTTGCTCACTATCGCTGGTAGCACGCAGGGACTGAGGGACTGGGCGCTTAAGAAGCTGGAAACCTGGTCGGACAAAAGGATTTAACCGCGGGCCAGAAAGCTCGCAAGGATGAAATTGCCGTGGCTCGCACCGTACCTCTGAATCGTTGCCGGAACATCGGAATCATGGCGCATATCGACGCCGGGAAGACGACTGCGACAGAGCGCATCTTGTTTTATACGGGCATCACCCACCGTATCGGCGAGGTGCATGAGGGCACTGCGACCATGGACTACATGGAGCAGGAGCAGGAGCGCGGCATTACCATCACCTCCGCAGCCACCACCTGCGTGTGGAAAGATGTCCTCATCAATATCATTGACACGCCGGGCCACGTGGATTTTACCGCCGAGGTGGAGCGTTCATTACGTGTTTTGGACGGCGCGGTCGCGCTGTTTGATTCCGTCTCCGGCGTGCAGCCGCAGACCGAGACTGTCTGGCGTCAGGGCGACAAGTATCGCGTCCCGCGCATCTGCTTTGTGAACAAGATGGACAAGAACGGCGCCGACTTCGAGCACGTTCTCGAGACCATCCGCAAGCGCCTGGGCGCGCGCCCCGTCGCGCTGCAGATTCCCATCGGCGCTGAAGCCGGCTTCAAGGGCGTCGTCGACCTCATCGAGATGAAGGCCGTCGTCTGGCACGACGAGACCATGGGCGCCGAGTTCTCTGTTGAGGAGATCCCCGAGCCCTTGCGCAAAAAGGCTGAGGCTTTCCGCTTGCAGCTGATCGAGATCATCGCCGAGACCGACGATGTGCTGCTCGAGAAGTTCCTCGAGGGCGAGACGCCGACCATTGCCGAGCTCAAGTCCGGCATTCGTCAGGCTACCATCGATCTGAAGGTTTTTCCGGTCATCTGCGGTTCGGCTTTCAAGAACAAGGGCGTGCAGACGTTGCTTGACGCTGTCGTTGACTACCTGCCCAGCCCGCTCGACAAGCCGCCGGTCGAGGGCATCAATCCTCATCATGCTGGCCGGATTGAGGTCCGCAAGCCGGACGACAACGAGCCGCTTTCTGCGCTGGCTTTCAAAATCATCAACGATCCCTTCGGCAAGCTCTGCTTCATCCGAATCTATTCCGGCTCGCTCAAAACCGGCGATACCATCTTGAATCCACGCACAGGCAAGACCGACCGCGTTGGCCGCCTGGTGAAGATGCATGCCAACAAGCGTGAAGAAATCTCCGAGATCCATGCCGGCGATATTTGCGCCTGCGTGGGCCTCAAGGATCTGAAGACCGGCGATACACTCAGCGCACCGCACCACCCCATCGCGCTTGGCGCCATCACCTTCCCTGAGACGGTCATTTCCGTGGCCATCGAGCCAAAGACCAAAGCCGATCAGGAGAAGATGGGCGTCGCACTTTCGCGTTTGGCCGACGAAGACCCGACCTTCAAAGTTCGCACCGACGAGGAATCCGGCCAGACAATCATCAGCGGCATGGGCGAACTTCACCTTGAGATTCTTGTCGATCGCATGAAGCGTGAGCACAAGGTCGAGGCCAATGTGGGCGAACCTAAGGTCGCCTTCCGCGAGACAATTCGCAAGAAGGCCGAGGCTGAAGGCAAGTACATTCGCCAGACCGGAGGCTCGGGCAACTACGGCCACTGCAAGCTCCGAGTCGAACCCAACGTGCCGGGTAAGGGTTACGAGTTCATCAACGAGATCAAGAGCGGCGCAGTGCCGAAGGAATACATCAAGCCCATCGATCAGGGCGTTCAGGGCGCAATCGAGTTGGGCATCCTGGCCGGCTACCCTCTGGTGGACATCAAGGTCACGCTCTTCGACGGCAGCTATCACGACGTCGACTCGAACGAAATGGCCTTCAAGTTTGCCGGCTCCATTGCGTTCAAGGAAGCCGCTCGCAAGGCATCGCCGGTTCTGCTTGAGCCTGTGATGGCCGTCGAAGTCACCGTGCCGGAAGAGCACATGGGCACCATCATTGGCGATATCAACTCGCGCCGCGGCCGCATTGAAGGCATGGAGCACGCGGGCGGATCGCAGATCATCAAGGCCATTGTGCCATTGAAGGAAATGTTTGGATACGTGAACGACATTCGCTCTTCGACGCAGGGTCGCGCGTCGTACTCGATGCAGTTCGCGCGCTACCAAGAGGCTCCGCGCATGATCGCCGACGAGATTATCGGTCGCGCGCAGGGCAAGTAGAAAGCTGAGTTTTGGGGGCTGGAGCCGGATAGCCGGCGCCCCGAGATGAAACGGGCAGTACGAGCAATGAAAGGGTTCTGAGGACTTTTATGGCGAAGGAAAAATTTGATCGTTCTAAGCCTCACGTGAACGTGGGGACGATCGGGCACATCGATCACGGCAAGACGACTTTGACAGCGGCGATCACCAAGGTTCTGCAGAAGCACAACCCGAAGAACCAGTTCCGGTCGTTCGATTCGATCGACAACGCGCCGGAAGAGCGGGAGCGCGGCATCACCATCGCGACGGCGCACGTGGAGTACGAGACGGCGAACCGTCACTATGCGCACGTCGACTGCCCCGGCCACGCCGACTACATCAAGAACATGATCACCGGCGCAGCGCAGATGGACGGCGCGATCCTGGTGGTTGCGGCCACCGACGGTCCGATGCCGCAGACCAAGGAGCACGTGTTGCTGGCTCGCCAGGTGGGCGTGCCGTGCATCGTGGTCTTCCTCAACAAGTGCGACGCGGTGGAAGACGAAGAGCTGACCGACCTGGTGGAGATGGAAGTTCGCGAGCTTCTTTCGAAGTACCAGTTCC
>Ga0181520_10007887_pt1 | contig 15404 bp, 19 predicted proteins | sample PEATcosm2014_Bin_29_FD_132451 | JGI IMG/M metagenome (GOLD analysis project Ga0181520, IMG submission 132451) | Peatland microbial communities from MTU Mesocosm Facility, Houghton, MI, USA - PEATcosm2014_Bin02_30_metaG | ecosystem: Environmental > Terrestrial > Soil > Wetlands > Peat | place...
GATCAACAATCTGCCCGTTCCAATCGACGAAGCTCCCAGAAAACAACCGGCCAACGTCATCAACTTGATGGACGCGCTACGGAAGAGTATCGGCCCGGATACACGCGCGGGCAAGAAACCGCCAAAGAGTGAAAAAGAGCTCCCCGCAAAGAAGATCGCGCTGGTCAAGTCCAATGCCAGGCGCAAGTCAGCATAAACCAAGTCGAAATGATCTTCTTGGCACCGCAGAAACGCAGCTTCTACTGGCCGGCAATCTGTCCGCAACCGTTCAAGAGTCAGCCGTCAACTTCAGACCGAAGTGGCGGCTCTGGCGACGCGCGACCTCGGCATCGCGTTTGAGTCGTGACAATGAACTTGAACATCAGGCAGGCCAATCTTTATGAAAAGCATTGTTGCTGTCGTTCTTGTTTTTGGCGCTTTTGTGGCTCAGGCGCAGAAGTATGTGTGTGGAAAGGCACAGAGAGATTCGACGGTGCTCTCTGCGGCATCTGTTTACACAGCAACCGCGCCTGGATTCGACCTGAATACGGTTCCGAAAATTGGCGCCCAATCCTGCTCCAGCGACAAGCCGTTTTTCTTTTCCGTTGCGCTTCCAGAAGGAAGCTATCGCGTAAAGGTTGTTCTCGGCGGGGAGCAGGCCTCGACCACCACGGTTTGGGCAGAGGCGCGCCGGCTCATGCTTGAGAAGGTCTCGGTGACGGCCAACAGCTCGGTGACGCGAACATTTGATACCAACGTCCGCTTGCCGGAGATAGGCGGCGACGCAACTCATCGCGTAGCGCTGAAACCACGCGAAGTCGGCAACCTGGACTGGGACAACAAGTTGACTCTCGAATTCGGCGGCGACCATCCGAGTTTCCGGTCGATTACCATCAAGCCGGTGCACGAGACGACGATCTATCTGGCCGGCGACTCCACGGTGGTGGATCAGGACGTGGATCCGTGGGCCGCGTGGGGCCAGATGCTTCCACGTTTCTTTCGCCCTGGCGTCGTCATTGCCAATCACGCAGAGTCCGGAGAAACAATCAAAAGTTTTGTGAGCGAGCAGCGATTCGCGAAGGTCATGTCGCTCATCCAGCGGGGCGACTATTTCTTCATACAGTTCGGACACAACGATCAGAAGCCCAACGCAGTCTCGCTCGACGAGTATAAGAAACTACTCGCCGATTTCATCGTGCAGACCCGCGCCAAGGGCGCAACGCCGGTACTTGTAACCAGCATGAACCGGCGAACATTTGATGGGGAGGGAAAGATCACCAACTCTCTCGCCGGCTATCCCGACGCGGTGCGCGAGGTTGCCGCAGCTCAACATGCAGCGCTTATTGATCTGAATGCGATGAGCAAGACTCTGTTTGATGCGATGGGTCCCGAAGGCACGTTGAAGGCATTCATGCACTATCCAGCCAATGCCTTCACAAACCAGACCCACGCTATCAGCGACGATACGCACTTCAACAAGTACGGGGCCTATGAACTGGCGCGATGCGTGGTTCACGAAATCCGCACAGAAAAACTGCCGATTGCAAAGCTGCTCACCAAAGATCTGCCGGACTTCAACCCGGCACAGCCGGATCCGCCGGCGGCCTTCGATCTGCCGGCGACGCCCATTTCGGCGAAGACGTAAGTGGCCAGCGAATATGGAGCCAAAGCGGACGGCACGACGCTCGGCACCGCATCTATTCAGATGCGGCAGCACCGTTCTCCGCCTGGTTAGAGGCGTCGACATGCCGGAAACATACCCTGCCCCCACTTTGGGGGTGCAGTCCATATTTTCTTTGAGCGAAAACCCCTCCCAGCGGCCACCCTCAAGCTTAGGGACTGGAAGCTAGTAGCTAGAAGCTCGTCCTGTTCCCTGTTTCTTCACGTACCTACGCCCGCGCACCTCGAACTCCCCGCTCACCACGCGCGCAATCGCTTCGGTGTACGCCAGGTGCTCTTCCTTCAGGATCCGTTCCGCGAGCGAGTGTTCATCGTCCGCCTCCAGCACCGGAACCGCACGCTGCACCACGATCGCGCCGTGATCGAGCTCCTCGTCCACAAAGTGAACGCTGCAGCCCGTCACCTTTGCGCCGTAGGCGAACGCCTGCTCCTGTGCCTCCAGCCCCGGAAACGCCGGCAGCAGCGAGGGATGAATGTTGAGGATGCGATGGGGAAACGCAGCCACGAACTGGGGCGACAACAGCCGCATGTAGCCGGCCAGGCAAACCAGTTCAACGCCGTGCGCGCGCAGCGATGCGATCACATCGGCGTCGTGCTCTTCGCGCTTGCGGCCTCTGGATTCAAAGACCGCCGTTGGCAGTCCCATCTCGCGCGCCGTTGCCAATCCGGCGGCTTCGGCTACATTCGAGATCACCACTGCGATCTCCGCGCCCTTCAGCCGTCCCGCGCGAATCGACTCGGCAATGGCCCAAAAATTCGATCCTCGGCCGGAGAGAAGAATTCCGAGACGAAAGGGCGGGCGGTGAGTTTGCGAGTTGGCGGAGAATTCCAAGATTATCGATCCAGTGCAGCGATCGGGGTTAACAACGCTCGCAGGGTCCGTCATCGAGCCGCGCGAGGTGCCCCGGATTTCACTTTGAATCTCTGAAGTCCGCGAACCTGGCTCCGCTAACCCGCTAGCTCCGCTGACTCCGCTGCTATGTGTACTGCACCCGGCGCTCGCCCTTCACCACGCGGCCAACCACGTAGAACTTCTCTTCCGACCGGTCAAGCAGGTTCTTGGCGCGCGTAAACTTCGCCGCCGGAATCGCCGCAATCAGTCCGATGCCCATGTTGAACGTCCGCATCATCTCTTCCTGCGGAATGTTCCCCAGCTCCCTCAGGTGCTCGAAGATGGGCAGCACCGGCCACGATCCAATCTCCACCTGCGCCCCAACTCCCTTGGGCAAAATGCGCGGCAGGTTCTCCGTGATGCCGCCGCCGGTGATGTGCGCCATGCCCGTGGTCAGCCCGCCGGTTACCAGCTTCTGGATCACGTGCAGATAACTGCGGTGCGTCCGGAGCAGCGCAGCGCCCGCCTTTTCTTTGATCGCAGTCACGTATTGCGTGGCCTTGTACCCGGCCACCTCGAACAGCAGCTTGCGCGCCAGCGAGTATCCGTTGGTGTGCAGGCCCGTCGAGGGTAATCCGATCAGCACGTCGCCAGGCTTGATGCCCACGCCCGTCACCATCTTGTCGCGGTCCACCGCGCCCACAATAAATCCCGCCAAATCGTATTCGCCGTCGGAGTAGAACCCCGGCATCTGCGCCGTCTCGCCGCCGATCAGCACGCACGCGTTGGCTTTGCACGCATCGGCCAGCCCGCTTACCACGCTCTCCACCACATCCTCGTCCAGCTTGCCCGTCGCCAGGTAATCCAGGAAGAACAGCGGTGTCGCCCCCTGCACGGCAATGTCATTCACGCAGTGATTCACCAGGTCCGCGCCCACAGTCTGGTGCAGGCCCAGTTGGAAGGCCACCTTCAGCTTGGTCCCCACACCGTCTGCCGAGCTCACCAGGATCGGGTTCTTCCACCGCTGCATATCCAGCCTGTAAAGCGCGCCAAAACTGCCAATCCCGCCCAGCACATTGCGGTTAAACGTCTTTTGCGCCAGGTACTTGATGCGCTCCTTGGCGTGGTCGGCGCTGCGCAGGTCCACCCCGGCGTCAGCGTAAGTCACGGTTTTCGGTGCATTCTCTTGAACCACGGCGCAGGCTTTCTTATCAATAGATTGATTCGGCGGATTGCTTCGGCCGAGAGGAGCCGGAAAGCAGAATTCTAGCAGCTATCATCGCGCCCATTTCCCACAAATCGACACGCGGCATGGCCTCCGCTCTCGCCGTGCCACCATCGGCTCCGCCTGATTTTTCCTCAAGAAATGGAAAGTCGGCTTGACATCGAAACCAATCCGGGCTACTCTGGATTGGAAAGTCAGCTTTACATGGACGAGGCACCAGAAACCGTGTCGCAGACCATTACAAACCGCGTCAAGGAGCTTCGCATCGCCCTCGGCTGGACGCAGGAGCAACTGGCCCAGGCCGCTGGCGTCTCGCGACAGAGCATCAACTCCATCGAACGCAACCGCTATGTCCCTTCGCTCGAGCTAGCCCTCATTTTCGCCCGCATCTTTTCCTCTTCCACCGACCAAATCTTCCAGTTGGAGAACCAATCATGACCTATCCCATTCTCAACCGCATCCTTATGCTCGATCAGGTCGCCGACGAGCGGTCTCGTGAGCATCAGCGCCGCTCGACCAGCGCCGCGGCCATCGTCGGTGTGCTCATCGCCTTCGGGATACTTGAATATCAGCTGCTCGTCGAGCACCGCGTGCCCTGGGATCTGATTGCCGTGATCTATGCAATGGGTCTGACAAAAGTCGCACTCATGCGCTGGTACCGACTCAAAAACTAGATTCGCCGGAGACGCTTTTGCTGTGCCTGCTTCGCCGCCGTCAACTTGAAAGGAATTCCAATGTTTGCGTTTGACTCTTTCAATCCGAAGAAATCCTTGCCGTTTCTCATTGCCATGCTCCTCGTGGCTCAGGTCGACCTCGCCTGTGCCTTCGGCTGGCCGCAAACGCTGTTGTCGCTGGTCCATCTGACGGCTGCGTTCGACGATCTGTGCCGCGGTGTTTGTGCGGGGATTGGAACCTCCATTGACGTTTTGGTGGTCTTCCAACTCGCCCGTATCTACGCCAAACGTGCAATGCAATCAGGCAACGAACCTGCGCACGATTGAAACCACTTCTCGCCGTGCCGCTTCAACCACTGAACTCGAAAAGGGGAATCTTCCATGCACGCTTTGTATCGCCGCCTCGATCCGAAACACCGCCGCCTGTTCGAGCTCGCCAACGTGTCTCTTGTGCTCGGCCTGACGCCATGGATCTTCCGCGAGTACTTCCCGGTCAACCACAATTGGCTCGATGCCTTTTGCGGATTCTTCCTCGGCCTTTCCGTCACCATCAACCTCTTCTGCCTGCGCGCAGCGCGCCGCTGCCGCCCAGACGGGATTTAAAACAGACCGGATTTGAAACCATCTCCGCCGATGGCCCGGCAATCGATCGGCGCTCTGCAGCTCAGTGAAAGTGAACCATGATTCTCCGCAAACTTCAGGAATCTCCAGAAAAGGCGATCCCCGCCGCCATGGCATTGATCGTTGTTGGCTTGTCTCTCATTACGATCGGCGTTACCTGGCCCCGGATTTCGCCGCCCCTCCCCCACCTAGGCACCGATTGGAACGACTTCTTTCGCGGCGCAGTCTTCGGCCTCGCCATTGTCCTCGGGACCGCCGGTGTTGCCCTCGCCGCTAAGGCCGCTGCCGCCAAGAAGCACAATGCGCAGTAGAGTTCGACCGCAGGTTCCGTTAAATTCGCTGACACTCCACGAATTGCCGCGCTCAAATCAGAGCATTTCAACGCGCCTGCCGTGCCGCCGCTTGCCCTCTATACTGAAGCCACCATGTGCGCCAAGATTCGGAGCGCCGAAAATCGCGCCCCGCAACACGCCCGTTCAAAGGCGCTCCACGAGCGCGCCGAGCAGTTCTTCCCCGGTGGGGTCAACTCGCCTGTGCGGGCATTTCGCGCGGTAGGCGGCTCGCCGCCATTCATCGAGCGCGCCCAAGGCGCCTACCTCATCGACCCCGATGGCAATCGTTACATCGACTACTTCGGTTCATGGGGTCCGATGATCCTCGGCCACGCCTTTCCGCCTGTCGTCGAGGTCATCGAGCGCGCTGCGCGCAACTCCGCCAGCTTCGGCGCATCCAACGCCGCCGAGGCCGATCTCGCCGAGCGCATCGTGGCTTGCTTTCCCGCCATCGAAAAAATGCGCTTCGTGAGCTCCGGCACTGAGGCCACCATGTCGGCCATCCGCCTGGCCCGCGCCGTCACTGGCCGCAAGCTCATCGTCAAATTCGAGGGCTGCTATCACGGCCACGCTGATGGGCTACTCGTCAAAGCCGGCTCCGGAGTGGCCACTTTCGGCATCCCCGGCTCAGCAGGCGTACCGAAAGAAATTGCCCGCCTCACCCTCGCCTTGCCCTACAACGACATCAACGCCGTCAAAGCCGCTTTCGCCGCTCACCCCAAAGCCATCGCCGCCGTCATTGTCGAGCCCATCGTCGGCAACGCGGGCTGCATCCCTCCCGCGCCCGGCTTTTTATCTGCTCTGCGCAATCTCACTGCAAGCCACGGCGCGCTGTTCATCGTGGATGAAGTTATGACCGGCTTTCGTGTGGCCCTCGGCGGCGCCTGCCAGCTCTACTCGCTCAACCCCGATCTCGTCACTCTTGGGAAAATTGTTGGCGGAGGCCTTCCCGTCGGCGCCTTCGGCGGCAAGCGTGTTTTTATGGATTTGGTCTCGCCTTTGGGGCCTGTCTACCAAGCCGGAACGCTCAGCGGCAATCCGCTCGCCATGGCCGCGGGCATCGCGACCATCGGCTATCTACAGAAACACGAACGTGAAGTTTACCCGCGGCTTGAAGCAACGTCCAAAGCTGTCGCCGAAGGTGTCGCCGCCGAGGCCGCCCGCGCCGGTATCCCGCTCACCACCAACCGCGTCGGCTCCATGTGGACATGGTTCTTTACCAAAGGCCCCGTGACCAACTACGCCCGCGCCGCGCGCAGCGACACCCAGGCTTTCGGCCGCTTCCATCGCGCAATGCTCGATCGTGGAATCTGGCTCCCGCCCTCGCAATTCGAAGCTGCGTTCATCTCTGCCGCACACGGCGACGCCGAGGTGAAAGCCACCATCGCCGCTGCCCGCGCGGCATTCGCGTCGTTGCACGAAAACTGATTCGCGCGCTCAGACCCATGCGTCCAGCGTCACAAAATGGTGCGTCGCTTTGTACCGTTCAATGAGCCTCTCCGCCGCGCCCACTGACGCCGCCCGGTTTGCTGCCGGGTCGCCATGACCGCCGTCGTGCAGCACGATGTTCGTCGCGCGGCCCCTCTGCCGCAGCCGGTCGATCCTCTCCGCCAACTTGTGCGCGATCCGGTCCGCTGAAGGATCGCTCCAATCCGAGGTCATTGCGTTCCACAGCACCAGCTTCAGGCCCATCTCGCGCGCAATACGAAACACTGCCGGTCGCCGCGCTCCGTAAGGCGGCCTGAAAAACTTCACCGCCTTACCAGTGATCTCCTCCAGCACGTCCTGCGTGCGCCTTAATTCTTCTCGAATAACGTCCGAAGAACTCCGCGCGAGGTTTCGATGGTCCCAGGAGTGATTTCCGATCAAATGTCCGGCCCCCACTGTCCGCCGCACCAGTTCCGGCTCCGCTTTCGCGCGCGCGCCCACGAGAAAGAACGTCGCGTGCAATTCATGGCTCCGCAGAACGTCCAGCAATTTAGGCGTCCATGTTGCATTCGGCCCGTCGTCGAAGGTCAGCGCCAGTTCGCCCGGCCGTTCCGGCGCAGTGAGCCCCGCACCGAATAACCGCGAACCCGGCCACAGGGAGGCATAGGAGTATGCTCCCCACGCCGCGCCGGCACACGCGGCCGCGCCCAATCCTGCATAAATCCCGGTTGTAATCGGAGAAATCATTCTGTCCGCCAGTATGCGGCAGCACTGCTTGCGCAGGCAACACAAGCACCGCCCAGCCACCCGTCTCTCTAATCCCTATTCCCTATTCCCTGCTTTTTTCACATCGTCTTTGCCGGTATCTTTCCGTCGCCTTGCCGGCCAGCCTGCAACGCGCCCGCCTCCATCCGCTGCCTGGCGCGCTTCTCGCTTGAGCGCCGCTCCTGCCTCCACGTTGTCATTGACGTCACGCCGTAATTCCAAACCGCGGTGAACAGCAGGCCCGTCACTGCCGCCAGCACCCATGGCACGCCGCGCCGGAACACCTCGCTCGCGATAGCCACGTTCGCCGCCACGCCCAATCCGCAGGCCAGGCAAAACGTGATCAGGCCGCTCCAAAACCTCCATCCGCGCAGCCGCCGATCGCGATAAGTCACTGAGTTATTCAAAACAAAATTCAAAATCATCACAATAAATGTAGTAATCGCCTGGCCCGTGGCGAAGCTCAGCCCCGCAATCCGTAGCAGCCCGCTCAAAATCAGCAGGTGGACGCACACGCCAAGCGCGCCCACCATTCCAAAGAGCACAAAGCGCACGTTCACCACGTTCCCCAGGTGCTTATCCACCAGCAGCTCGAAGTACTCCAGCCCCACCAGCATGTCGAGCTTGCTCTCGCCATGCTCGCGCTGCCTGAAGCGGTAAGCCACCTCGCCGATCTTCAGCCCCGGCCCCGCCGAAAGCACAATGTCGAGCAGAATCTTGAAGCCGATCCCCGAAAGCCGGTGAGCAAACCTCTCGAAGGTCGACACGCGCACCATGAAGAAACCGCTCATGGGATCGCTGAGCTCGTGTTCGACGCCCATCAGGCTAAGCCGCTTGCCCAGGTGGCTCAATTTCACGCGCCACTTGGTAAACTCGCCCATGCTGCCGCCGGCCATGTTGCGCGAGCCCACTACCAGGTCGAGATTCTCTTCGCGAATCCGGCGCAGCATCTCCGGCAACGCTGCCTCATCGTGTTGCATGTCCGCGTCCATCACCGCTACATAAGGTGCTGCGGCGCCCAGAATCCCCTCAATGCACGCTGACGCCAATCCACGCCTGCCGATCCGCTGCAGCACGCGCACGTTGTCGTGCCGCTCAGCCAGCCGCCGCACTACATCGGCAGTGCCGTCCGGCGAGTCATCGTCCACAAAAATCACTTCGTAGCGGATGCCCTTGAGCGCCTTTTCCAGGCGATCGACAATCGGACCCACATTGCCGCTCTCGTTGAACGTGGGCAGCACGATCGCCAGATCGTAGGCCATGTTTCCTCCGCGGCGCTGGGCAATTCCGAGGCGGCTCGGATTCGCACTCGCTCCCCGCTCTCACCCTTATACAACTTGGAAGAAGCTGTTCGATAGCGCTGTTTCCGTCGGGGAATCTCTAAAGTCTCCTATGAACTTTCCCGCAGCTCGTGGGAAAGTTCATAGGAGGGTCCGGCGTATACTGGACTTGTTCGGGTCGCATCCTGAGTCTTCGGAGCGGCACTGGAGTCCATGATGAGCATCAACCCATCTTCCGCGGGCGCGCCCCTCACGCCGTCCGGCGTCTCTCTTCCCAAAGTCACCATGCCCGCCCTCGGCGAAATGAAGCGCCAGGGCAAGCCCATCTCCGCGCTCACCGCGTACGACTACCCCACAGCGCGTCTCGTTGACGAGGCCGGTGTCGACCTCATCCTCATCGGCGATTCGCTCGCCATGGTCGTCCTCGGCCAGGAAAACACGCTCGCCGTCACCGTCGACGAGATGCTCCACCACACCCGCGCCGTGCGCCGCGCCGTTCGTCGCGCGCTCGTCGTCGCCGACATGCCCTTCGGCAGCTATCACGGCTCCATCGCCGATGCCGTCGCCAATGCCGTTCGCTTCGTCAAGGAGGCCGGCGCTGAAGCCGTCAAGATCGAGGGCCCACGCGTCGAGCTTGTCCGCGCGCTCGTTGACGCTGAGATTCCTGTCGTCGGCCATCTCGGCCTCACACCGCAAAGTGTCAATCGCTTCGGCGGCTATCGCGTGCAGGCCCGCACCGCCGACGCCGTGCTCGAGCTTCAGGCCGATGCCTTCTCGCTTGCTCGCGCCGGCGCAGGCGCAATCGTGCTCGAAGGCGTTCCCCGCGAGGCTGCCGGAGCCATCACCGCCGACCTGTCCGTCCCGACGATTGGAATTGGCGCCGGTCCCGATTGCAATGGCCAGATTCTCGTCTTCCACGACCTCGTGAATCTCGCCTTTGCGCCGCCGGCCAAATTCGTCCGCCACTACGCTGACGCTTCCGCGCTCTTCCGCTCCGCGATCGAGCGCTATCGCGAAGACGTGGAGCATCGCGCCTTCCCGTCGGACGCCGAGAGCTATCACCTGCCCGCACGGCAGGCGACGGGTGTGTCCGCTGCTGGCGCCGATTTCGATTCCGATGAGGCAGTTGTGAATCGCGACGCCTTCGAGGATTGGGCGAACTGAACCCTGATGCAGATCCTCCGAACCGTTGCCGACCTTCGCCGCTGGTCCCGCGCGCTCCGCTCCGCGCTCGGCAACACCATCGGCCTCGTGCCCACAATGGGCGCGCTCCATGCGGGCCATGCCTCGCTCATCCGCGCCGCCCGCGCCACGTGCACCCATGTCGCCGTCAGCCTCTTCGTCAATCCCACGCAATTCGGCCCCAACGAGGACTACGCGCGCTATCCCCGCTCATTCGACGCCGACTGCATTCTCGCCGAGCGAGAAGGCGCCGATGTCCTTTTCGCGCCTGCGGTCGAAGAGCTCTACCCCAATGGCCCCGAATCTACATTTGTCGAAGTTCCCGGCCTCGGCGATCGCCTCGATGGCGCATCCCGCCCCGGCCACTTTCGCGGCGTTGCCACCGTCGTCGCCAAATTGCTTATCGCCGCCGAGCCCGATCGCGCTTTCTTCGGCCAGAAAGACGCGGCCCAAGTCGCCGTTCTGCGCCGCATGGCGGCCGATCTCAGGCTCGCCGCCGAAATCGTCGTCTGTCCCATAGTCCGCGACGCCGACGGTCTCGCAATCAGCTCGCGCAACGTCTACCTCAGCCCGTCCGCGCGCGCGCAGGCTCTCACGCTCAGCCGCGCTGTCCGCTGCATCGAATCGCTTGTTGCCCAGGGCGAGCGCCGCGCAAGCGCTCTTGCCGCTGCCGCCCGTGAAACTTTCGCCGCGGAGTCCGGTATTCGCATCGACTACATCGTCCTCGTCGATTGGTCCACTTTGTTGCCAGTCGAAACCGCAGTCCCCGGCACGCTCTTCGCCGTCGCCGCATTCGTCGGCTCAACCCGGCTGATCGACAACACAATCCTGTCGTAAGCCAGCGAAAGAAATTCGTTGCGCTGGCCAGCTCATTCGCTGCAACCTGATAGTGAATGCCGGAGCTTCCCGACATCGCCGCCTACATCGCCGCGCTCGAGCCGCGCATTGTCGGCCAGACGCTCGAACGCGTTCGCTTGCACAGTGTCTTTGTCCTGCGCACCGCCGACCCTCCAATCGAAGCCGTCGAAGGCCGCACTGTCCGCGAACTCCGCCGCATCGGCAAGCGCATCGCAATCGGCGTCAGTGACGCTCCCGGCGAAAACCAGGAAAATCTCTGGCTCGTCGTTCATCTCATGATTGCCGGCCGTCTCCACTGGCGGCCGCCGCACGCCAAACTTTCCGGCCGTCAGGCGCTCCTCGCCCTCGACTTTCCCTCGGGCTCGCTCACCCTCACTGAAGCTGGGTCCAAGCGCCGCGCCTCGCTCCATCTCCTGCGCGGCGAGCAGGCCCTCCGCGACATCGATCCTGGCGGTGTCGAAATCTTTTCCGCCGATATCGACGGCTTCCGCGCCGCGCTCACCCAGGAGAACCGCACCCTCAAGCGCGCCCTCACCGACCCGCGCCTCATCAGCGGCGTGGGCAACGCCTACTCCGACGAGATTCTTCACGCCGCGCGCCTCTCTCCCATCGCGCTCACGCACAAGCTCACGGCCGAAGAGTGGCAGCGCCTCTTCGACGCCACGCGCTTCACACTCTCTTTATGGATGGATCGGCTCATCACCGAGGCCAGGAAAAAATTCCCTGAAGGCGTTACCGCATTTCGCCCTGAGATGTCTGTTCACGGCCGCTTCGGCCAGCCCTGCCCGCGTTGCGGCAACCCCATCCAGCGCATCCGTTACGCCGACAATGAAACCAACTATTGCGCCACCTGCCAAACCGGCGGCAAAGTCCTCGCCGATCGCAGCCTCTCGCGCTTGCTCGGTGCCGATTGGCCGCGCACGCTCGACGAGCTTGAATCGCTCAAGCGCCGCTAATGTCTTTGGGGCCCTATCTGTGACTCGTTTGTGTTAGTTACCACTTCTGCGCGCAAGACCTGAAAAACCTTGACACCGCTTCCCTGCATGCCGCATCGTGATTGCGGCGACTCCTGCCAAATTGGCCGGCGGGGAACCGCGTCTTTGGGGCTTTTGTACGTGGGAGCCGAACCTTAATCCGGTAGTGGAGGATTCAAGAATGCACGTTGTCACTTACTCCGCGTTTCTGTTCGCGATGACGCTTTCCACGCACGCCATCACGATTATCGTGATTGCGGCCGTGATCGAATGGCTCCTTGGAGCTCTCTGGTATGGGCTCGTTTTCCGTAAGTCCTGGTTGGTGTTGGCCGGCTTTTCCGAGACCAACAAGCCCAAAAACGGCGCCATGACCATGGTCTGCTCGTTTATCGCCTGCCTGCTCCTCACGTTTGTGATCGCGCACGTCGTGGGTTGGGCGGGGGCCGTGACCTTCACCGGGGGCTCCAAGCTTGGCATCATCTGCTGGGTTGGATTTATGGCCCCGCCGCTCTTTACCCAGCACATTGCCGAGAACCGCCGCGCAAATCTCTTTGCCATAAACGCCGCCTATTGGCTGCTGGTCATGGCCATTGGTGGTGGTCTCACGGCCGCCTTCCACGGCTAACTCTCGCTCGCGCAACAGGGCATCCCGCCGGAATTGGGGCAATTTCCTTTGGAAATTGCCCCAATCGCATTTAATGGGTCACGCCGTCCGGCGCTCGAACCATGTTTCCTCTCTGCACAATTTTCCTCGAGTCATCCCCGCCCATCGTCATAGAATCGACCCATGAGTCGCTCGAATATCACCACCGACGGCGCGCCTGCCGCGATCGGCCCTTATGCGCAAGGCGTGCGTGTAGGAAACCTCGTCTTCACCGCTGGACAGGTGGCTCTTGATCCAGTCACCGGCCAGGCGGTCCCAGGCGGAATCAAGGAACAGACCGCGCGAGCTCTCGAGAATCTCAAGGCCATTCTTGAGGCCGCCGGCAGCAGTCTTGGCCAGGTGGTCAAGGCCACCGTCTTTCTCAAGGACATGAACGATTTCGCTGGAATGAACGCGGTCTACGCATCCTACTTCGGAGCCGACAGCGACATTTTCCCCGCGCGCTCCACGGTTGAAGTCGCCCGCTTGCCGCGCAATATGCTCGTCGAAATCGAAGTTGTCGCCGAAGTCTGACCGGCGCTGCCCCAGATCTGTTTTTTTCAAGCCGATCTGTTTCAATGGAAGCATGAGGCTTGTGCCCCGCGGTTTCGGCCGCATCGGCCCCCGGCTCGAGCGGTTCCAGAATTCACGCGCCCTTTCTGAGAAGATTGAAAGGTGGCATTTACTTCCACCCCAGAGACGACGACCTGTCTGTAGGGACCCCGGGTTGAGGAAAATGCCACTTGGCGCCAGCGGTTTCGGGGGACATCGATTCTGGAACCGCTGTACCCGCATCCCGTCTTCCCACCCCGCAAGCGCAGGAGGTCACCTTGAGCGAATTCAAGACCCATTCCGAAAGGGATTCAAAAAGCGGTTCCGAGCAGAAGCCCGATTCGGAGCCGAAAATCGTCCGCAGCGACGCCGAGTGGCGAACCCTTCTCACGCCGCAGCAGTATCATGTGCTGCGCGAAAAAGGCACCGAGCGGCCCTTCACCGGCCTCCTCACGGAGAATCACGAAACCGGCAACTACCACTGCGCCGCATGTGGTGCGCTGCTCTTCATGAGCGGCGCCAAGTTCGACTCCGGCTGCGGCTGGCCCAGCTTCATGATCCCCGCCGGCTCCAAAGCTGTCATTGAGCACGAGGACAGGAGCCACGGCATGCGGCGCGTGGAGGTCACCTGCGCCCGCTGCGGCGGGCACCTCGGCCACGTCTTCCCCGACGGCCCCGGTCCCACCGGCCTGCGCTATTGCATCAACTCCGCCTCGCTCAGCTTCACCCGCGAGGGCGAATAAGCCGCCGATCCGTCGGCGTGAGTCTGCCTTGCGTCATTCCAGCTAGGAATGCTATGGCCCTCGATTCTCTGCGAAAATGGCGGCCATGGATGTTAGTGATTATCCCGATGCCATAGACCCGTGCCTTGTCGGCTCGTATTCACCGCTGGCAAAGGCAGGCGGAGGATATGTCTGGGATGACATCCTGGAGTATCGGGTCTGGTTGCACCCAGAACGCGGTGCAGTTGATGAGCAAGAAGGCAGCGACTACTATTACTCTTTCGCAACATATGCTGAGGCCGTCAAATTCTCCGAGAACACGCCCGGCGCAGAACAGCCGCTCGCTCTGATTCGACAGGTTGAATATATCGATGAACCGGAGCCCGGCGATTATCGATTCGTAAAGGAAGTGCGCATTGCCGAGTGGCCTGTAGAGTTCCTTCTTCGTCCTCGGAGAGCCCCAAACACCATCCCAGATTTCCTGTCACCTAACGCTCCGAACAACCGGCTCGATATCATTCGCGGCTTGGCGAGACCAAGCAAGTGAGTCGCTGCCTGTCTTTGCAGCCAGTTCAGCCCTTGAGGCGTTGTCGAGCCAGCGGCAAAACCCTCTCGGAGATTCCACGGCCTTTCGCACACAACAAAACCCCGTCCTTTCGGGACGGGGTTCATTGAGCCTCAGAATTCGGTGCCCCATCCTGTCCGCGCATTTCAGAGGACGGGGCGGCAATCACGCCTTCGCGACTTTTCCGCTCTTGATGCAGCTTGCGCATACGCGCAGCTTCTTGGGCGCGCCGTTCACCATCGCCTTCACTGCCTGCAGATTCACGTTCCAGCGCCGCCGCGTGATGTTGTGCGCGTGCGAGATGTTATTGCCAAAGCGCGGCCCTTTGCCGCAGATATCGCAAATTTGTGCCATCGTCCAACTCCAGATCTTCGAATGTTTTCGGGCGCGGCCTGAGCCGACGGGGCGCGCACAGCGTCACGCGCTATCACTTTGCCGAATCTTCAGTATATCAGTCATTGCCGCCCGCCATCGGCTCTCGGCCGCCGCTCCTGCACCCGCTCGCCGCAGACGCATGCGATAGCGCGTGGCCCGTCTCCGACAAGGCACAAAAACTGGGTGCCCCTGGCCCCTCGCATTTGGGGACCAGGGATAGCACAACGCTCCAGACTCAACTCCACGCGATCAGAGTCTCAGTGTGCCGGAGGCGGTGCTCCGCCAGCCGGCGGCGCAGCGCCATTCGGCGCTCCGCCAGCCGGAGGAGGTCCGCCCTCCTTCGGGATCACGAACTCCTCGGGCATCTCGTGGCCGCGATGGCATGTTCCGCACGTCACCTTCATGCCCATCGCATCCGGATCCATCGCCGACGCCTTGCTGATATAGTCCGCGTTGATCTGCTGTGTCATCGTGAGCATGATCCGCGCGATCTTCTTGTCATCCTTGGAGTCGTCGGCAAAATTTAGCCGCGGCTTTCCGTTGGGGCCGATGTTCTTCGCGTCGGCCGCATGGCAAAAGTCACAATGCACGCCCAGCGACCCGGCAAAACCCTCCATGATTTCGTGCACCTGTTGGCCCGTCAGATCTTTCGGCAGCACTTGCAGGTTGGTGGGCGCCGGAAAGTTGCGCATCGGGCGGCCGCCGGACGCCATCCCC
>Ga0181520_10007889_pt1 | contig 15401 bp, 11 predicted proteins | sample PEATcosm2014_Bin_29_FD_132451 | JGI IMG/M metagenome (GOLD analysis project Ga0181520, IMG submission 132451) | Peatland microbial communities from MTU Mesocosm Facility, Houghton, MI, USA - PEATcosm2014_Bin02_30_metaG | ecosystem: Environmental > Terrestrial > Soil > Wetlands > Peat | place...
ATATAGAGGGCAACTTGGATCTGGCCAATTTCACGGCTGTTAACTGGGCCAGCGGCGGGTTTATGGCCGATTCCGTGGTGGACGACGCCGTGGAACCCATCGCGCAACAACAGTGGCTCTCGCGCAACGACGTGTGGGGCAGTTGGGCGGGCGGGGTCTGGAACATGGTGTTTGTGGGGGTAACCAATCCGCCGGCGGGGACGTGGCCAGCCGGCTTCACAACGAATGATACGACGGATGTCTATACGACCATCACCAACACGCCGTTGATACGGGAGAAGCCCTATCTGTGCCTGGACAGCAACGGGAATTACGAAGTGATGGTGCCGGCCCTGGAGACCAACAGCCAGGGTATCACCTGGGCAAACGGTCCGACGCCTGGAGTGGCTATTCCCATCAACCAGTTCTACATCGCGCAAGCGGCCACGGACACCGCGGCCAGCATCAACGCGGCCCTGAGCTCGGGGCTGAACCTGATCCTGGCGCCCGGAGTTTACAATCTGACGGACACCATCCAAGTGACCCGTCCGGGCACGATCGTGCTGGGGTTGGGCTTGGCCACGCTGATTCCCCAGACGGGGGTTCCGGCCATGGTGGTATCGGATGTGGACGGGGTGGAGGTGGCAGGTCTGCTATTTGACGCGGGTCCGGTGCAGACCCCGACGCTTTTGGAGGTGGGAACGACCACCCCCAGCGCGCTTAATCATTCCGGCGCCCCGATCTTCCTGTATGACATATCGATGCGGGTGGGCGGGGCGGAGCCCGGGATGACGGCCAGTTGCCTGGAGATTAACGCCAACGATGTGGTGGGCGACAACATCTGGCTGTGGCGGGCGGACCATGGCAACGGGGTGGGCTGGACCAATAACATGTGCAACAACGGACTCATCGTCAACGGGGACCGGGTGACAATGTATGGGTTGTTTGTGGAGCATCACCAGCAGTATCAGACGTTGTGGAACGGCAACTGGGGCCGGCTCTACTTCTACCAGTCGGAGCTGCCGTATGACCCGCCCTCCCAGGATGCCTGGTCGCATGACGGGGTGGAGGGGTATGCGTCCTACAAGGTGGCGGACCAGGTGACCAGCCACCAGGCCTACGGGCTGGGGATTTATGCGGTGTTCATCGACTGCACCAACATCAGCTCCTTCAACGCGATCGAGACGCCGACCAATTCGCAGCAGGTCAACGTGCATGACGCCATCACGGTCTATATCGGAGGGAATACCAGCGGGAACGGGGTGTCGACGCTGACCCACATCATCAACGGCACGGGCGCGACGCTGGCGGGGCCAGGATTTGGCGGGACCGGGACGATGAATTGCCTGTGGCCGGAGCCGACCTTCAACATGGGTATGGTCCTGAGCGGGACCAACGCGTCGATATCGCTTCCGACCGAGTCGTGGCATTCGTACCAACTGCAATATAAGAACGCGCTGACGGATCCGGCCTGGCTAAATCTGGGCAGTCCGTTCGGCGGCAATGACACGCTGGAGACGGTGACGGATACAAACGCGCCAGCCAGCCGGTTTTATCGGGTTGGGGCCTTTTAGCCCAGCCCATTCGGACAGAGCCCACCATGGCCACATTCCGGGGGGGCGAGCTCCGCGAAGCCCAAGCAGTGGGAATTCGCGAGAGTTCGTCCCTCCGGAACAAAATCGCCCGAGCCGGGTGGGTTTATAACCCCCTGGCATGCCATTCAAGAGCAGAAGGCTGTTTGCTGCCGCTTGGGGCTACGGTTCAACCATGACGCGGTAGAAGCGTTGGCCGCCGGTGGCGTTGGGATCGATGACGGTCTCCGACCCACCGGAGCCGCTCAGAATGAGAATAGGAGTCCAATTCACCAGGTTGGTGGAATACTCAATTGTGTAGTCCGTGCCGGAGGCGCTGTTGAAGTTGAATTGAAACTCGCCGCCGGCAAGCCGGCTGGCTCCGGTGATGGTGATGATCGGCGCGTTCGTGGAGGCGACCACTGTCAGCGAGAGCACTTGTTTATTCGTCGTGGACGCTGAATCGATCACGCGCGCAATAAACTGGGTCGTGCCACTGTTTCCGGCAGTCCCCGAGATGACGCCATTGGTCCCCAGAGATAACCCCCCGGGCAGTTTGGCCGAACCTGGGGCTAGCGACCAAAGGTAGGGCGGCTGGCCGCCCCAGGCCGATAGGGTTGTCCTATAGGCGGCGTTTTGCGTGGCGTTCGGCAGAGAGACCGTTGTGATTTGCAATGCCGGGCCGACAATGGTCAGGGCAAGCGATTGACTCGCGTTCGTGGAAGCCGAGTCAAACACCTGCACGATAAAGTTGAATGTCCCGTTGGTGGAGGGAATGCCCGAAAGCACGCCGTTGGTGGTCAGAGTCAATCCCGGCGGCAAGCTGGCCGAGCCGTTACTCAGCGACCAGGAATAGGGCGGCTGTCCGCCGGAACATTGAAGGAACTGGCTGTAAAAGCCGCCGTTCGTCGCGTTGGGCAGCCACGAGGTCCCGATCTGTAACGGCGAAGAAGCGGGGGCAATATAAAGCGACAAGTATTGGCTCGCTGTGTTGCCGTTGCCATTCATTGCCTGCACGGTAAAATCATAGTTGCCGGAGGCGTTGGAGGCCGGCGTGCCGTAAATCTCACCGTTCGTGGTGAGATACAGGCCAGGCGGGAGGCCGACGTTGTTGACCAGCGACCAAGTGACGTTCGGATTGCAGCTCGAGGCGCCTAACCAGAATGGCCCATAGGAAGCATTCGCCTGGCCAGGGGGCACATTGGTGGTGAGGATTTGCAATCCGCCGCAGGCCTGCGCAATGAAATTCGTCATCACGCTGGCGCCGGCAATATCGACGGTCACGTTGCCCGGGCATTGGTAATTGTCCGCCGCCAGTTGCCCGCAGTTCACGCTGAGATACCAAAAACCGTTGGCCACATTGAATGAGAAGTTGCCGTTCCCGTCGGTTTGCGCGTTCAGGTTGTATGGGGAGCCGGAGATGTTGGTCGCGGTGGCATTGATGCCCACGTTGCTGATCGGGTTGCCGTTGGTGTTCATAAGAACACCGTTGATGACATAAGGCGCTTGAAGGGCCGTAAAATTGACCAGAGGGTTGTTGTTGGTGATGCCCAGCGTTACGTTGTCCGGATCGAGATAGGTTGTGGGCAGACTGTCGTTATTGTTGCCGCCAAGAACCCAAACGCTCCAGGAGTTGCTGTTGGCGACGGTCAATGCGTAATAGCCCGTGCTGTCGGTATCAACGGTCTCGAGCTGGAAGTAAATGCCGCCGATGGTTGCGTTGGCGCCGACACCCACTCCGCTGATGGGGCTGCCGTTGCTGTCCTTGAGATAGCCGCTAATCTGATTGGTTGCCGGAGCGCCGGTGAAGTTTTGCGGGACGGCGGTGCCGTTGGTGATGTCTCCGCTGAACTGCGATTGGGTAAAGATGTAGTTGGCTGGGCCGTCGCTGGTGTCCACCTGCTCCCACCATGAATCGCTGTTGCCCAGGCCCAACACGCCTACGACGTAATTCCCGTTGGCGTCTGTGTAGCCGCTGCATTCATAAAGGCCAAGGCCGGAATCGTCGTCAGCGCGGACATCAAGCCCGGCCATCGGACTCCCGATAATGTCATGGACGCTGCCGTAAAGCAGGGCGGTGGCCTTGGGTGTGGCGAGAATAACGCCGGTGGCGCCCGCATCGATGTTGGTTCTGTTCTTCGAGCTCATGTAGCCATGAATAATCACAGCCGTGTCATCGGCCTGGATGCCCCATTGGCCGGACTGGACGCCGACGGTGAAATTGCCATTGGAGTCGGTGAAGGCCACCCCCATGTACCCACTGGAGGACTGGGCTGTCAGCAGAACGCCAGGCAGCCCCAGGGCCGAGTTGTTTGCGTCCACCATCTGGCCGGAAATGGCGGCGGTGGCGTTGGTCAGCATCAGGTTGGTGCTGACGGTCTGCGTGTTGGTCAAGGTGACCGCCGGCGCGCCTCCAAAACTGACAACGTAGTTGCTTGCGAAGGGCACCGGCATATACGTCCCCGGCGGCACCAGGATGCTGTAATTGCCCAAATTATTCGCCACCGTCCCCGCTTGGGGCTTCCCCTTTTGACCCGTCAGCAGCAATACCAGGGCATTGGGAAAGGCTGCGCCATTGGTGACCACCGTCCCGGTAATCTGTTGCGCAAAAGGGAAGTTGGTGACGGTAAGCGGATTCGTCAGCGCCGCGAAATGGTTGGAGGGGCTGGACACTTTAAACAGGTACTGCCCGACGACATTCTGCATGAAGTCGCCGTTAAAGAAATTCAGGGTGGCGGCAATCTGCCCATTGGTTGCGCCATCCGTGTCGCCAGGCACGTTGATGTTGGTCACCCCGCCGATGACCATTCCCGGCCGCCCGTCGGTCATTTGAAACTGCTGCACCATCCAATCATTGCCGTCAATGACGCCGTTGGCGTTCAGGTCGAGGTATTTCTGGACCACGACCGTGTCGCCGGCAGGGATACCGGTGATTTGGAGCGTGATGGCGCCGGTGTAGGTATTGCTTACGGCCGCGGGCGATAGGGTGAACGTGGCGGCCCGTATGGTTTGGCAAACCAGGAGGACGGCGCACAAGGCGGCCAAACGGGAGGCGCCTTTGAGGATGGGTAGCTCTTTCATAAAGTCATTGTTGCCACATAGGTCTTATCGGCCAAAACTGGAGACTCTAAAGTGGGAAAGAGCCAGGACGGGGAATTTTTTGAGCCGCGCGCCTTCACTGCCCGCCTCCGCGACCGCCGCCGCATCTTCCAAACCCCACGCAATGCTTCACCCTGATGCGGCCTCGAATCATCGCCTGGTCGTTCCCGTTGGGTTGACAAGCATGAACAATCTTCGGATGATGCGGCATGGGAAATGGCCGTGAGCGTCGCTAATACAAGCATGAGAAACATGAAAACAACCCTCAACCCCGTCGATTGGCGTTTATGTATCCTTGGAACCCTTGGCTGCGTTCTGGCGCTGCCGGCCCTGGGCCAGCAACGGACCTACAAAGAAGCGGAGGTCTATGTCACCGCCCCGGTCCCGGAGCAGCTTCAGGCCAATCGCAATTTCTGCGCCTTCGAGCCGCTCGATCAGCCTGACGAGGATTTTCCCACCATCATGCTCGACGACTCCAAGACCTTTCAAACGATCGAGGGTTTTGGCGGCGCCTTCACGGACGCGGCGGCGAGCGTGTTCGCCAAGCTGCCCCAGGCTTCGCAGGAGAAGCTTCTCAAGGCTTGCTTTGATCCGGTGGAGGGCAACGGCTATACCCTTTGCCGCACCACCATTCATAGCTGCGATTACGCCGAGGGGATGTACACCTATGCGGAGGTGCCCGGAGACAAGGACCTGCAGCACTTCACCATCGAGCACGATCGCCAAGAGCGCCTGCCGTTCATCCGGCGAGCCCAGCAAGCCGCCAAGGGGAATCTTCGCCTTTACGCCTCGCCTTGGAGCCCGCCGGGTTGGATGAAGACCAACGGTGAAATGTTGCACGGCGGCAAGCTCAAGCCCGAGTATTTCCAGACCTGGGCCGACTATTTTGTCAAGTACGTCAAAGCCTACGCCGCGGAGGGGATCCCCATCTGGGGCTTAACGGTTCAGAATGAGGCGGCGGCCACCCAGGTTTGGGAATCATGCGTTTTCACGGCCAATGAAGAGAGGGACTTCGTGCGCGACTATCTCGGGCCCACTCTGCACCAAAACGGCCTGGGGGACATCAAGCTCATGATTTGGGACCATAACCGCGGTATTATCTATCAGCGGGTCCAGGCCGCTTATGAGGATCCCGAGGCTTCGAAATACATCTGGGGCACGGCTTTCCACTGGTACATCGGCGACCATCATGACAACGTCCGGATCGTGCATGACGCCTTTCCGGACAAGCAGTTGCTTTTCACCGAAGGCGCCATGAGCGGAACCTGGGCCTCGGCCCATCGGCTGGCCCGGAGCCTCATCCTGGACCTGAACAATTGGAGCGCGGGCTGGACGGTTTGGAACCTGCTGCTCGATGAGAACGGGGGGCCGCGCCATGCCGGAGGCGCTCATGGCACCACCATCATCAACGCGAATACTCGAACCGGCGAGCTGAGCTTCAACCCTCCGCATTATGTCTTTGGGCATTTCTCCCGCTTCATCAGGCCGGGGGCAAAGCGGATTGCCTGCACGTCCAACAGCGATGATTTCATGGCCACGGCGTTTCTGAATCCCGACGGCAAGGTTGCCGTGGTCATCTCCAATCTCAGCGACCACGAGGGTTTTTTCCAGCTCTGGATCAAAGGAAAGGCGCTGAAGTATTCCAGCCCTGCCAACGCCATCATCACGATGATCTTGCAGCCGGCTGCCTAGGGCACGAAATGAATCCGCGACGCAGCACAAGGGCCTCATGGGTGATGTCCGTAGCTTACCTTGGGTGGAGCGGCTTGGTGTATTTCGGTAGCCTTGGGCAGGAAAGCCACGCCTGGTGGCCCCTTTTCCTTTTCCCCTTAATCTTGCCATGGAGTGCGATCTATCAGTTTGCTCTCGACCCCTTGATTGGACATTGGCTTGCTCCTGACCCAAGAACCGCGCCTGTGTCGGCTTGGATGGCGATGGACTACATCGCTGGTGGGTTTTATATTGTCGTGGGAACCGTTTGGTTTTGGTTCATAGGGAAATGGTTGGCTCATCTTCTATATGGACGGCGGCGTGAACCCTCAAAGTGAGCCTAACGAGCGTGGTGGAGGCGACGGTGGGACGGCGCATGTTTGCCGTGCCAGGCGTCCTTGGCCCGGCACGCCTCACCACGGGCGTTGGGCACCCAGGTTACAGCAATGACTCACATCGAAATCAAGCACATCCCTTTTGCTTTATCTATGCTGCCGTTTTTCGTTGTGGGCATTGCTTCACCTATCACGATTCAGGATTGGTTGCACGGTCGTTTGATGCGCGGAGATGGATGGACACTTTTAGTCGGATTGCTTGTTGTTGGGGCTTGGGAGTGGGCGATTCTGTTCAGCGTCAAGTCGAGGAAGCGTCAAAGGCAAGAGCGACTCCTGGGACGAGAGTTTACTTCTTGGTATTGGGCACCACCCGTCACCTTCATGGTTGGGGTTGTGTCTGGTCTGATTTTCATACGCACATGAGATATTTAGCCGGACATTCTCGGCGGGCATCGAGTCATCGAGCTGCACTCGACGCCGGGAGGGCGTTCTGTTACATATCGGACATCGTAGGCCCGACGCGAGTGAGCGCAGGCCGTTAAGCCACACGGCACATCGCATGGATAAGCCAATCACAGTTTCGTTTCGATGGAGTGCTGAGGAAATGCTTCTGGCCCAGCGGTTGCACATGCGTCATTCAAAGCAGGGCCGCAAAATCCGGCGGGCCTTTATTGGAGGAGCCATATTGTTTCTGCTGTTGGGCGTCGCCGGTCTGGGGAGAGGGCAGGCCTTCTTTGCGGCGGGATTTCCGTTCTTCCTTCTTGGCGGTGTGTTTCTTGCCATGCCGTGGTTCATGCGCCGCGCCGTTCTCAAGATGTATGCACAGAAGCCGGACCGCGACATGGTTGTGACATGCGAGATTTCTACAGACCGCATCGTGACGCGGAGCGAGGTTGCATCCACCGACATGCTCTGGCGCACGATTATGCGGGCACAGAGAGTTCCCGATGGGTTTTTGCTTTATCCGACAGATCAGACGTTTCATTGGTTGCCTGTGCGCGGGTTTCAGGATTCGGCAGACATTGAGCGGTTAGCCCAGATCGTTAAGACAAATGTGAAGGAGTATAATGAAGCCTGACCTTTCGGTGTCACTGGCGTGGTGCCGGTGACGAACAGCGGTAGAACCCAAAGACTAAGATGATAAACTGTTCACATTGCTCGCGGCATTTTCCTCTCAAGCGATTTTTGCTTGTGGGCAATCCGGTCCGCCTCCGTTGTCCATATTGTCGCATCGTCCTGCACGCTGGCCGATACACACGACGAGTGGTTTACGTCTATGCGCTGCCGGCCGTGCTCGTCGCAGCGGCCTTTGGCATTTTCGCCGAATATGTCCTCGGATGGCCTTCGAGTTTTGGCTTTGCCTCCGTTGTGATCGGCAGTGCCATTGTTGGGGCTGTCACTGATTGGCTTGTTTGGAGGAGAGGAGATTTCGCGCATCAGAACAACTCGAACGGTTGCACCATGGAAACCTCGATGAAACTGAGAAGTACGGTGGTCCGTTCCGGCGTGGCCCTGCTCGCCACACTATCCACGTTGGCATGGGCGCTGTGGCAAAACTGTTGGTGGCGGCGCTCCGTTGATCTCGTTGCGGACGAGGCTGGAGCATCGTGGGCGATGTCGAGTTTTCGCAGGGGGCAGTTGGCAATCTGGGAAATCGATCCGACAAGTGACTCTCCTCGGTTTTCCGGGCGCCGGGATGGCCCATTCGAGATTTGGCTGGAGGGTTGCCGCGCCGATATGCCTGCGCCGTGGCGGTATGCCGAGCGCAGAAAGGTGGAGGCGCACAATAGGCAAATGCGCTACATGTATGAGCACCCTGAGCGATTCACGCCCGGGCAGGATGAGAGAAAGCAGGCCCAACGAGGCGACGCTGCGAATCGGAGCCAGTCGGTTCGGTCAGGGAAAAATCAAACGTCGGTGGCGGCTGGCTCTGATCGCTGACTTCGTTGGCCGTGACCTATGCGCTTCACCTGCACCACTTGCGGAGCCGAGCACGACATTGATGACATTTCGTTCGGCGCGGATGCTCCGGTTCAGTGGGGCTTGCTGTCCGACGCTGAGCGATTCCGGTCGTTGCTCGCTCGCGAGCAATGCGAGATAGAGAGCCATGAGGGCCGTAGTTTTTACATCCGGGCTTGTCTGGAGATTCCGATCGCAGGCACAGGCCGCACGTTTACGTGGGGTGTCTGGTGTTCATTGAGCGAGAAGAGCTACGTGGAGATTTCGGAGCACTGGAACGATCCTGCGAGGTTCAGTCTTGGCCCGCATTTCGGCTGGCTATGCACGAAGGTCCCTGGTTACCCGGACACCGTTTTTCTCAAGACCATGGTCCATCAGAGAGAGGTTGGCGTCCGGCCATTGGTCGAGCTTGAGGCGACAGATCATCCTCTCGCTGTTGATCAGCGAGAGGGTATTGAGGAGGATCGGCTGAGGGCCATGGTGATTGGATTGTTACACGAAAGCGGCCAATAAGACGCTGCACCCCACAGCCGCCGTGCCGGGCAGTTGCCGACATCGCCGGAAGTTCCGTTGGCTGATCCGCAGAGGACGCCTTTCTCTGGCGGCCGTGCCTGACCTGGTTTGCCTGGCTGGGCGCCAGTGTTGCCTGCCTGCGCCGCTGCGACCAGTCAGCGTAGCGCCATGGCCCATTGACCCGACTGAATTGGCCCTGCCGCCTGGCTCCTGCTTGCATCCGTCAACTACTTCCAGACTAGGAAAACCCTAGCTGACCAACGCGGCATCCTGGGGTTAGGAGAACACCATCTTCTTGGCGCTGGGTCTTATGGCGCTGCCGAGAGGGACATGATGGTCTGGCAGCACTGAATGAAACGCTGCTCGCTCTCGCCCCGCCGGTAATGCTCCGGTCCGGGCTGGAAAACAACGGCAGGCGGATTAAACCGGCCCTGCTTAAAGAGACTCCAGCCTCCTTTTGGCAAAACGGAGTCAATTCTGTGCGTCATGCCCGCGTTAGGGCTAGAGGCTTCCGATGGTTAAGGTTGGCCGAGGGACGCTAAAAACCGCTATACGCTTGTCCGAAGTGAGCGACGTTCTGAGGCGGATACAGCCAAGCCTTTCAATGGGTTTTGCTGTATCTGCTGCCGCTGAACCGAGTAAGCAATCGGTCTGAGGGAGCTGGCAACAGGGGAGTAGATTAACTGGTCACTTCAAACAAGGAAGGAGGATCGATGGGGCAAGGGAGCGGGAGAGGACACGCGCTGCCAACTCGGTTAGATCGTAAACGGGTCCAGCAAGGCGATTGAAGCGGGAGCGGACTTAACCAGGGCCACAAGTTGAAAATAAAAGCTCCGCACCTTCCGATGCGGAGCTGACGAGACCAGGGCGGGGTTATTCCCGGCGGCGGAGTTTGTGGAGCAGGAAGCCGATGCCCATGGCGGACAACACCAAGGCAGATGGTTCGGGGGCGGCTACGGCTTCGGCTTCGATGACCACTTCGCCGTTGCCGGATTCGACGCCGGAAACCTCGTTGAGAACATAACCGGAAGAGTCGATATAGGAACCACCGCCACCGCCGACGCCCCACATGTCACCACCGCCGCCCCCGCTGTAGCCGCCACCACCGCCACCGCCGTAGCCGCCGCCATCGGCGCCGCCGGCCGTGAAGCCCCACCAGCCGGCGCCGCCGCCGCCGCCGTAGCCGCCGGCAGTGTCGAAGCCGCTGCCGCCGGCACCGCCGTCGAGGAAGCTTCCGCCGCAGTTGTAGAAACCGCCGCCGTCGCTGTAGAAACCGCCGCCGCCGTCGGTGCAGCCGCCACCAAAGCCCAATGTGCCGCCGCTGCCCCCGCTCCCATCGCCTCCGCTAGTTCCGGTGAGGCCAGCACCGCCGCCCCCGTTGTAGCCGCCGCCCCCGCCTCCCCCCGCGATGATTAAGGGCGTGCCGCCATTGACAACGAAGGTGCCGCCGCCCCCTCCGCCAGCGAGGCCCCCGCCGCCGGCGCCGCCAACCAGAATGGTTAGGGTCGTCGTTGACGTGAAGTTAAATTGAGCTTCCATTTCAGCTCCGAGGCCGCCGCCACCGCCTGGGTCGGCGCCTCCCTGATCATCTCCGTAGCCGAGGGCAGCGCCTGGGTTGGCAGCGCCTCCCTGAGCGCCGTAGGTGGTGATGTCATAGATTCCCGGTCCAAGCGTGACAGTGGCTTCTGTTCCAGTGAAGCCGAGAATCTGGGCAGGTGCGATCTGTGGGATCAGTATTGGAAGCGCGGCTGCTATCAAGAACCAATGCCCATATCTGGTTTTGTTGTGAATGGTTTTGTTCATAGAGTTAGTTGTAGTGCATCACAAAATCTCAGGTGTTGCCAGACCATTTCTTAGTCCGTCTTGTAAACGCTTTCTGCTGAACAGCTTGAGAAGCCCCCCCCTCCGCCAACCCCCATCAAATCGCAAACAGGATCAGCGCCTTCACCTGCTTTCGATATGCCGGATACTCCTCAGGGAAATGCCGCATCAAAAGCCCTTCTTCCCGCCTGAGCTTGATCCAGAAAGCAACCGCCATCAACGGCAAGGCCAGCCAACCGCGTAGCCTGCCGATGTCCAGCGCCGTGCCGAGGCCCATGGCCAACAGGCCGGTGTAGATCGGATGCCTCACGAACTGATACGGCCCGCTCCTGATCAACTCATGCCCGTGCTTGAAAGTTACATCACTGCTCCAGTTGCCGGCCAGGGTCCAACGCGCCCAAAGCGTCACGAACAAACCCACCACGCATACGATGGCGCCCATGGCCTGCGCCCAAGCTGCGTGCGGTGTGACCGATAGGTTCATCGGCGCCGGCAAATACCCATTCACCAGGAGAATATAACTGAACCCCAGCGGGATTCGATGCGCCATGGCGGACCAGCGGCTTTGCTTTTCCGCAGTTGCCTTCACCCGCCATGCGTTGAGGACCCAATACAGGAGGAAGATGATCCAGCAAACGAGAATGATGGAGTTGAAAGCCGACGCCATGCTTTTAGGCTAATCTAGAATCACAAGCCGCCGCGATGACTTTCTGCCGCTCAGGCGAGGATTACCATCAAAAGTGCGCCGGTCAGTCACGCGAAACCCTCTTGAATCCCTTGGACACCGTGAACCGCCGATCTCGGTTCGTAGACTGATCAAGCCGCGTTGGGCCGGTCCCCGTCTGGTCCTCTCGCAAGGAGACGCTCAATGTCTGAAAGAACTGCGCTCCGCTTGTCGAGAGACTGGTCCTCACACCGACTCTTCAACCCACCCATCACTCCTACGAACCGGCTCCGATCCACACGATGCAGTGCCATTAGCGCCATTTGCAGACCGATCTTGAACTCAAATACCTCCGGGTGTTGCCCCAACAGCTCAAAACAGCGGAGTCCGATCTTTTCCATCCAGCCCGTGTATTCCGGCAAACTTTCCTTTGCGACTGCCCTGGCCCAGAAGGTCGGAGGGAAGGAGAGCAGGGGCGGGCCGCTTTCCTGTTCCAGAGAGCGCCAGATAAGCGGCAAGAACTCAAGTGCCAACCTCGCTTGTGCCTCAGGCATCTTCTCCAACTCGGCGCAAATGTGCCGGAATACGGGCTTGTCTGCGCTGTTCGCCGAGGCCCTGGCTGATGCATCGAGATACTCCTTGGCAGTGATGCGCTCGATTTGTTCCCGAGTCGGGAGGGGTTTTGGTGGTTTCTCCTGGCTTACCCAGCCTGCCTTGCTGGCCGCCTCTTCGGGCGCAGTGGCGAGATAGCAGGCTTCGCAGAAATCGTGCGCGGTAGCGGCCTCGCCGACGACCAAGGTAACATGGACCGTTGCAGCTCGGGTTTGGCACCGTTCGCACAACATACGATCCCAGAAGTTGTCACCCCTGGTTTCGCAGGTCGAGCACCGTTTTGTCGCCGAAGCAGCCCGCGCCACGCCGTCTGGCGGGGGGCAGGAAGCCTGTGCCGTAGCCGAGACGGTTCGGTCCGGCGGGCTGCAAGTCCTCCGCTTGCCTTGACATGACGGGGTGCCTCTCAGTGTGGGCCGGTTGAGAGACGGATGCCAGACAAAACTCCCGCCGGTGCTGGATAAGGCGGCGTTGGCCAAGAAGCTGGTGGGTGGTCTGTCGCTGGAGGAAATCGCGGCGTTCGCGGCCTGGAGCGGAGAGGTAATCCAGACCGGCCTGTTTGTGGCCTCCCAGGCTCATGCCGCGCATCCTGACGGACGGGGTGGGTTAGGATTCGATGAAGTTGCCGTTTGGGCAGAGCCAGCCTCGGCGATGGTCGTTTTTCATTGGTGAATGTGGGTTGCGGTCATTCGCTATCCTCGATAGCACGCCTGTCGAGGGGGGGGCAGCGCGTTATCCTCAGTCGGTCGCCGAAACGCATTCCTTACCGCGAGATAGTCGTCGATGAAAACCATCCGGCTTTCAATACTTTCTGGGATTCGCTGTAAGCGCCCGGAAGATTTCCGCCTTGCTGTTTGTGTTTGCTTCGGCTTAAATCCATGTGTTCCAAAAACTTTATGCGTTCCATGTGACCCTGCGAATGATAAAGCGAAACCTTGCCCGCGTAGCAGCAAGTAGGGGTGGGCGCACAAAAAGGCCAACTCTTATCAGTGCCAACAGCCACGGACACCGATGAACGCACAAACAAATGCCCTCACTTTCGCCTGCTCGCTGTCACTTCTCCTGGCAGGATGCGCAAGCCCCCACTACGGGCTGAAAAGCGAGCCAACCCCACCGCAGTTGTCCACGGCGGCCCGGGGGGTGGAGATTGTTTCATCGCCTGGCAAATTTGCGGTGGTGCACGTGGCGGCAGACGTTTCCCCAATTCTCTCATGCTCATACATTGTCGCGGCTGTCGAGGTTGACAACGCGTCGAGTAACGCCATGAATGTCTCATCGGAATCCTTCGAAATCATAGCGTCATCACCAAAGGGCGAGCGGCATCTAGCACCAATTGGCTCGGAAACTCTAATTCCGATACTGGCCAAGCAGAGGGCGTCAAGGGAACGCGGCAGAGCTTGGGGAGCGGTCATAGCGGCGGCGGCTTCGGGGCATCAGACAGGCCAATATTCAGGCATGACGTCGGATGGTCAACTCTACAGCGGCTCTTACTCATCAACGGACACAGGCGAGCAGTTGCGCGTCCTGAACGACAGGAACGAAGCCAATAGAGTCCAATCAGAACAAGAGTCCCAACTGGTCCGCACAATCGACAGGGCTTTGTTTAAGCCCTCCCTTGTCCAGCCGGGCGGCTCAAGCCGGGGCCTGCTAGTCTTCCCGTTCTCCAAATCCGAGTCTTACAAACTCCGCGCAACATGTGGTGGGGAAACACAGGAGTTAATCTATCGGCTTCGAACCTACTAATGGTAACCAGCGCGTCACCGCTCCGGCGCGCTACGAGCCCTATCCTGGAGATACCTGCGGACGATCACGAGAACCTTCGGATCGAGTGCTGGAAGCCCCGACCAGGCCTCGGTTCGGGGGGAAGTCAACCGAAAGGCTTCCCCCGCTGTCGCCGATACCAGCCCCACCATTCGTCTGGCCAAAGACAGAATAGCTCCACCGCCCCATAAGCCTCGGTTTCGCTGTGATCCGCCAACCAGATTTCTGTAAAGCCGCTTCCCTCGAATTCGCCCCGCACCCCGTTGAGGTAGTATGCCAGATCGGAGATCGGGCAATCAGGCGTTGAAAGCACAAGGATTGATGAATCTGGAAGCTGCCAATCGGGTCCAGCCCTTTTCGCGGCCTTCCGTGAAACTGCGGCTTGGATCTCCATGCTGGCATCGCTCCCGTCCATGTATTCGACGCCATTCAGAATGCTATCCCAACTTGAGGACTCGGGATCGCGGGTGACCAGCGTGAACTCCACGCCGACTAGCGTGCCGTCTGGCCTCTTGCAAATGAAGTCCGGGCGCTCGGACTTGCGCACGACACGCAATCGCTGGCCGGTGGCATCCCGGTAAGCATCGCGGAATAGACGGAGTTGTTCCGTCTCACCAATTAATTCGAACATAGTCAAACATCAGCCAGGTTGCCAAGGAACGCAATTCCCTCGTCCCCCCTGCCTGTCCTCTCTCCCGGCCTAGAAGCAAGGCCGATTACCGCCAGTAGCCCGGGGCGGGTTGCGTTGCTAGTCGCCCCTCCAGCGCGTTTTTCGCCTCCACCGCACCGGGTCAGGTAGCCCGGCACAACGCAAGCGCCTGTGGGCCAAAGCGGAGCGCGACCGCTGGCCCTCCTGCCCCTCCGCCGGACGCCGAACCGCTGCCCTGGTGCAACCGCTGACGCCCCTCGTGCCTCAGCAATGGATGCAGGAAAACCAACCCCCGAAGCAACTCCCCGCCCCCGACTTCCCGCCACGCTCTCCCTTACCAAATCAAAGCGGCCCGCCATCCGCAGCTTGTGCCGGTAGCCGGTGCCCGGGACAACGCCATGCCCAGCCGCGAGGGTCCGGCTCCGCAGGACAGCAAGACTCCCAGTCTGTCTTGACTCTCACGGGCTAGAACTTACCATTACGATTCATGGATAGCCAATGTCGCCGCAACGTTCGCCAAGCCGGGGCGTGGGGCAACGGCATGGGGCGCTGCAATATACGAACTCTTCCTACAGCCATCAGTAAGAATTCTCCTGTCAACTAGCTATGATGTAACGCTGCGGAATGATTCGTGGTGAGGGAACGGGGACGGTGGCGGATTGGGTCGTGGAGGAGCAAGTGGGGACTCGGAACGATTCCAGGATTGCTTTTGCGGAGTGATTCGGGTTTTG
>Ga0181520_10007890_pt1 | contig 15397 bp, 14 predicted proteins | sample PEATcosm2014_Bin_29_FD_132451 | JGI IMG/M metagenome (GOLD analysis project Ga0181520, IMG submission 132451) | Peatland microbial communities from MTU Mesocosm Facility, Houghton, MI, USA - PEATcosm2014_Bin02_30_metaG | ecosystem: Environmental > Terrestrial > Soil > Wetlands > Peat | place...
GATTAGCTGGGCACACGCCACTTGGAATCCGTGGACAGGCTGCATTCCGGTCAGCCGGGAGTGCGTTGGATGCTATGCCGATGCATTGCTCACCCGTTGCGGACGCAACTTCAATGAACTTGAACGCACGAAGACTTGGGACACGCCCCTCAAGCTGAATGCAGAGGCAGCGCGGCAAGGCAAGCGGGCCATCTGCTTCGTATGCTCACTGTCGGACTTCTTCCATAAGGATGCCGATCACTGGCGGCGTAAGGCATGGCAAACGATTAGGGAATGCCCCAGCGTTTATTTCATGCTGCTCACCAAGAGGCCGGAGCGGATCATGGATTGCCTGCCCTCCGACTGGGGGACGGGCTATCCGAATGCGTGGCTGGGTACAACCTGTGGAGTCAAAGCCAGCTACCACCGCGTAGAGACGCTACGGAGCATCCCATGCGCTCTGCGCTTTCTCTCCTGCGAGCCGTTGATGGAGTCCATCGCAGACATCAAACTGGACGGAATCGGTTGGGTTGCCGTAGGCGGAATGTCTGGCTCCAAACATGCGGAATACAAGATGCGTATGACGTGGGCAGCGGAGGTATATGACGCTTGCCAAGCGATGTGTGTGCCGTTCCTGTTCAAGCAGTCGAGCAACATCTATACCGAACGCGGTATCAATGCACTTGGCTTATATCTGAGGGAACGTGACGGACGTACGTGCGATCCGGTGATTCGGCATTATCCGGTACCTATCAGCAGACTGCTTCCGTTCACAGAACATGGCAAGCGATTCTCGCAGGCGGAATGGGAGGCATACCATGGCTAATTCCCCTTCCACCGAGACACGACTTTTATATGACCGCAAGGAAGCTGCACGACAGCTTAGCGTTTCAGTGCGGACGATTGACTACCTCGTTGCCAACAAAGAACTCGACACCCGCCGTATCGGGAAAAAGGTACTGGTGACACGCGCTTCTTTGGTGAAGTATGCATCAGGGAATCACTTTGAGGTTGTGAAGAAGGGTGTCGCTAGCGAGTCTACTGCCACTCTCAGCGAGGCGTCATCCAAGTGCGCATAACGTGCAGTCATCGCCAGTGTTTTATGTCCTGCCAGCGTCTGAATGACTTTCAGATTCGTACCTCGCATCGCTAGCCTTGAGCAGAACGTGTGGCGGTTGTCATGCCATCGATAGTCCTGTATACCGGCCTTGGAGATAGCAGCCTCCCACCATTTCCGTGGTGACTGCGGAAAGACTCTATCATGCTTCTTCGCGGCTGGCACTCGTGTGGCAAGTTTCTGAAACGCGTCTGCTACTGTGGCGTTCATTGGGATAGTACGGCTGGAATTGTTTTTAGTGTGAACCAGCCTGATTTCCTTCCGCACCAGGTCTACGCAGCCCCATGTGAGACCGTATTGCTCCGAGAGACGCATCCCTGTACTGAGTGAGATGTCTAGCTCTGGCAGATGTACAGGGAGAATCGCGGCACGGAGAGTCTTCTCTTCAGCGTCGCTTAGGAAACGTATGTGACCAGCGCCCTCATGCTTCTGCCGCACCAGCCTAGCCGGATTGCTGTCAACCTTCCCATTCCGTACAGCCTCACGGTAGATGAGAGAGAACGCGGCACGGTATCGGTTACTGGTTGCCGGTGAACTCGTGTTCTTAGAGAGCCATGCATCGATCTCCTGCGGCGTGATGCTGTCAGCAATACGCTCGTCAAAGTCGGGCCGTATCCACTTTAGGCGACCGAGAATGCTCCGTTGATCCCGGTGATGAGCCTTGGAATACACCTCGATGTCGTCAGCTAATGTCTTGAACTTAACGCCTTTGGCGCGCATGTTCTCAGGGAGTTTTGTGCCAATCCGTCGTTCATTCCGGCGTTTGTTGAGCAGGTCAACTGCATCCCCTTTGCGGCCAACCTTCTCCCTGTGGAGCTTGCCGTCAGCGGTCCTGTATCGAATCCACCAGACATTGCTCCCAGGTTCCCGCTCCCAGATTCCTCGCGTTGTGGGTGCTTCTTTCATCGGTGTACACCCTCCGGCAATAAGTATCACCAGAAGTATCACCAAGTGTCAAACGGTGGGTTCTCTCAGAGGTGGAAATCTCTTCTAGAATATTGATTCTATGGTGCCCGGAGGGAGACTTGAACTCCCACGACCTGTTACGGTCTGCGGATTTTAAGTCCGCTGTGTCTGCCGATTCCACCATCCGGGCATTGCGGTTTCCTTCCACATCGTAACCCACGCGCGAGACATATGAGCGACCCGAATGCACCTAACCTCCGCAACCGTCGGCGTCGCTTCTCTACAGTCCGCATTTATCGAACGGGGTAGAGTGCGCGATACATCTCGCGGTTGCGCATAATGGCCTGAACATACTCGCGCGTCTCGGTGTAGGGGATGGACTCAACGAACTCTGGAACATCCTTGTAGTCGTTGCTGGCGAGCCATTGGCGAACCGGCGTGTCGCCTGCGTTGTAGGCGGCGAGAGCGTACTCCACCTGCCCGCCATAGCGGTCGATGGCCTGCTTCAGATTGATGGTCCCAAGCTCGAGGTTGATGGTTGGATCCAGTAGTTGCCCGGTGGAGAATCCTTTGATCCCATGCTTCTTGGCCAATGACTTGCCCACTGAGGGAAGCAGTTGCATGAGACCGTACGCATTGGCGGGGCTGACGGCCGAGGCGTTGAACTCCGACTCCTGCCGGATGAGCGAAGCAACCAGATAGGGATCGAGTCCATTGCTGCCCGCGTCCGCCATCAGTTCCTTCCAGTACGGCTGCGGAAAAAGAAGCTGCCAGTAGATTGCGGGTACCTGGTCCATGGGCAGAGTGAAGAACGAGATGCCGCTGCGCTTCATGGACTGAAGCGCACGCGTGTACTCGCCATAGGAGACGTAGATCTCAGCCTGGGCTAATGCACCCCACTCGTCGGAAGAAGCGCCGGCTCGAATCTCCGGCCCGATGTACTCATTCAACGCGGCGTTGGCGAGCATGCGCGCCTTGATGAGATGGGTGTCGTTTTCCGGCAGCTCGCCTGTCAGGCCGGGATCCGGTCCATTCTTCACGGCGATCAGCGCCGGGGCCGGTGGTGTAACGGGCTGCGCTCCAAGCACCACGAGGCGCTGGCGGGCGAGATCCGCGTAGTAGTAATCGGGGAAGATATCCACCAGCCTGCTGTAGTAGTTCACCGCCTGGGAGAAGTTATGCTCCTCGTCCTCGTAGATTCGTCCGCGCCAATAGAGTGCGGCTGGAATCTCGATGCCTCCGGCGTAGCGTTCTATCTGCTCGTCCATCAGACGCGCCGCCTCGGTGTAGTTGCGTGTGCGGTAGTTCATCCATGACGCGCGCCAGTGGGCGGAGGGCGCGTAGGTGCTGTTGGGGAAGAGCTTGACCAGCATGGAGTAGTGATAGATGGCCTGTCCAGCGTCGTGCTTGAGCAGGTACATGTTGCCACCCGAATAGAGGGCCTCTTCCAGCCAGCGGCTGGCTGGGTAGCGCTCAACCAACTGGGCGATGAGGGCGTCGTGGCCTGCGCGGTCGTCCTCGTCTCGCGAGAGTTCGGCCAGCATGTAGAGCTTGAGTGCGGCGGTGTCGTCGCTAGTCTCGGGAAGCTTCTCGATGTCTCGCCGGCTCAACTGCTTCAGTTTGAAGTCGCAGACCGCGGCGTAGAGGATGAGTGCGTCACGATCGGCTGGGCTGAGTTGCGGATTGTTCCTGCCGATTGCGTTGTATTCGGCCCCGGCTTCGCCGTATCGTTTAGCGTTGAAGAGCGCGTCAGCGTGGGTCTTGCGCTCGGCGGCGCTGAGCGGCACGCCCATGGACTGCAACTGCGCGGCCGACTGCGATGCCTCGTACGCGAATGGCTGGGATGCGTAGATGTCATGGAAGATGGGCGCAGCGTGAGCGGTATCACCCGCCAGTTGATAGGCGCGCGCCATGGTGTAACGGAAATTTACTTGTTGCGATTGAGGAGAATTGGCGAGCGGTGTGAGTACCTGTAAAGCGCCTTGCGCATCGTTCTGCTGCAGGTGCGCGCCGGCCAGAAGCACGGGAGCGGTAGCGGCGAAGATGCTGTCGGGATAACGATCGGCGAAGTGGTCGAGCAGAGTGTACGAATCGCCTGCACGGCCCGACTGGATGGCGGCCTGCGCGGCAAGATAGTCCGCATAGTCGGCGAGTGCTTCGCCGGAGCGCTTTGCCTGATTGAAGTTGCCGATGGCGTCGGCATAGCGATGGTCCTGCATATAGGCGTGGCCAAGCGCAAGATAGGCCGCGGCTGCGCCCTCACCGGGATGGCTCTGCGCGTAGTGCAACACTCCGGCGTATGCGGCGGTCGAACTGGCAGCGGCTAGCTGCTGGGCCATGGGCCGCAACTGCTCGGAGGCGAGAAAGGCCTTGGTGAGTTTGATACTGCGCGCCGTTGGCGGCTTGTAGTGAGCGCGACGACGGATGCTGGACTTGGAAGATTTTGCCTTCGACGCTGCTGTGGTCGTGGCTGCGTTCCGGTGGACGCCGGCGGATGCGACCGAGTGTGGCGAGGAGTTGGCTGTCGCTTTCTTCAGGGGTGCTATCTTCGCGGTGGATTTGTTCCTTGACGAGGCTGAGGCAGCGGGCTTCGCGGTCTTTTTGGCGGCCGAAACCGACGAAGTTGTGGTTGCGCCAGCGGCAGCCGAGGACTGCGCCAGCAAGTTGATTCCAGGCCATAGCAGACAAGACGAAACTACAGCCACTCGAATTAAAGTCCTTCTGTCCTGCATGACCTTACACTCCAACTATCCACTCCCCATTGCATCGCGAGGGCGATATCGGCCTGCACCGCAACTCATCAAAGCCTACATTCAACTCTAAGCTGGGTGCAGGCATTCCCGCGAGCGATGCTAAGGGGTGAACCAGCACAGGCACACCTTCTTTCCCTTCTCCGGTTCCTGGATCGGTACGCGATTGAGCAAAGAGAGACGAAAAAGAGCGCGCTCATCGGCATCCATTCCACTTGGCTCAGGACAGGCTCTGAAGCCATGCCCTTGCGAACAACCGCACAGTTTGGCATTCATTCGGTTTCGCTCCGGACAAAATGTATAGGCGGGCGGTTACGGCGAAGAGTGTCCCATTGCCCGCAACATGACAGCGCATTTACACTTGTACAAGCCGCGGTGAGTGGACCCGCGCTTTCTGCGATCCTGCCTTATACAGGCAGTATTGATTTAGACGGTACAATTGCAACTTTTACCTATGCCAGCCATCCAATCCCCAACCGCGGAAGTTGAACACCCTGACGTAGCGCTGGTTGCGCGCGCCAAGCAGGGGGACACGGCGGCGTTTGAACAGTTAGTACGGCAGTATGAACGACAGATATTCAGGGTCGCGCACCACATCACCCAAAACCGCGAGGACGCGGAAGACATTACTCAGGATGCATTCTTCAAGGCCTACGAGAAACTAGACCAATTCCAGGGCAACTCCAAGTTTTCCACATGGTTGGTGCGAATTGCCGTGAACGAAAGCTTAATGCGCCTGCGCAAGCGTAAGACGAGCAAGACCGTCTCCATGGACGAAGACGTGCAGACAGAAGACGGCTCCATTCCGCGTGATTTTGCCGAGTGGAGACCGAACCCGGAGCAGCTGTATGGGCAGAGTGAACTCGGCGCGATTCTACGCAAGACCATCCAGGGACTGCCTCCGGGATTCCGCACCGTATTCACCCTGCGCGACGTGGAGAACCTATCGACCGAAGAGACTGCGGAGGCACTGGGATTGAGCGTTCCAGCAGTCAAATCGAGATTATTACGCGCGCGATTGCAGTTGCGCGAACGGCTAAGCCGATACTTCCGGCAGACGAATGAGGGGGCGAAGGCGTGACCTGCACCGAATTTCTCAGCAAACTGGATGACTACTTTGACGGACAGATGGACGCTGAACTCATTCTCGAGATCAGGGCGCATGTGAAGAAGTGCAACCACTGCGAGGTGGTCCTGGATACCACACGCAAGACGATTTCCATCTATCGCGAGAACGAGGTCTACGAGTTTCCGGATGATTTGCGGGAACGACTTCATGCGGCGATCATGAAGAAGTGCAGCAAAGCGAGGGTGTGAAGCAGGAACCGAGCCTTGCGCAAAGGGCATTCACGTGAGGGAAGATTTGCACAAGTCTTGTAGATTCCCTCAGCGGCTAAAGCCGAATTGCAAATAAAGCATCTTACGGCACGGCTGAAGCCGTGCCCTTAACAAAAGCAGGGTTTTTCAGAATCCTCTAAAGTTCCTCCCTTTCAAAACTTCCTTACAATCCAGCAGCCTACAATACGATTCGCGCAGTAATATGGTTGCTGCGTCGATCACCCAGGCCCAGCGTCCAACCGAGGTATAAAACACAATGCTACGAAGTGCATTCGCCCTACTGTTTGCGTCTGCCATGAGCCTCACCGCGCAGACAACCGCAGCTCCTGTTGCCCAGAACAACGCCGCTACTGCGGCAGCCGCAGCGCCGACGGTCTCAGCAGCCGCACCGACCGAGGTTGCGATTCAGGTCGATCTGGCCAAGCCGCTGGGAACATACAAGCCGATTGGGCGGTGGTTCGGGTACGACGAGTCGGACTACACGTTCATGCAGTACGGGAAGCAACTGCTGGGCGAGCTGCACGACATGTCGCCGGTCCCGGTCTATATTCGTGCCCATCATTTGTTCACCTCCGGGGATGGAGTTCCAAGCCTGAAGTGGAGCTCCAGCAATGTGTTTACGCTGGACGCCAACGGCAAGCCGGTGTACGACTTTACGATTCTGGACAAGATCTTCGACGCCTATCACGAAGCCGGAGTGCGTCCGTTTGTGGAGCTTGGGTTCATGCCCAAGGACCTGGCCAGCGGCGATGGGCCTTATATGTTGCCTTATCCGAAGACGGTGACCGGCTCGGTGCAGAGCCCGCCGAAGGACTACGCGATGTGGGGCGAACTGGTGCAGCACTTCACCGAGCACCTGGTGCAGCGATACGGCAAGACCGAGGTTGCGACGTGGTACTTCGAGGTGTGGAACGAGCCGGACATCGGTTACTGGAAGGGCACGCCGGCGGACTACTACAAGTTGTACGACTACTCGGTTGCGGGGATTCGCAAGGCCCTGCCCAATGCGCTGGTGGGCGGGCCGGCGGTGACTGGGCCGGGATCGGCACGAGCTACCACCTTTCTGAACGATTTTTTCAAACATTGCGAACATGACAAAAACGCGTGGACCGGTGAGCCGATCCCGCTGGACTTTGTGACCTTCCATCCCAAGGGCCAGGCGCGATTTGTAGATGGGCACGTGCGCATGGGCCTGAGCAATGAGCTGAACGCGGCGTCCAGCGGATTCCGCACGGTGGCTGCATCGGCGAAGTACCACAACCTGCCGATCATCCTGTCAGAGGCCGATCCGGAGGGCTGCGCTGCCTGCTCCGCCAAGGAGAACCCGGCCAACGGCTACCGCAATGGCCTGATGTATCCGGCATACACGGCGGTGGCGATGAAGGCGCTGACCGATCTGGCGGAGCAATCGAAGGTGAACCTGGCGGGCATGCTGAACTGGGCGTTCGAGTTCGAGGGCAAACAGTACTTCGAGGGCTTCCGCACGCTGGCGACCAACGGGATCGACAAGCCTGAGCTGAACATCTTCCGCATGGCGGCGATGTTCTCCGGCGACCGGGTGGAGACAAGTAGCTCGGCGCAGATTGCTTCGGGAACGATTGCGAGGGCTGGAGTGCGCGAGCAGCCGGACATCGACGCGTTTGCGACCAAGAGTTTGCACGAAGCCGCGGTGATGGTGTGGAACTATCATGACGACGACCTACCTGCCGCGGGCAGCAAAGTTACGGTGAAGATTGCGGGCATACCGGCCGGCGTTCACCGGGTGAGGCTGGAACACTTCCGCATCGACGACAACCACTCCAACGCATTCACGGTTTGGAAGGCGATGGGTTCGCCGCAGGACCCGACGCCGGAGCAGTACGCGCAACTGAAGGCAGCGGGACAGCTACAACTGCTGACCTCACCGGCGTGGCTGGATGTGAGCGGTGGGAGTGTGACAATTACGACCGCGATGCCGCGGCAGGCGACTTCGCTGCTGCATCTGGAGTGGTGAGGGCGGTACGATTACGTCGTAAAAACAGATAACGGCAAGGACAACTGCGGTTGAGATGCGCTCGATGTCCACTCATGCGATGAAACTGCATGAATGGGGCACCCAGTTTATGGTGCAGCCGGCTCAGGGGGCGGGTTTTGATTCGTCGTGGTGCATGAGGAGGATGTTGTTGGGGTCGGTGCCGAGGGGGATGGCGTTCTGCTCGAATGCCTGGAGGATGCGGCGGCGAAGTTCGCGCAGGATGGCGTCCTTCTGGTTGACGGCGACGCGGATGCTAACCGGGTAGGTGACGACTCGGCCGGAGATAGCATCGACGCCGGGGATGACAGGATCGGCGAGGGCGATCTGCTGGAAGGCCGGATCGTTGCGCACGGCCAGGGCGGTGGAACGCAGGAGGGCGAGAACGCGGTCGGGGTCGGCGGATGCGTCGACGGAGAGATTCAGCGTGGCGACGGTGAAGTCGCGGGACATGTTGGAGACGTTGGCGACCTGCGAGTTGGGAATGAAGTAGACAGTGCCGTCGGCGTCGCGCAGGGTGGTGATGCGCAGGGTGAGGTCGATGACGCTGCCGGTGAGGCCGTCGATCTTGACGTTGTCGCCGACGTTGTACTGGTTCTCCAGAAGGATGAAGACACCGTTGAGGACATCCTTGAAGAGGGACTGCGCGCCGAGACCGATGCCGACACCGACGACGCCGGCGGATGCGAGGAGCGGAGTGAGGTTGATGTTGAAGACATCGAGGATGTGGAGCAGGACGATGAATCCGATGATGCCGTAGGCGGTTGCACGCAGGATGGCGGCGACGGTACGGAGTTCGGAGGCACGCTGGAGATTATTGGTCTGACGATCGGCCAGGTCGCGCATTCGATCGACGAAGAAGCCGACAGTGCGGGCGAGAATAAAGGCGATGGCAAGGATGAGGACCATGCGGGGAAGGTCGCCGTGGACGAACGCGAGCAGGTCGCTGTGCCAGAGATGGACGACATCATGGAAATCGTGCAATGCGGCGGCGTCGTGGGTGAGGTCGGCGACATCTTGCGAAACGAGGGTGAAGAGGAACATGATGGGGGAACGTCTCCGTTTTATGGCGGCTGTAGCTATGCCGCCTGGGTCAAGTATCTCTCGATTTGATTGGTTGGATGCAAAGAGGCAGGTATGAGATTGGGTACGGCAGCCGCGTGGACGGCCAAGGAGGGGTAGCGATGAGGATGCTTCGCAGGATGGGGATGTGGGCTGCGTCCGGTGGATTGATGCTGGCGATGGGGAGCGCGGGACAGGGAGTGCAGGGAGGCGGGGGCCAGACGGGGACACCGGCGGATCAGGTCGCTCCGGTGGGACCGATCGTGCCGGCGGGACCGATGGTGCCCCAAGGAGCGCGGACGGACAGGGCAGAGAGCAAACAGGACAAGGCGATCAACGACGAACGGCAGAAGAAGCTGGTGGAGGACACGGCAAAGCTGCTGGAACTGGCGAATGAACTGAAGGCTGCGGTGGACAAGTCGAACAAGAACACGTTGTCGCTGGACGTGGTGCGCAAAGCGGATGCGATCGAGAAACTGGCGCACAGCGTGAAGGAGGGGATGAAGGGGAACTGAGGGGCGGATTCTTACCCTTCGACAAGTTCAGGGTCAGATTGACAAATTGAAGATGCAAGCCACCTATGCCGCACAAAGCGCGGCATGGATGGAGCACCCGCAGTATGATGCGAGCAGGGAGTTGCAAGAGGAGGGGTTATGCCACGGATATCGAGGTTGAAGAGGAGTGAGGTGCGTCCTTCGTCGGTGGCGATCTATGACCGCACGCTGCGGGACCGCGGCAATGTGCCGAATATGTTTCGCACCATGGCGCACCGGCCGGAGATCTTCGAGACGATCATTGCGCACATGGATGCGGTGCTGAATACGGGAACGCTGAGCAAGGCGCTGAAGGAGCTGGTGATTGTGCGCACGTCGCAGGTGAACCGGACGCCGTACTGCATGGCCTCGCATACGGCGATCTGCAAGCGGCTGGGATGGACGGATGCGCACCTGAAGGCGCTGTATGACGCAGACGAGAGCGGCGAGTTCGACGAGCGGGAGCGGGTGGCGATCCACCTGGCGGAGTCGATGACGCGTGACCCGCACAACTACAGTGATGCGGAGTTTGCGCGGCTGCGCAGCTTCTACAGCGAGGGCGAGGTGGTGGAGCTGATGGCGGCCATTGGGCTGTTCAACTACTTCAACCGGTTTAACGACCTGCTGCAGATGGAACCGACCCAGCCTGCAAGTGCGGAGGAACTGGCCGAGGCGGGCGTGGTTCCGGTGGGTACATAGGGTGTTGAGGAAAGCAGGTCTCAGGGGCTAAAGCCCGGCTAATTTCTGATTCAGGGATGCCGGGACTGAAGTCCCGGCCTATCTAAAGCGCAGCTCAGGGGCGGGCTTTATGGGACGAACAGACTCGGTTTACGGGTAGAGTCTGGCGGGGCGGATCTGAGGCGCGGGTTCGCCGGCGGCAACGATCATCTTGATGAGCTTGTCGCGCAGCAGGTCGGCCTGCTGGCGATACTCCTTGCGGCCCGCGAGGTTGACCTGTTCGTATGGGTCGTTGCGCTGGTCGTACATCTGGTACTCCTGATAGACGGGCGCGGCCTGCTGGTTGGTGGTTCCGGTGATCTCGGCGACGCAATAGGTCCAATCGCGGGTGCGGATGGCGCGGCCTGTCATGGACTCGCTGATCTGGATGAGATGTTCGTTGGGCCAGGCGGCGCGCGCCTTCTCGTCGCGCACGAGAGGCATGAGGCTGGAGCCCTTCATGGTGGACGGCACTGGGAGGCCTACGGCTTCGAGCAGGGTGGGCGCGATGTCGATGATGCCCACCATCTGCGGGATATGTTGCGTGGTTTCGAAGCCAGGGCCATGGATGAGGAGTGGGATGCGGGTTGATGCGTTGTGCACGCTGCGCTTGTACTCCTGGTTGCGGGTCATGAAATGGCAGCCGTGGTCGCTGAGGAAGACGAAGATGGTGTTGTCGGCGAGCTTCTCCTCTTGGAGAATCTTACGGACGCGACCTACGGAGAGGTCGATGGCCTCGCAGGCGCCATAGTAGTCGGGCAGTTCCTGCTGCCAGTTGCCGGGAAGATCGCGCAGATCGGGTGGAACGTAGGAATTTTTATAGCGATCTACAGAGCCGTTGGGGCCGATGATGCGGTTGTCCATGTCGTTCTGCTGGTGTGGCTCAAGCTGAGAGATGAAGAGGAAGAACGGTCGGTCATGCTTCTGGCGGAGGACCCGCTCGGCGCGGTCCGTGATGAAGTCCACGCGGTACTGGTCCTTGTAGCTGATCTTCTTGCCGTCGCCGTCGTAGATGGTGCCCTCATAGGGATGGGTGGTGTGCTCGAGGGCGTTGGCACCCTCCCACAGATCGAGGAAGCCGCCGCGAAACTCCGGCTTGACGAAGCCTACGCCGCCACCTGCGGCCTCGGTGCCTGGTGCAAGGTGCCACTTGCCGATGAGATTGGCGCTGTAGCCAGCCTTGCGCAGTTCGGTAGCCAGGGTGGGAAGCGTCTGGCTGAGAGCCAGACCGTTGTGCCAGACGCCAGTCTCGGTTGCGTAACGACCGGTAAGCATGACCGAACGCGAAGGCGCGCAGACCGGCTGATTGGTGACCGCGTAGGAGAAGTTCTTGCCCTCAGCCGCCAGTGCGTCCAGATTGGTTGTGCGGGTGGAACCGTTTAGACCGTTGGCGGCGAGGAAGTCCCAGCGAAACTGGTCCGACATATAGAGGACAATGTTTGGCTTGGCAGACGCAGACTTTGGCGGAGCGCTTGACGGTGCGGCGTCGGCCTGAGCTGCAGCCAGTCCAAGCGCGGCCCCGGTAGCAACGCTGGAGAGCAGGAAGCTTCTACGGTCCACGACGTTCTTATTTTCATGGGCGCTGATACAAATACCCCCAGACGACGCTGTTAGCTCGCAGTCCGCAACCACAACTTTACTTAAGGGTACAGCAGAACGGCGATGTTGTAGGAAGCGAAGGGGCTGGTGGAGTTGACGGTGCAGGCGCCGACAGCGGCCTGGTGGTAGCGTCCCGAGGCGAGCTGGGTTTTGAGTTCGGCGGGCAGTTGAGTGAGGTTGTGGGAGGTGAAGCGCATGACGAACCAGGGCTTGCGAGTGCCGGCGAATCCGGTGGAGAGGGCGCAAGTTTGACGGGCGGAGGAGATGTCGCCGGGGGTGGTATCCAGGGCGATGCGGCCTGGCTTCACGACGAGGGCGCTGATGGCGGACTCCTGCTGCTGGAGACTGTTGGAGGACACGATTTTGGCGAAGTCCTCGACGGCGTAGAGTTCGCCGTTGCGTTCAATGACGCTGATGCCCACGACGTCAACTGCCGGATCGAGGAGGTTGGCGCGGTGTCCAGGGGAGTTCATCCACATGGTGTGAATCTGAACCGCACTGGGAGCTTCGGCGACGTTCTCGCTGATGAGGCTGAAGGCCACCCCCATGGCAGCGCCACGACTACTGAGATCGGGTTCGCCGGGAAACTGGTGGGAGATGGATGCGTGATAGGCCATGGACTGGGCGTGCTGGGCGGCGGCACGGGCGAGTTGCGGATCGCGGTGCAGCTGAGGCAGACCGCGCGCGGCGCGTTCCTGGTTGGCGGCGGAGAGCAGATACTGCTCGGCGACGGTGGGGGTATCCGCGGAGTTGATGGGATGCTGCGCGAAGGCGCAGGGGAGCATCGCCAAGGCAAGCGGCAGGGCCAGCATACGGTACGTCGATGTGGGCAGCAGTCTCATGCGCGGAAGAACTCCCTACTTAGATGCAACCCGAAGCTGAGAAAAACGATGCGAAGAGGGGAAGTTTTCTCACGAGTTACGGAGGGTGGGGAGACGGTGGCGATAGCGCACGAGCAGGGCGATCAGTTTGCGCGCGTCCCAGTAGCGGGGGATAAAACGCTTTGGATTGGAGAGGCAACGTAGCAGCCAGCCGAGGTAGAACCTGTCTCCCCAGACCGGAATATCAGCCTGGTCGCCGCTGAGAAATGCGATGGCTGCGCCGATGCAATGGATGGCGGGCAGGTAGGCGAGGTTCTGCTTGATGTAGAGGCCGAGCCGCTCCTGTGCGCCACCGCCGAGGGTGATGATGACGTGCCGCGGCCGCAAGCGTTGGATTAGCGCGAGCAGGGGAGGGTCGTCGATCTGCGCAGCATAGATGGGGGCGATGTATATGTATTCGGGATCGACTGCGATGCCGTTTTCCGCCAGCCATTGGAGGTTGGTTGCCGCGCTGCCGGGGCTGGCCATGATCCAGAGCGTGTTGCGAGACTGGCGCACATCGGGCTGCAAGAGCAGTTCACGCAGATATTTGAGGCCGGAGAGGCGTTGGAGCGAATCGCGCTGGATGAAGTTCCAGACCATCACCATAAGGGCGCTGTCCGCGATTACGATATCCGCGCCGAGCAGTGCATCGCGATAGCCGGCATCGCTGCCCATGTTCTTGAGCGCGGGGGCGGCCGGCGATACAAGCAGGCCACCGCTACGCACGGCCGCAATGGCCTCGGACGCTTCTCCGCCAAAGAAAGAGACGCCGAGAATGGTTCGATGTGTGCGGTCGATGGCTGGTTGGGAGTTCCCCATGCGCAACTGGGCCTCTGTTCTGCGGAGTGCAGGCTGTCTTGCCCCGCCGGCGAGCAAGCTGCTCTGGATCCTGTCGCAGCGGTTGGCCTCATTGCAACAAATCCCACCATCGGGCTGCAAGACTTTGTGAAATGATTGTAAGGCATGATGACCAGCGCACCTTCAATTCGGCAGCGATCGCGCCTGAGGCGGGCGATGCAGGAGCAACCGCTGGCGGTGGCGGGGTTGGCACTGCTGACCGGATTTGTACTGTGCGCGGCGTTGGCGCCGTGGCTGGCTCCGCAGGACCCAGCGCAACTGGATCTGGGCGGGCGGCTGCTGTCACCGGGACACGGACATTGGTTCGGGACCGATGAGCTAGGGCGCGACATTTTATCGCGAACGCTGTATGGCGCGCGGATATCGCTGGAGGTTGCGGTGTCGGTGGTGACGCTGTCGCTTGGCATCGGGCTGATTGCGGGTTCGCTTGCCGGGTTCTATGGGGGATGGGCCGACACGGTTATCAACGTGTATGTGACGAATGCGTTCATGGCTCTGCCGGGGATTCTGCTAGCGATTGCGTTTGTGGCGTTCCTCGGCCCAGGCCTGTTCAACCTGATACTGGCGTTGTCGATCTCCGGCTGGGTGGGCTATGCGCGGCTGGTGCGGGCGCAGGTGATGGAGGTGATGGAGCGGGAGTATGTGGAGGCTGCGCGTGCCCTGGGGGCGTCGAATTTGCGTGTACTGTCTCGCCACATCCTGCCGAACATTGTGCAGCCGCTGATTGTGCAGGCTGCCATCGGGATGGCGGGCGCGGTGCTGGCCGAGGCCACACTAAGCTTTTTGGGGCTGGGCGTTCCACCGCCGACCGCAAGCTGGGGTGTGATGCTGAACGATGCTCGCTCACACCTCTTCGACTCGCCGCACCTGGTGGTGTTTCCGGCGATTGCGGTGATGCTGGCGGTACTGTCGTTCAACTTTATCGGTGACGCACTGGGCGACTTTCTGGACCCGCGAACGCGTCTGACGGCGGGACTGTGACGGGAGGCAAGAAGAAGGGAATGACGATCGGGGTGATCTCCGACACCCACGGACTGCTACGTCCGGAGGCGATCCAGGCGCTGAGGGGTGTAAACCATATTCTGCACGCGGGAGACGTGGGCGACCCGCTGATTCTGGACAAACTGCGCTGGATTGCTCCGCTGACAGCGATACGCGGTAATGTGGACGTTACAGGCGTGTGCCGACAACTCCCTGCCAGTTATGTGGTCGAACTGGGCGGGAGGTACTTCTACCTGGTGCATTCGATTGACGACCTTGACCTGAACCCGGTGGCCGCCGGGATTGCAGTGGTAGTGAGCGGCCATACGCACCGAGCGGAGAAACATGTGAAGGGCGGTGTGCTGTATCTGAATCCAGGGAGCGCGGGGCCGAGGAGGTTCGACCTGCCGGTGACGCTGGCCAAGGTGAGCGTGGTGAATGGAGGGGTGCGCGCTCGGATCGTTACGCTAGCTGGCGGCGCGTGAGCGTACACCTTTGGTTATGATCGGAATCTTTGACCCTGTTAGGTGGGTTTGATATAACTATGAAGTTGTGCGGCGAAGCAGCAGGACGCGGCACATATAGTTCCTGAGTAGCTCAATGGCAGAGCATTCGGCTGTTAACCGAAGGGTTGTAGGTTCGAGTCCTACCTCAGGAGCCAACCCCACATTTCCTCGCACCCC
>Ga0181520_10007891_pt1 | contig 15396 bp, 14 predicted proteins | sample PEATcosm2014_Bin_29_FD_132451 | JGI IMG/M metagenome (GOLD analysis project Ga0181520, IMG submission 132451) | Peatland microbial communities from MTU Mesocosm Facility, Houghton, MI, USA - PEATcosm2014_Bin02_30_metaG | ecosystem: Environmental > Terrestrial > Soil > Wetlands > Peat | place...
CGCATGCGTCCGCGCACGCTCGAGGAGTACAGCGGGCAACAGCACCTCCTTGGCCCCGGCAAGCCGTTGCGCGTTCAGATCGAACGCAACGACCCCAAATCCTCCGGGACAGGTTCCATGATCCTCTGGGGTCCGCCAGGCTCCGGCAAAACCACGCTGGCCAAAATCATCGCTGAAACCACGCAAGCAAACTTCGTCGAGTTCTCCGCAGTCATGAGCGGAATCAAAGAGATCAAGCAGGTGATGGTTGCCGCCGCGCAAGCCGCCGAAATGCACTCACGGACCATCCTCTTTGTCGACGAGATTCACCGCTTCAACAAGGCGCAGCAGGACGCGTTCCTGCCCTACGTCGAGCGCGGCATCATCTGCATGGTCGCCGCGACCACCGAGAACCCATCCTTCGAGATCATCTCCGCACTGCTCTCCCGCTGCCGCGTCTACGTTCTCCACCCGCTCAGCGAAGAACACATAGCGCTACTGCTCCATCGCGCACTTGAAGACACTGAGCGCGGCCTCGGCAGCCTCAACCTCACTGCCGACGACAATGCCCTCGCGCTCATCGCCAGCTACTCCAGCGGCGACTGCCGCGCCGCTTACAACACCCTCGAGGTTGCCGCGCAACTGGCCACCGCAGCCGCCGTCGCGCACATCGACGTCGCCATCGCCACCGAGGCCGTGCAGCAGCGCGTGCTCATGTACGACAAGAATGGTGAGGAGCACTATAACCTGATCTCCGCGCTCCATAAGAGCGTGCGCAACTCCGACCCAGACGCAGCCCTCTACTGGCTGGCCCGCATGTTCGCGGCCGGCGAAGACCCCCTATATCTTGCCCGTCGCGTCGTCCGCATGGCCGTCGAAGACATCGGCCTCGCCGCGCCCGAAGCGCTCAACCTCTGCCTCTCCGCCAAGGAGGCCATCGATTTTCTCGGCTCGCCCGAAGGCGACCTCGCACTGGCCGAGGCTGTCGTCTATCTCTCCCTCGCGCCCAAGTCGAACTCGGTCTATACGGCTTACGGCGCAGTCCAGGCTGAGATCGAGCACACCCGCCAGGAACCTGTGCCCCTGCATCTCCGCAACGCGCCCACGCGCTTAATGAAAGAGCTTGAATACGGCAAGGGCTACGTATACGCCCACGACGAAGAGGGAAAAATCGCGGACATGGACTGCCTGCCCGACTCGCTGCGTGGCCGCAGCTACTACAAACCCACCGAGGAAGGCCGCGAGAGGCAGCTTGCCCGGCGCATGGAAGAAATCCGCCGCATTCGCGCCTCCAGGCATGGAAAATAACTGCGAATCTTCTTTTCCTGTTAGCGTTGCACTGGGCCTGCCTGGTTGGCGACTAAGAGTATGAAGATCGACGTCCAGTGAATGTCCCCCAATGAAAGGAATCGGGGAATGAAGAACGTCAGGAAAGTGGGCTGCATCGCGCTCATTGTCAGTACATTTCTGTTATCCACCGTCATAGCCGCTGCAACCTCATCCTCGGCGCAGGAAGACCAGTTGCGGGCAAAACTTGACGCCACCAAAGCACTGATGCTGAAGATGGCGCCTGATCCCGGGTATCAGGACTCGATTCGCAAGAGCGTTTTTGAATATGAAGACAGTCTCAGCACTCACTGCAAAAGTGTCACGCTTGAATTTGACTCGCGTGACGTGAGACTCCGAATCCTTTGGCCCGTCGACACCAATCAAAAGGGTGTACCCATCTCGGGAAGCTGGAAAGAAAACGTCCCGGGCACCGCATGCAATGAGCGCCGCATGTACAACGTGCAAGTGGATTTCACCAAAAAGGGGCCCAAATTCACTCCCACCTATCCGGGCACCGCCCAGGGCAATCCGGAGTTGCAGCGAGACACGCTGAAGAATATTGATTTGATTACTTCCGCCCTCGCCGGCGCGAAGAAGCAATGTCACGGCGACGTTTTGAATACTGCGCTTGTCGGCCCGGAATCACACCTCCAGGACAATGGTCTGATGTCTCCGTGGAACGAGTCCTGGGATGTGCGCGTCTGCGACAAGCTCTTCACCGTGCAGGTGAAATACACACCCGACGGGAAGGGGACAGCGATCTCAGTCGATGCCAGCGGAATTCAGGCCCATTAAGAACACCCCCATGCAGCTGACCTTTCCCTGGCAGCAATCGGCCCCCTCCGGCTACGAGTGGATCCGCGAGATCTCTGCGCCGGAAGTGGGCCAGTGGGTTCTTGCCGGCCACCAGTTCTAGCGCGAAGCGACTTTGCCCGGCAGCTTGTCCAGCGCATCCGTCACGATCCCCGGCGTCAACACCTCGGGCAGAAGCTGCGCCCCACTTTGACCCGGCACGTAAAGCGCGTACGTCGGTACACCGCTCCTGCCCAGGCTCTCAAGCGCATGCGTGATTGCCTCGTCTTCGCGCGTCCAATCGGCCTTCATCAGCACCACGTTGTGCTCCTGAAATGCTTGCATCACCTCAGGCCTTGTGAGCGCCACGCGCTCATTCACCTGGCAGCTCAGACACCAGCTCGCCGTGAAGTCGACAAACACAGGATGGCCTGAGGCAAGGGCTCTGACAAAGGAATCCTGAGACCAAGGCTGCCATTTCGTCCCGACCTCCTCAAGGTGCACGAGCTTCTGGCCGTCATATTTCGACTGATCGTCCGCCAGATCCCTCCCCACGAAAATGAAGTAGCCAATCACGGCAAGAACAATCAGTGATGCAACAATTGTTGCCCAGCGCCTCGCCGGCCAGCGCCCCAGGAACCACCCCGCAACTGCCAGCAGCAAGAAACCGCCAAGAAGCGCTGCCAGCGAGTTGGCGCCGTAGGCCTGTGTCAACACCCACGCCAGCCAGATGACCGTTCCGAAAATCGGCACCGCCACCGCCTGCTTCAGCACGTCCATCCACGCGCCCGGCTTCGGCAGCAGCCGCGCCCACGCCGGCTGCAGCGTAAGCGCCACGTATGGCGCAGCCAGCCCCAGCGCCAAAGCCGTGAACACCGCAAAACTCACCACCGCGCTCTGCGCCAGCGCATAGCCAATCGCCGCCCCCATCAGCGGTGCAGTGCACGGTGTCGCCACCACCACCGCCAGCACTCCGGTAAAGAAACTCCCCGCATATCCCTGCTTCGCCGCAAGTGACCCACCAGCGCTTGTCAGCGTCAGTCCAATCTCGAATTGCCCCGCCAGCGAAAGCCCCAGGAAAAACAGCAGCGCCGCCATCAGCGAGAGCACCACCGGCGACTGAAACTGGAATCCCCAGCCGATCTTCGACCCCGCAGCCTTCAGCGCGAGCAGCGTCCCCACCAGCACCCAGAACGACGCCAGAATTCCGGCTGTATAGACCAGCCCATGCAGCCGAAGGGTGCGGCGCTCCTCGTTGCCTGAGCGCACCAGCGCCAGCCCCTTCAAAAACAGCACCGGAAAAACACACGGCATCAGGTTCAGGAGCAGCCCGCCTACAAAAGCCAGCACCAGCGCCTCCAGCAGGCTAGTTTCTTTGTGCGCAGTGCTACCAGACGTTGAAGTTTTACTTGAAGCTGCACTCGGCGTTGTGGAAGTTGCCGTAGGTGCAGCACTCGTTGCAGGCACCGTAGGGGAAGGTGTCCCTGCAGTATTCGACGATGTCGCAGCTCCCTGCTGCGCTACGGCGGTCCCAGGCGTTGCAGCCGCACTCGGAAAAGGGCTTCCAGGCGTCGTTGCAATCGCACCCGCTGCCCCGGCCCCAGGCAGCGCAACGATCTCGTACGCTCGTCTACCGGAAAGCTCGACAACTCCCCTCAATTGAGCGGGATTTGCCGTAAGATTCCCGTCTTTCTTGAGATCAAGCGTGAAGCCCTGCGCGCTCGCAGTGAACTTCTGCGGCGCTGGATTGTCCACCACATCCTGATCGGCAGGAAAGAAAGAAGCCTCGTTCTCTCGCTTCCCTGTATCGACGGAAAGACGAAAGCCCTCCTTTGTGGGCTGAAATGCCACCTTCACTCTTGCTGGTGGAGGTTTGGGAACACGGCCAATAAAGCGCTCGAAGAGCGCCCAATCGGAAGCCAATGAAACAGGCTTGCCTGGGTGATCGAGCAGATTTCGGCTTATCTCCAGTTCTGCTTTGCCCGGAATGCAGCTAGAACTGCACACCAGCCAATCGACCTTTGCATGAAGCACCGCCTGGCCTGGTTTCGCCGTCTGCGCCACGTTCAACGCGAAAGGAAACAGCACCTCGTCCTCGTAGCCATAGTCCATCAGAGGACCAAGTGGGAGCCGTTTCGGTGCTGGATATTGCAGCGGCCCAGCGGTAACGCCTTCTGGCAGCGTCCAATTGATGTGCGGCGGTTCGCCGGCGTCACCTGGATTCTTCCAGTAAACGTGCCAGCCGGGATCGATCTTGAAATAGAGCCCTGCTTCAGCCGCTTCACCACGGTTGAGAGCCTGGGGAACAACGACCAGCGCCACATGTACATGCGGCCGATCTGCCGAGCTGGAATCCGCGCGCGCGGGCACGCCCAACCAGCACAGCAAAATCAATCCGATAATGAACCGCACTCGACCCATGGCTAAAGAACGCAATCCCCTCTACCTTGGACTCAATTGCCTGTCCTTTGGATTTACCTGATAGTCCGATCGTCGCAGCAAATCGCCGAGGACCTGGGTGCCCCAGGTTCGCGAGACCGCCCCAGCGGTCGAGCTAACCTGGGATATCTACAGTCCTTTGAACTCTCATTCTCCATGCAACTCCGGCCTCGCCGCATGCTCCCTGAAGATGCAGTCGTTCTGAACGCACTTCACCCCGGCTCCCCGCGCCTTGGCCACCGCCTCGTCGTGTACCACCCCATCCTGCAGCCACAGATAAGGAATCCCCAGCCGAATCACTTCGTCCACAATCGGCGGCACATTCTCCGAAGCGCGAAACACATCCACCAAATCGATTCCCTTGCCCGTCTCAGCCCTCACCGCCCCATCCGCCGCCTCGAGATCCGGATAGCACTTCAGGCCGATCACCTCGCTGAGCGCAGGATTCACCGGCACCACGCGATACCCGTTCTCCGCCAAGTACTTGCCGATATTGTGGCTGGCCCTCCACGTCTTGTCGCTCATCCCCACCACGGCAATCGTCCGCGCCGCGCGCAGCATCTCGTCGATCACAGCCGAATCGTCGCCCATCCGTGAATTCCTCAGTCCCGGGGCCCACACACCGCAGACCCTACACCCCACACCCTACATCACACGTCCAGGTCGTCTTCGCCCCCGCCCGTCGCTGTGCCGCGCCGCTTGGCCAGCAGATACCCCCGCAAGAACGGTTCCAGGTACCCATCCAGCACCTTGTCCACGTCGCCCACCTCCACCTTCGTGCGATGGTCCTTGGCAATGCGATAGGGTTGCAGCACATACGAGCGAATCTGCGAGCCGAAATTGATGTCGAGCTTCGAGTCTTCGAGCTTTTTGGTGACCGCCCGCTTTTTTTCCAGCTCGTACTCATACAGACGCGACCGCAGCATCTTCATCGCCTTCTCTCGGTTCTTGTGCTGCGAGCGTTCGTTCTGGCACTGCACCACGATCCCCGTCGGCAGGTGCGTCATGCGTACGGCCGAATCCGTGGTGTTCACGTGCTGCCCGCCCTTGCCGCCCGAGCGGTAGGTATCGATGCGCAAATCCTCCACCTTCACATCCACATGGATCGTCTCATCGATCTCCGGCGAAACATACACCGACGCAAACGACGTATGCCTGCGCTTGGCCTGGTCGAACGGCGAAATCCTCACCAGCCGGTGCACCCCGCTCTCTCCGGCCAGCTGCCCAAAGGCATACTCGCCAAGAATCGTGAACGTCGCCGACTTGATGCCGGCCTCATCGCCGTCCTGGTAGTCGTTCATCTCCGTTTTGAAGCCTTGCTGCTCGGCCCAGCGCAGATACATGCGCATCAGCATCTCGGCCCAGTCCTGGCTCTCGGTTCCACCCGCGCCGGGATGCACCGTCACAATCGCGTTCAGCGGATCGGTCTCGCTCTGCAGCATCGTCCGCGCTTCCAGTTCCTCTGCAAACGTGCCCAGCTCTTTGATGCTCGCCTCAAGCTCCGCCAGCACATCCTCGCCCTCGCGTGCCAGCTCGAAATAGGCCTCAACGTCGCCGGTGCGGCGCACCAGTGCATCGTCGTCGGCCACAAGCTTCTCAAGGCGCTTGCGGTCGCGCATCAGCGGTTTACTTGCATCGGTGTTGTTCCACATGGCCGGGTCGGCCAGCTTCGCTTCAATGTCGGCTAACTCACGACGAAGGCGTGCGGGGTCAAAGATACTCCCGCAGGTCGCGCACCTGGTCGCGCACGGGGGCATAGGCGAATTCGAGATCGTTGATCGACATCGTTTGCTCTTTCCTTTGACCTGACCCTTAAGACCTGACTCGGATATAGAGTTTGATGTTGGTGCGGAGAGCCCAACCCACTAATCCTAGTCCAAGTATGGCACACGCCCACCCAAACACATCCCCATGCTCGGTGTAGAACGTGACGTCATCGCGGAAGCCGAACTCAGCAGGCAGCACATCGGTTTGATGCCGCGGAATGCTCTGCCGCACAGCCCCATACGGATCGATCACGCAGGTCACGCCCGTGTTTGTGTCGCGCAGAATCCAGCGCCGGTTCTCGATGGCCCGCATGCGCGCCATGTTCAGGTGCTGCCATGCCGCGCTCGTGTCGCCATACCAGCCGTCGTCGCTGATGTTGACCAGCACCTCGGCCCCAAGCTGCGCAAAATGCCTGACCTCGTCGGCGAAGACAGCCTCATAGCAGATGAAAATGCCGTACCGGCGTCCGTCCAACCGAAAAACCTTCCGATCCGTGCCGCGCGTGAACTTCGAAACGCGTCCGGTGAGCTTGCGCGCGAAGGTAAGCAGATTCTCGAAGGGGACGTACTCGCCAAACGGAACCAGGTGAATCTTGTCGTAGCGGCCAACCTTCTCGCCATCAGCTCCAAAAACGATCGCAGAGTTGAAGTAGTCCCATTCGTTGTCCTTCTGATCGAGGGTCCATCCAATGCCCCCCGTGACGATGGGTGCATGATTGCTTTGCGCCATCTTGCGGAGAGAATCCAGAAATCGCGGATCGCTTTCGTCAAAGGGCGCTGGCGACTCGGGCCAGGCAATAAGCGCGGGATGCGTCTCGTGCGGAGGGCAGATGATCTCGCCCGTCGGCGCGTCCGTCTGCGGAATTCCGGCGATGTAGCCCTTGCACTGTTCGCTCGACAGCTTCTGGAACTCAGCCATGTGCTCTTCCCACTCGCCTGGTTTGTTCCATCGGCTCTCATTGCCGACGTCGAGGTTGGGCTGAATCAGAACCGCCGTCGCTGACGGTGCAGGCCTCGTCGCGGGAATCGTTACGCCAATCCCTCCGCAACACATCAGCACCACTCCGGCCACAGCCGCTATCTGCCGGTCGCTGAAGCGATGCACCCTGCGGCAATCGAGCAGAAAACCGCCCGAAATCAGCGCGTTCACCCCCACCAGCACAAAGCTGATCCCATACACCCCCGTCCACGGCGCTAAATGGTTGACGAGCGTGTTATCTACCTGCGAATACCCCAGTTGGTCCCATGGAACGCTCGTGAATCGCCCAGCGGCCAGTTCCAGCGCCGTCCACAACACCGGCGCAGCCGCCAGCGCAAGCCTCGTTTTCCCACTCGCCCGCCGAATCAGCACAACCGCCCACCCGAATACGCCCCAATACAACCCGAGCACAGCGCTATAGCCAATCAGCAGCAACGTTGGCGCCATGGGCGGCATGTCGCCGTACTTCATCATCGTGTTGCGCACCCAGTAACAGTTCCCCATGTACCAAAGGAATCCGCTGAGGTATCCGAGCAGAAAAGCCGTGCGCAGCGGCTTCTTCCCGTCAACACAGATCGGCGAAAGCAGCGCCCAGAGCAGTGGCGCCAGCCCCCACCAGGCAAAGATCGAGCGCCAGGGCGGCATCGGCCCCGCGAGCGGAAACGGCAGCTCCAGCAAGACGGCGGAAAGCACCGCCGCGGCCCACAACATCCAGCTCTTCTGCTTGAACAAGGTCGTGCGCATACAGCGCCGAGTGTATCGCATTCCGGTGAATCGACCTGCATTGCACCCAGTTCGGGGCTCAGGTTTCTGCGTGTCGGAGCAGTTCCTCCTCCACCCACGGCAAAAAACGCGTTACAATCCGCGTATGACACTGGCACTTTTCGGAATGCATCTTTTGGAGATTGCGTTCTTCGTCGGCCTCCTGGGCTCATCCGTGGTGGTCATCATCAGCTTTATCGAAGATGGCAAAGAGCTCTTCGGCAAAGACGAAGAGTAGCGCCGCCAAGGTGCGCCACCGGCCCAATCGAGATACTCCCAATTTTGATTGACAGTGTGTTCATTCAGACTTAAACTCACCGAAGGGCAGGCGGAGATTCGCCTTCTCGAATTTGGAACGCCGCTGAATTCTCCGCGGCACCCTCGCGAATGGCATCTTCCCGAACGACCGTAGCCCCTCCATCTAACCGCGTACGGCTCATTGTGGCATCCTCCGTGATGCTCACCTTTATCTCCTTCTGGCGCGCTGCTTCCATTGTTCTCTGCGATCTTGGCTCTTCAGCTTTTTACGCCGGCGGCATCGCTGAAGAAGCTGTGGGCGCGGCCGCTCCCTGGTTCATCCTCGGCATCATGTTGTTCAGCTTCGCGGTGCGCGCGGTCTACGTCGAGAGCTGTTCCATGTTCACCCGCGGCGGCGTCTACCGCGTAGTCAAGGAGGCCCTGGGCGGCACCTTCGCCAAGCTCAGCGTCTCGGCGCTGATGTTCGATTACATCCTCACCGGCCCCATCTCCGGCGTCTCTGCCGGTCAATACATCACCGGCCTGATGAACGAGTTGATGACTGTGGCCAATACCAGCCACTGGTTGCCTCCGGCTCTGCTCTACTCCAACGGCACTCCCTTCCAGTTCAATATGAACTACACCTCGGCGGTCTTTGCTGCCGCCGTCACCATCTACTACTGGTGGGAGAACCTCAAGGGCATCGAGGAGTCCAGCGGCAAGGCCATGCAGGTCATGCAGATCACCACCGTCATGGTGGTTATCCTCATGATTTGGGGCATCTACTCGGTGTTTGCCCGCGGCGCGCATCTTCCTCCCGCGCCGATTGTGCAGAATATTAAGTTCAGCGACGATGCCCTCGGGTTCCTGAAGGGAACGAGCCTCGTACCGTTGCTGGGGCTGTTTGGAATCCTCATGGCATTTGGGCACTCTGTCCTCGCCATGAGCGGCGAGGAAAGCCTGGCCCAGGTCAACCGCGAGATCGAGTATCCCAAGCTCAAGAACCTCAAGCGCGCCGCCATCGTCATTGCCATCTACAGCCTGATCTTCACAGGTGGCGCCACGTTGCTGGCTTCCATGTTGATCCCCACGCCGGAACGCACCTCACTTTACAAAGACAACCTCATCGCCGGCCTGGCAATGTATATGGTCGGTCCACTCTTCTGGCGCATTGCCTTCCGCATCTTCGTCGTGCTGGTCGGCTTCCTCATCCTTTCCGGAGCCATCAATACTTCGATGATCGGCTCCACCGGCGTGCTGATGCGGGTTGCGGAAGACGGCGTGCTCACCGACTGGTTCCGCAAGCCGCATCGTCGCTTCGGCACCAGCTCTCGGATTATCAACCTGGTCTTCGGACTCCAGATGTTCACCATCCTTGTCACCCGGGGCAACGTCATCACCCTCGGCGAGGCATACGCCTTCGGTGTCATCTGGTCGTTCACTTTCAACAGCCTTGCCATGCTGGTGCTGCGCTGGAAGTATCACGGCGAGCGCGGCTGGAAGGTGCCGCCAAACTTCCGCATCGGCAAGACCGAGATTCCCGTGGGCCTGTTCTCGGTCTTCCTGGTTCTAATTTCCACTGCGATCGTGAACCTGTTCACCAAGTCCGTAGCCACAGTCAGCGGAATCATCTTTGCCGCAGCCTTCTTCATCATCTTTACCGTGTCCGAAAATCAGAACAAGAAGAAGCACGCGATCACCGAGCGGCAGATGAAAGACCACTTCCAGCTCGAACACCAAGACACCGTAAGCCGCGAGTCGGCGGCCATCCGCCCCGGTGGCGTGATGGTAACCATGCGTGATCCGTCGAACCCCCTCGCGCTGAAATGGACCCTCTCTCGCACCAGCACCGACGAGCACGATGTCGTGGTCATCAGTGTTCGTATGATGGGCGTTGGAGGACCCGAGTTCCTGAACGCAGAACAACAAACCTTCAGTGAGCACGAGCAGATGGTCTTCACCAAGGCCGTCTCGATAGCCGAGGGCTTTGGTAAGAAGGTCTCGCTGCTCGTGGTCCCTGCCGGGGATGTATTTGCCGCGCTCGTGCAGAGCGCGAACTCGCTGGAAGTGGATTCTGTCGTCTCCAGTGTTTCAGACAAGATGACCGTCGAGGACCAGGCCTATCACATGGGCCAGGCCTGGGAAGCACTCCCTGAACCCAAGCGCCAGTTCAACTTTTACGTGGTTGACGGCCAGGGTGGTATGAAGGTCTTCTACATCGGACCGCATGCTCCCAACCTGAGCCCGGACGACGTACAACTTGTTCATCGCCTCTGGTTGAACATGCGCCGCGATCCGTCGATGCTGGAGCTTCACCACAGCGACATCATCACCTATGCGCTGACGCGGCTCGCCGGACAGTACGCCCGCGAGAATCAGGACATTCTTCGCGAGCTACGCAACTATCGTGCCACCGAGTCTTCCGATTCCCCCGCTCTCGGCGCAAAGGAACTTCCGCCCGGCCCGGCAGCCTCTGCCGCCACGACAACGGGAGTGAAAGCCTCGCGCGAGTAAGCACTCCCGGCCTCCAGATAGACTCCTCTCTTAGTCAGCTGGTACAGAAGCAAATACCTTGCGGGTCTTCGCCGGGCTCATCCGGATCCCAACTTATATCCTTCCTTCACTTGAGCGATACCTTTGCGACTATCGCAAATTACGGCACTCTCATTTGTTTTTTGTTTGTAAAATAGTCTACAGTTGCGTATGTTGTTTCACAGGACAAGGGTTGAACCCGCGGGATCAACAACCTGGAAGACAGCAATTTCATCACGAGTTAAGCCCAAAACGGAGGTACCGTGGGAATTTCAGAGATAGTTGAACAGATTGATCGCGAGATAGCACAACTGCAGCAGGTGCGCGCCCTGCTTGCTGGAAAGCCTGCCTCCAAAGCAAAGGAGACAGGAGGCTCAGTCTCCTCTGCAACGAAGCCCGGGAAGAAGAGGAAGAAGAAGCGGAATCTGACTCCGGAAGGCCGGAAACGGATCGCGGAAGCCGTCAGGCGTCGCTGGGCCGAGCAAAAGAAGGCCGCAGGTCAAAAGTAGGTTTGAGCCAACTAAAGATAGGCCGGCGAATCAGTCGGCCTATCTTTATTGACGGCTAAGTCGGCTCGTCCCTGTTTACTGTGAGGAAACATCCGCCTTCGCCGTCTAGATAGAATCCCCCGGCGCAATTTGAACAACTTCGACTTCCGGCCCGACAAGCGCCGCTAATTGCTCCGGCGTACCCTTCAGTGGCGGGAAGGTTCCAAAGTGCAGGGGAAGAACCCTCTTTGACCCCAGCAACTTCACGGCAAGCGCGGCCTCTTTCGGCCCCATGGTGAAATGTCCGCCGATGGGAAGCATTGCCAGCTGCGGCTGATAAAGCTCTCCTATTAGTTTCATATCGGAGAACACCGCTGTATCTCCGGCATGATAGAGAGTCGGCCCATTCTTGATCGTGAGCACATATCCGGCGGCGACGCCCACATAGTGCGTGCCACTCTCGTCCTGGACACCGGCTGAGTGCTTCGCCTCCACCATGGTGGCGGCCACGTCGTCCAGCTGGACGGTGCCCCCCAGGTTCATGCCGATGGTGCTTTTCGCACCCTTCTTCGCAAAATAGTCGGCTAGCTCGTAAATCGCCACAATCGTCGATCCAAGACGGTCTGCCACCGGCCCAGCGTCAGCCATATGATCCATGTGACCATGGGTCACCAGGATGTAATCGATCTTTTGTGGTAGCACAAAGCCCTTCGGGTACGTCGGATTGTGCGCCATAAATGGGTCGATCAGCAGGTTGGTGCCCTTGGCCGTCTGCACCAGGACGGTCGAATGGCCCAGCCAGGTAACGCGCGTACCCTGCAACGTGCTCATGATGCCTCCATGCAATCGTCGATTGGACAAATCCGCCGTTTCGTCGGAATTCTCGCTACGGCAGGATCGTCGTTTCGACCGAGCCGTCGATTCGGCGATCCCTCGCCTCCATAACTCGATCTCTAGCGCGTAATGATCACCTCCGAGACGCTGTCCTTGGCTAGAAACTGGCGGTGTCCGGGCCATCCCGCAAACAGACGCTCGATACTCCTGTTGGTAAAAGCCCGCTGGATGGGAAACTGCTGTGCCAGTTGCATCTCGACATCGTCGGATGGTGTCAAGTGGTAGCGGCAGCGCACGATCTCCTCACCCTGTGTGCGAGTATGAAACAGTGCCAGCACCTGTCCTCCCAGGTTCATTGACGCGCGGAAGTGGTTCACCACCGGCTGGACAAAAGGCTCCGGCAGATAATCGAGGGCCGTCCACAGCAGCACCACGTCGAACATCCGCCCGGAGAAATTCAACGACTGCTCGAGGAAGCACTCAATATCCCAAACGGGATTTCCTTCCTCGTCTTCGCCCTTCTTCCAGTCGCCGGTACAAGCGTCAACAACCAGGTCCGACAGAAAGACGCTGTGTCCCAGGCTCGTAAGGTAGTTGATGTTCGTTGGCGAGGTATATCCTACGTCGACGATGCACAGCCCTGGCTCATTCTGCAGCCGTTTGCGCAACAACGCCCACCCGCCGGAATGACGCGGATATTTGGGGCCGGAGAACCCCGGGGCGGACCCAGGAGCGGGACTATCCGGCTTCTTTTCGAACCAGCGGCTCAGCAATCTGAAATCCTCTTACGGGCAGGAAGAGATGCGTGGTTCTCCAGGGCAGATGCCTGCGCTTTAGATGACACCGCCGGACTGAGACCCGCCGGAGCCCTCCGTCGGTCGCGCAACAGCCTGCGTGAGGTCGACTTTTCCGCGAAAGATCGCATTGTCCTCCACGGCCAGTCGAAGCGCGCGAATGTCGCCTTCCACCACGCAGCCCGCACGCAGTTCCACACGCCCGCTGGCTGCCACGTTGCCCTGGACGTGGCCCAGGATCAAAACATCCTTGGCACTCAGGTCGGCCGCCACGTTGGCGGTGGCCCCAATGGTCAGGCGGCTCTCCAAGAGGATCACTGTACCCTCCACGCGCCCATCCACAATCAGATCTTCACTGCCCTTCACTTCGCCGCAAATCACGACGCTCTTGCCAATGCGCGCTGGAGTTGTTTCCCCTGCCATGGTTCTTATTCCTTCCGGGAGCAAAAAGAAGCTCCTGCCCGAACTATACGCAACCCGGCCGCATTGCTTCAATCTGACAACCTCGCGCGGGAGTGCACCGTCTAACCGGCATGGGAGAGCCGCAGCCATCGAAAGGGGGCCCTTGCCCGCTAAAATCGAAACTGTGACAAGCAGGTTTCTGGTGCGTAATTCCTCTTCCCTGGTCCATCTGCCCTTGGCCCTTCTGGCCCTGGTTCTTCTTCTAGGGTCGGCGCTCTACTCCACCGCCGGGGCAAGCCAGACCTCCGCGCCCGCGCTTTCTCCGGCGCAGGTACAGGCCCAAGCCCAGGCTTTGGTCCAGCGCGCTCTTGCCACCGAATCGCGTGCAGCACAGGACCTGAGCCATGTGGGCCATCCCATGCGCTACCGCCTGCGCAAGACCAGCCCGAGGCTCACCTCGACCAAGGAGATTGTTGAGACCAGGGACGGCGATGTGGCTCGCCTCATCTCCGTCAACGATCAACCGCTGAGCCAGGCCGACGAGCAAAAGGAACAGGCCCGGCTCCAGGCGCTGCTCGACAACCCAAGCCTCCAGCAGCACCGGAAACAGAGCGAAGGCAGCGACACCGAGCGCGCCATGAAAGTATTGCGCGTCTTGCCTGCGGCCTTCCTCTATCAGTTCGCGGGCACAGTCTCAACCCCCAACGGAACGGTAGAGAAATTTACCTTCAAGCCCAATCCGCAATTCGATCCGCCTGACACCGAGACGGGCGTGCTCACCGCCATGGCCGGGGAGATCTGGGTCGATCCCGTCGAGGAGCGGGTCGTGCGCCTGGCGGGCAGCCTGCAACAGGACAAGCTGCTCTACTGGGGCCTGGGCGAGCTGAACAAGGGAGGCTGGATCGAGATCGGCCAAGCCGATGTGGGCGGCCGCCAGTGGAGGATCGTACACCTGAAGCTGAAGATGGATATCCGCGAGCTTTTCAAGGTCAAGCCCTCTGACTCGGTGCAGGAATACACGGACTTCGTACCTCTGTCCACCTCCATGAGCTACAAGGACGCCATTCAGATGCTCCGCTCCAACTCCTGGCCCGCCGCACTGAGCACCGGCACTCACTGAATTATGCAGCCCCAACGCAAGGCGGCCTCGCCCGAGTTCGAGGCCGCTTCGGTCGTTAACCGATTCGCCCTACTTGATCTTCACGTAGATCATGGCGAACGTGAACAGGGTGAGAGACTCAATGAACGCCAAGCCAAGAATCAGCAAGAACTGAATGCTGCCCCCGGCGCCTGGGTTACGAGCAACTGCCTCAGTAGCCGACGCGATTGCTTTGCCCTGACCCAGGCCGCACAGGCCAGCCGCCAGCGCGATGCCGAGGCCGATACCGATTGGGGCCAGGTCCACAACACCCGACCCGCCGGACTGCGCGAATGCCGGAACGGCGAAGCACATTACAGCAAGAACCATCAGAACGTTTTGCAGTTTACGCATGTTTCTCCAGCTTCCCTGAAATTGGCCGCCAGTGGGTGGTTGAGGCTCACCGTGCTGGCCCCCTCACACTTGCGGCCTTCCGTTTTCCCGGAGCGGAAGCGTTCCCCGGCGGAATCCTTTTCTCGTCCCAACGAGATACTTGAGAAAAAACTCTAGCGCTGATGCGAAACGGCCTGACCTAGATAAATCATCGCCAACAGCATGAACACGAAAGCCTGAATGATTGAAACGGCAAGGTGCATCCCCATGAAGAGCGCTGGAATTCCGACCGGAATCAGCGAAAAGAAGACCAGGGTCACCAGGTCGCCGGCAAACATATTTGCCCAAAGACGAACACTAAGCGACATCATGCGTGCAACGTGCGAGATCACTTCAATCGGAAACAGGAGCCACGCAATCCACCAAACCGGGCCGGCAAAGTGCTTCAGATATCCAATCACGCCCTGTTCGCGGAGGCCGTGATAGTTGTAGTAAATGAATGTGGCAACAGCAAGACCGAATGGAACGGCCAAAATTTGGGTCGGCGATTTGAAGCCCGGAAGCAGGCCCAACAAGTTGCAGGTCAGCACAA
>Ga0181520_10007892_pt1 | contig 15394 bp, 15 predicted proteins | sample PEATcosm2014_Bin_29_FD_132451 | JGI IMG/M metagenome (GOLD analysis project Ga0181520, IMG submission 132451) | Peatland microbial communities from MTU Mesocosm Facility, Houghton, MI, USA - PEATcosm2014_Bin02_30_metaG | ecosystem: Environmental > Terrestrial > Soil > Wetlands > Peat | place...
AAATAATTAAAAAATTTGAAGGGATGAAAATATAAAAGCCCTGTAAACTGTTAATCTACAAGGCTTTATTTAGAGCTGGCAGTCGGATTTGAACCAACGACCTGCTGATTACAAATCAGACTGAATCTTTCAAATACAATCAAATTTCAAAACTTTTTAAACCATCGTTCAGAAAACTGTTAATTACACTTCAAAGTAAATAGAATTATACATTAATATCAATATAAAGTGGAAAAATTATTTTTTACTAAAAACCTCCTAAGTGCTTTCTTCCCTTAAATATAAAAAATGCCAAGTGAATATACTTCGCATATTAAATAGGTACAGAAAGACTATCCTGTACTAAGGGCTTGTGGGAACCCCTGACCAACTGATTATGAGAAAGTTAGACTTCTTCGAAATTAGGCTGTATTGCACCTAAAATGCATTGTGTACAGTCACTGTACAGTGTAGTAAAATAATTAATTAATTTATAAAGCATTATAATAATTTTTTTGCAGATTAAAAAATTTTACTATTATTAAAATCTCATCGATTAATTTAAAATAAATGTTGTTAATTTTTATAACCCTAACTTTATTCCAATTTCAAGAATAAGAAATCTTGGGAAATTAAAATATTCGCTTGTTTCAGTTAAACTTTTTGTTGCCGAATCTAGACTAAAATATCTGTCGGATTCGTTTTTATGATCAAATATATTCAGGCATGAAATACCTAAATTAAATTCTCTATTGTTATAAATTACTTTATATAAGAATGAAATGTCCATTCTATAATACGGGTTTAAATTTAATTGTTTTGTAAAGTCGATAGAAATTGAATCGGTAACGGTTGGGTCATTCGGAGAATAATAAGAGATGATTTTTTTATTAAAATAATATCTGCCGGTAGAATAAACAAATGTTACATTAATAAAATAATTACCAAACTGATACTGCGTTAAATTAGTAATTGTTTGAGGACAATAATTTAATGCATAAAAAATCAATCCATCTGTATAATTTTGATTGATACTTTTACATAAGCTAACCGATGTTAAATTTTTTAATGCTATCAATTTAATATCATTCTCAATGAGAAATGATAACCCGTATCTTGTACCATTGAAATCCTGGTTAAATTTTAAATCAGTGTTGTAAATGGTTACTTCATCCGGATAATTATTTGCGTATATCAGGTTTTTAAGCTTTCGCAAAAATAATTTTACGCTCATATCGGTTTCAAGATATGAAACGCTTATTTGTTTTCTTAGATTGAGTGAAGTATTGAAATACTTAATAGGTTTCAAAGGAAGATTACTATTATCGATAAAAAACAGGCTGCTTGAAGAACTAGGGTCCCATATTGTGTTTTGAAAAGTAAAGAAAACCGGGTTTACCGGTTCCTGGGAGGATTCATAGCTCATTTGAAAACGGGCATCAATTAATTTTGGGTCGCTATAGTTTATATCTAACCCTGAAGAAGAGCATGGATTAGCAAACTTAAAACTATTTAACCCGACATGAACTGTTGTCATCAACCTGTCGGAAATTAATCTCTGATAATATAGACTGCACTCATAAAAATCAGATAAATATGATGCAGTTTTGTTACCCTGGTTATAGGCCGGTGATACTTCATTTTTTGAATATGTGTTCTGATATCTGTATCCAAGGGATAAAGCTAAAGTATTATTTGAATTAATTAAATATTCAAGATTGTTATGAAATCCGAATTCTTCAAAATATAAGTTTGCATTACCATTAACACCGGTATCATTGGTTTCAACAAAACTATAATCAATATTATTTTTTCCTGCATTTGAATAAATTTGGGTAGAATTTTTAATTTTATTTAACTCAGTTTTAATATCCACACCGTAATTAAATTGATGAGAATTGAAATTAAATAAGTTAGTATTAAGGTCAAAAGTTCCAATATCATCGGAATAAATCACAGTAGGTTTGATGACAACATTGTTCATTATGAATTCTCCAAGCACCTGGAAACCCTGAAAAAATGGAAATTTTTTGTATTCAAAACTATTACCATTAATAGCTCTGCCTAAAAAAGGTTCAATTGTTTCTAATAAAGATCTGTTATAACCAATAGTTATCCAACCATTAAAGGTATTCAAAGGTAAGTATAGAGCATTTTCTAAATGTAGATTATTAACGTTAGAAAGCACATAAATTTGGGAAGTGTCCATTGAATTTGTTTTTAACTTCAATTTTATAGGTTTCTCGTAGCCGTTTAAGGATTGAGTTTCCACTATTGACATTTGAGAATATAGCAGGGAATTTAAACCGCTTTGAAGACCTAACAAGCGCGATTGAAACGGGACGGGAATATCATTGATAAAAAATTGCTCTTCTTGAATATCTGCACCTTCTATACTTGGTACAACATCAAAATCCAAGGCCGAATTTGTTCCGATTATCCTTAGGTAATTCATTAAATCATAGTGTGTTGACCCGAATGAATGAAAATCTTCAAGGTTTATTTTTTGTTGATTTATATTATCGTCTATACGATTCTTACTGACTATTACTACCGTATCCTCAAGTTTATAATTCTCATTTACCTGAGAAATCAATCTAGAGTTGCATATAATAGTGATAATGGGAAATAGAAATTTTATTTTCGTAATAATTTTGTTTGTCAAAATGTATTTTACTTTCGAAGATATTTTAGCTGCCCTGACAACTTTTTGTATACTAGATCTGAGAATTGTTTTTTCCGTTCAAAATTGACCAGAATTTCCGCCGAAAATTGACCACCCAAAACATATAACAAGCAATAACTTTCTTCATTAGATTAAGTGATACACTTATTAATCAAGAGGAAAGGGAAATTAGGTGATCAGTATGGAAGATTGGATAACAATAAAGAACCTGAAGATAAAACAACCAGGTAAAAGTAACAGAGAGATAGCCAGAGAATTGGGGATTAGCCATAATACTGTAAAGGCAGCTTTGGAAAAAGATGAAGTTCCGGAGTACCGCCGTTCCGGATCAAGTCAAATTGAACTGGAAGCATTCCAGGAGATACTGGTTGAAATGCTAAACGTTAAAAAATTCAAAGGGTCAAGGATATTTAATGAGTTAAAGTCAAAGGGTTACAAAGGAGGGAGAACGTCTCTTTACGTGTATCTTGCAAAGATAAGGCCTACAGAGCAAAAGTATTTCACTCCATATGAAACTGGACCCGGAGAGCAGGCTCAATTTGACTGGAGTCCATATACGGTAACCATTGGTGGTAATCTTACCATTATTTATATTTATTCATATATTAACTCATTCAGCCGGTTTCAGATATTAGAAGTCTCGCTGAGTCAAAATCAGGGAGCAATTTTGGAAGCATTAGAGAATTCCATAGTTGAATCAGGAGGTGTATGCCAAAGACTTCAGACAGACAATGCAAAATCATTTGTAATAAACGCATCAAAGAATAATTTTAAGTGGAATCCCCGGTATCTTAACTTCTGTGCACATTATGGATTTATGCCAACCAGATCATTGCCTGGGCATCCATGGAGTAAAGGGAAAGTGGAAAAACCATTCAGTTATATAGAGACTCACTTTATTGCCGGATCATGTTTTGAAGATTTTTTTGATCTTCAGCGAAAACTGAAAGCCTTTCAGGAAGAAAACAGCAGAAGGACACACTCAGTTACCAAAGCAGCGGCGATAGATTTATTTAGACAGGAAAAACTCTCACTGCTTAGTCTTCCGGAAACAAGATATGTGGGCATAAAGGAAGATAACCGTAAAGCATCCTACGACTGTCTATTATCCTATAATGGTTCCCGGTACTCGGTTCCCTGGATGTTTGCAGGTAAATGGGTATGGATAAAAATATCTAAGGGTTACTTCCTGCAAATTTACTCTCAGGCAAACAAACTAATTGCATCACATACACTTTCTATGACAAAAGGAAGTGTGGTTATCAACCAGGAGCATTATAAGAGCTATAAATCCTTTACCGGTAGTTTTGAAATGTTAAAGAGTAAGTTCCTTGAGAGTTTTCCCGGTCAGGAAATGTTCCTGGAAAAGCTAAAGGCACAGAAAAGAATGAACGTTACCTGCCAGCTTCACCAGATACTATCATTGTCAAAGCTTTATACAAAAGATGACTTTCTGGAGGCTATCAATAAGTGCATGGAGTATAATGTATTTAATCATTCATTTATCTCGGGTTATCTGGAAAAGAACCACAAACAATCATTCAAAATAGAGCCGGTAGAGATAAAGACAGAACTACCAAAAGAAAATGTAAAACGGGATATGTCCCAATACAATATGTTCTAAAAAAACGTAGGAAGGTCAGTAATGATCTTCCTAATAATAAAATAATATTAACGGAGAAAACAATAATGACAGAAACTATAATTGAACAACACCTGAAGGTACTCTCCCTTCACAGAATCAATGAAACATATAAAGAGGAGGCAGATAAAGCAGCAAAAGCAAAACTTGGATACCAGGATTATTTGCAGCGGTTGCTGGAAATAGAAATAATAAGTAAAATAGAGCGTTCCATAAACAGAAAGATGCAAATAGCCGGCTTCCCCCAGGTAAAAAGGCTTGAAGAGTTTGACTTCTCTTACCAGCCTAAGATAAATGAAAAACTCATAAGAGAATTAGCCAGCCTTAACTTTCTGGAAGAGGCCAAGAATGTTCTTTTTGTTGGTGCTCCGGGGGTTGGAAAGACTCATCTTGCAATTAGTCTTGGAGTTAAAGCAGTGCAGGCAAGAAAGAGAGTAATGTTTTTTACGGCTGAGCAGCTCACTGTAATGCTTGCCGGTGCGGAAGTATCAGGTAACCTGAATAGGACATTGGAAAACCTTTCAAGAGTTGATCTAATTATAATCGACGAACTTGGTTATCTTTCGCAGACAAAACAAACTGCAAAATTATTTTTTCAACTGATATCCAAACGGTATGAAAGCGGATCAATTATTATAACAACAAATAAACCCTTTGAAGAATGGGGAGAAATCTTTAATGATGATGTTGTGGCTTCAGCCATACTCGATAGACTGCTTCATCATTCTTATCCTTTTTTGATAAATGGTAAGAGCTTCAGGTTGAAAAATATATCAAAAAATAATTAACTTGGGCTGGTCAATTTTGGCCGGAATATTGGTCAGTTTTCGCCGGAAACAACAAGAATCAACAATTTAAAGAAATAACCTCATTGAGGAAGATAATTATTTAAGTTAGTGAATAGTCTTGCATAAATTCGATGAAAATATTAAATGAATCGATACCTATAATGCCATGTTATAAAGAGATATCTATATAACCATTTTTTTTAGAGCTATTATTTTTTAGTATAATAGCTCTATAAAAATAATATTTACTAATAATTTGAATTACAAATTAAAAGCGACGCCTACTCTTAAAGGGATATAGTTCGTATTATCTTTTAAAACATAAGGTTGGGCTTCTTGATCTACAATAAAATTAAGGGTTCCATTATTAGTAAAACCAAGCACGTACCTGGCATCGGCAAATAATGAAATGTTAGAAGAAACCATGAACTCAACTCCAAATCCAAAGTTTATTGAGAATGCACTCACGGACGCACCTGATGCTGAATGCGAGTCTCCATATAGATCTGAAGAAGTTAAATCGGATAATGAAAAGTTAAAATAGCCTATACCTCCTATAAGATAAGGGGAAAATGTTGGTGAATTTGTTAAAAGGTATTTAACATCAAAACTTATATTGAGCACAACTGCAGAACCGCCGGAACCACTGGTGCTTGAACTAAGGCTGAGGGCGTTTATCGCTTTCTTATCATCAAATGAGAAATTGTTATAGTCAATATACCCCTGAAGTGCGAATTGAGGATTTAGGTAATATTCAAAACCACCGCCAAAATTTAAACCGGTATTTTAGTAATCTGAAAAATATTGGGTGGATGACTGAAGACTCACTCCTGTATTTATTAATATCGATTCTTTTGTTTGAGCAATTAGACTATTGATAAAGAACAGAACAAATATAATTGATATTATTTTTTTCATACTTTCTCCTAATTTTATTTGGTAATGATTTTAATAATTTAATTTAGACATTGGGCCATTGCCATAGAACCTAAATGTCAAATTTAATGGTTTTTGACTGTTGCCTGATTCAGCTGCGAGATTTTTAAGTTAATGTCATTAACTTTAAAATTATATTAAAGTTGTCTTAAATCTCCTTTGCCAAAGTTATTGGCAGTGCCTTCAATTACTTTTTTTGCTAATTCTGCATTGGTTGAATTAATTCCAGTTTCAAGTGAAAGCTTAGCTACCCACCAACTACGTCGAGTCCTAAGTTCATACAAAACTACCGTCACACTCAACTCTTTTTTTAATACAGCTACTTGGCTCGGTCCACCTAATATTGCACTCACAGTGCTGTGTTCCATTACCGTCTTTTCTGCATATCCATAACTTGTAAAAAGTATAGCTTCGAAATTCATTGCCGTTTTTAATTGCTCAAAAAAAGTTTGAGTTTCGGAAGTAAAATTCGGCGTCATGCCTGCAACTGTTGCATATGTGTTCAGATCAGCAATGTAATTTTGGTACCCCCGGCCTAATCCCGCATCATTTACTTTTCTAAGCACATCATCGGAGGAAATAATATTCCATGCTGCCTGTGAACGTTTTAATTCTGCGGGTATCCCGTCGTTTACTAATCCTGATAGTTCTGCAACTTCGTTTGAGTAACAATTTACCGGCATAACTGCCACAGCTTGTACCTTAGAAAAATCAAGTTGTGGTGATCTATACATTAGTTCTGGCCTAAAAATCACTTCAGTTTTAGCAGGACTGCATGACGATAAATAAAACGAAAGAAATAACAGAATTGATAGCGCTAACTGTTTAACCATAACATTTTTCATAATAACTCCATTTTTATAAATAATTGAATAAAATATTTTTTGAATTTTTTATCTATAATACAAAATCGATTCCCCCTGATATATAGAAGGGATATCCTGCGGCCAGCCTCAGAGCGGTGTATGGGGAAACATAGTAATGAAAACCTGCCTGAGCAGTATATCCAATTCCTGAACTATAACCGGGACCTGAGAGTGAAATGGTGCTTCCCTGATTGTCACTGTATGTGGCGTTCCAATTAAAGTATCCGAAACCTGCTTTTATGAATGGATCGAATGAATTTCCGGTTGGGAAATGATATGAGGCAAATACCAGCAGCCCAAATAACTTATAATCCCATGTCCAGGAATAGTTATATCCATAGATAGTGTTATCACTTCCTGTTTGAGTGAAGCCTTCATAAGCAAGATCAACTCCTATTCCGATATTATCCTGTACTGCATATTCGCCGTTCAAACCCGCGCCGAAACCAAGACCATATCCGATAGAAGGACCTATTAACAATTGACCCGCGCTAAATCCCTGTGCATTAGATGAAGCAGAAATAAATAAGCATATGAATAGAACAATAACAAAGCTTTTCATTTAACTGATCCTTTCTTATTAATAATATTGCTTTAGTAAAAATAATTTAAAAACATTCTCCCGGATTTAGATTCATACAAAATTGCTACAGAGTTGAATACTAAGTAGGAACCTCCATTAAAAAGTACTTATACAAAGTTATTCTTTGTAGTCTTTATTGCAACTACCAATCAACAATCCGTCTCTAATACCAATAACCGGTTGTATTCATTAAATATTTAACTGTTTAAGGACAGAAAGTAAGAATGATTTTCGTGCCCGGGATACAGGAAGCTTTTTTTCAGTAGCAATTACAACCTGACCTCCGCCTGTCCTAATAAAACTCGATACTTTTAATAGATTTACTATAATCGAATGGTGTATCCTTACAAATGCAAATTCGCCAAAAAATATTCTGTCGTAATATCCCAAATTTTTAGATGACATTATTTTTACATTACCTTCTAAGACAATCGTTGTATAGCAGTTTTCCGCCAGCATGTACAAAATTGAGTCAAGCTGAACAAGCTTAAATCCTTCCAAGGTTGAAATAGAAATGATATTTAAATTATGTTTGTTAAAAATTTTCGGGACTTCGTTTTTCATTTTTCTGCCGAGCAGGTTTTTCATAAACAATTTTGTCAGACAAGTGAAGCCTTAATTGATACTTTAATTGCCTGCAAACATAATCTTTAACTATTGCTGCACAACTATCATTCAATAAAACAACTATTATCGTCATTAACCAGCGGTGTTTATTATATAATTAGCAAAGTTGTCTTAGAAGAGTTATTAGGGAGTTTTTTTGTGTTCTTGAAACTGGTAGGTAAGTATTGTCTGTAAGTAATATTTTTGATTCATTATTCTTATAGCTAAATACTTTGTTTATATTTATAATAGCTGAATGATGAATTCTGAGAAATTGATATTTAGATAACCGTTTTTCAAAATAACCTAGGTTTTTTGTTGAAACTTTTTGTTTGTTGTCTGAAAGGAAGAATGTTGTATAACATCCTTTAGATTTCAAATAAAAAACAGAATCCAATTTAATGAATTCAAATCCTGAAACGGTGCTGATTACAAGCATTCTGTCTTTTAGCTTACCGGTTATTTTATCTGTATATGGTTTTTGTGTTATCAATGTTTACTATAATTATTTATAACAACGTTTAAAGAAATTATTTAGTGTTGTCCAATAGAATCTTTACAAGTGAGAAGGTTTTTAGAATAAACCAATCAAATATATTTTCTCTACATAACACCTAATACTCCATGTAAGATGACAAATATTTTTTTCATTAATTTTTATATAATATTTTATTAGGCTACCCAGACCCCTACCTATGTAATTATCATATAAATTATTATTCAGTCACTTTATTATGGCATCTTGGGCACATGAAAGAACCTGTCGCAAATAATCCGGGTTTTTCTATACAACGCCCACAAATCCAAAAGCCACAATGACCGCAGTAATACATTTTTCCCGGCCATTCATGTTTGGAGCAGAATACACATTTAACTTTCGGCCTATAATTCCCTTTCATAACATATTTTTAATTAGTAATTATTATTTTGCTATAATTGCAAATATTTGAAATCAACAAAACCGCGTTTTTTTTAAACAAGTTCTTTATAAAACTAGAAATTATAAATAATCATTTGAATAAAATCAATTACAGAGTATCCATGATATATTTGTTTTTAAATTGTGTATGAGTATTATTATTTCAGAATGATAATACATTATAATAATAATTAATATAAAGAATATAAAAAGGTAAAAAATTCCTCTGACTAAACAACCGATAATATTTATTATAGCCTTGACACCCAGAAAGCCTAATGCAATTAGCAATAAAACTATTGATGTTACTTCAGTCATAATTTAATAATCTATTCATTTATTTGATATAAATAAAATTTCGAGATTTCACTTCACGCATAAATTTTTTACTAATTAAGTTTCTTGATAAGGATGAATACTTTTCTATGAAATAAAAATCTTCGTTAAGTAATTTTATTTTATAATTTATAGGGCTTTTTAACGGTATCTTTTTACGCAATGTATTTTCAGCTTCAGCATAACTAATGTTTGAATTTAATTCATATATAGGGAAGAAGAATGTTGAATTTGATGATGTTTGAAGAAATTTCTTTGGCTTTATTATTCCCGCACTTTTTAAATACCTATAATTATCAAAACATTCAAATTGTGTCTTTTTTAATTTATTCAGATACATGTTCCAATTTACTACAATGTTTTTAGCACCTAAAGAATTTATCCTTCCGTTAAGACCGAACTGGTTTAGATATGACAGTCCAAAGAGTTTTTTTTGCCTTTGGGGATGTTGGCTCAACCAGATAAGAGATTCAAACAAGTTTTCGTTTGATGTAATTACCGCACCACCCTCTCCGCCATACAGAGGTTTACCAGGTCCAAATGAAACAATAATTATATCTGAATAATACCCCGCAGGTTTGTTTCCATAATATGCACCAAAGGATTGTGATGAATCGGTTATCAACATAAGATTACGATCATCACAAATATTTTTTAATGATTTTGTATCGGCTGGATTGCCACAATAATCTATACTCATCAAAGCTCTGCAGTTAGTTAAAACATTCTTCTTAACTAATTGTGAATTCAGGCAATAATTATCTAAATCAAATTCGGAAAAAAGAATTTTATTATCAAAAAATAAGAATGGCGCTATACTTCCGCCCCAGGTTAATGGTGATGTTAATATTGCATTATTTTTTATATTTAGAGCAAGGCATAAAAAAAATATAGCCTGTGTAGCATTTGTAAAAGTTATTGCAAATTTTTTTTCATAATGTGCAATTAATTTTCTCTCTAATAAATTAATATATCCCGAACCTGAAAGCTGTTCACATTCGGACTCAGGAACTGCGTCTAAGTATTTACCATTATTAAGATTATATAATATTTCATTAAGCATTCGCATATGGCATTAGTTCATTTATCATTTTATCAAGTTTGTTTTGATTAATTGATGCATCCGCATTAAGTATTCCTTGAATATGATCCGGGAAAGGAAAACTTAAATCCGGCTGTAGGGTAACTGGATCGACCCATGGCAGATGTGCTTCATTATTGTTGTATTTTATTGCAAGAAGGTCTCCGAGTATTATAGTTTTGCTTTGTATTTCACTTATTTGATTTGCAGCCTTAGAAAGCAATTTTAAGTCTTCAAGTTCTATTTTCTTGCCGGTTATCATAGATCTTCCCAGGCACATTCGCTGAATTTTCCTAATGTTAATTCCTTTAGAATAAAAAGTAAAAGCAGCCTCCCTCAACTCTTCATTTGATTCTAAAATTCCAGAAAGCTGGTTCCCTGCCTGTAATTTACTTAATATTATTGCTGGTAAATCTTCTTTCAAAGCCATTAAACAAGGCAATATTTCCCAGCGTTCACCCATTGCTACAGAAATCTTATGGGGATTATTTGTATTTGCTATTGAGAGGACGCGCCCTGCTAAACTGCTGTCCGACCAAAAACATTGGAGAGCACCCATTAGATGGTCGCTCACCCCTGAATCTAGATTTGTTTTGTTAGCATCCATCGGCATAATCTTTTCTATCTCGTCATAATAGAAAACACCTCCTAATTCTTTTTTTAAATTTATAAGTACTTTTATTTTTCGTTCACTTTCACCAACTAATGATGACTTCGGTGAATTTACATTACAAGCAAGAACACCGGCATTCTGAGCTGCCCAAATTGCAGTATCTGTTTTACCAGTTCCAGGAGGTCCAGCCAATAAAACATTTGTAAGGGTTGGCTCGCCTCTTTTTATTGAGTTAAGTATTTTTTCCAAAATGAAAATTACACGTTCTATCATCCGGCCAACTAATTTTAGATCTTTAATTCTATCATAATCAACAGGCTCAAGAGTTCCTTCACTTCTTGTAATTATGTCAGATTGTTTTTCAACATATAATTCCTTCAATGTAATAAGACAATTTGATCGAAAGGATTTTACAAAAATATTATGTAACACACGATTAGGAGAATTTTTTGAAGAATTAATTATAATCTTGTCATCCATGTTCGGTTCATATTTTGCAATTGGGTATTTTTTCTTCATTACTTCCAACACCTTTGAGGTTTCATCTTCATCAGGTTGAGGTATCCTTATAACAGGAATATTTTTTAACAGCAATTTATCAAGGCTTCCTTCTCTTTCTTCTTTAATAAAAATTAAACTTCCATTTTTAGGTAATGCAAGTGATTTAGATAAAATTGTACAAAGTTCTATTGCTATAAGTTGATCATCCGTATGAGTCCCGGTCTGCAAATTCGGCATTAAATCTTCGCCATATTTTATAATAATTAAAAACTTCATCGGCATGCCGTTTTCAAATTTAGGGAAGCTTGATGTTTGAACTAGTCGAATTATGCCTCGAATAATACTACTGAATTCATTCTCACTGGAATTTTGGTTTGAACGGTTATTGTTTATAATACCATATTTGGATAATAATTTATTTACTTCATCTGTTTCTTTTGGTGTCAGTCCATTTAAATCATAAATTATTCCTTCAGCTTTAGAATACTCAAGCTGTATAAAACCACGATGCAATCCTTCTTGTCTTAGCATCTCGTTTAGTATTAAAAGCTTTCCTTCCGAATCAATAACAATATCAGTTAATTGACGTCCATTAAGGATGTTTAAATGATAACCGCCTTTATAAGCAAGCAATATATAATCTGTAGGAATCATTGCTATCTCTTTCAAAGTATTTAAGTTATACTTATATTTTTATTTTGATTTAATTTACGTGCTCTTTTAAGAGCTTGGTTCTTTTTCTTTTGCTCTACTTGTTTTTGCGCTTCTTTTGAAAAAGGTAAAACAACGATTCCACCGGTTGGCTTTTTATCAATCTTGGAAAAATAAATACCTTTGGTTTCAAGAGACTCTTGAAATTTATTTACAATTGTTTCACAGTAGTCATTTTTTACACCAACCACTTCATACTTATGATCAATTTGATTTATTTTAGCATTAACATGTAATTCATGAACTAAAGCCTGACCATTATTATTTTCAGCAGAGATAATTGTACAGTTTGCTTCCCTTTGTATTATTCTTATATCTGAAAAACCATTTTCGTAAGATGCTTCTTTAATTTTTAAAATTAATTCGTCTTTAATGACGCCGGTATGTTGCTGCTCTATTTTAATTACCAGTCTATCTGCCTTTTTCTTAAAATCTTTAAGATTAGTCAAATTTAAAACTTCAGCAATTGATTCTTTAATAACTTGTTGGTTTTTTATCCTATAACCTGAGCCTGATAATGAATTAATAAACGCAGTTTTATAATTGGTGCTATTAAGTTTTGATGATATTGTTTGCATGTTATTAAATTTTTGTGCAAACAATGTAGTGAATTCTTCCCGGCAGGCATGGGTTGATTTTAGTACTGAAGCATTACTTGTTTTAATTTTAGAAGAAGTTAAATTAACATCCCCTTTAAAAAGATCATATACTGCTGAAGCTGTTGAGCCTAAAATAGCCGCAGCACAAATGGCGGTTAATGAAGAGAAATCAGAATTTGATTTCACACTTTCTATACTCAAAACATTACTGTTCGATACGATTCTTGACATCTTTTACTCCATAAAAATATTGAAATATTATTTTAAACGTATTTTTCATTATCTGGTATACCGGTATTTGCACCTGGATCTAAATTTGTATTCCCTGGATTATCAAAACTGGCTGGATTTGTATTAATATTAATTTCATTTCCTAAATCATCGCCGATAGGGTGGCTATCCTCAATATCAGTACCATTATTTTCAGAATCGTAAATATTGTTTTGAATCCGTTGCGAATTAGGTAATTTACGTGCAACTTTATCTGATGGTTTAGGAGGAACAGGGTGCGTAAATATTAGGGCTCCCCATACTTCCAAATCATCATTCATATCACCAATTGGGGGAGATGTAAGCTGAAGCTGCGGAATATGAAATACATCGTTTTGAAAAATTAGATTATTCAATACAAATAAATATTTTACCGGCAGGATAAATCCCGGCTTTACTTTAGAATTATAATTTTCATATTCACTTCGCAGCCTCATACCTTCTGAGGTAATTTTATCTTTCAAAGACTTCATTTTAGATGTAAGATCGTAAAGTATTTTATCCCCTTTACTAATATTATTTTTAATGTTTTTTATTTTGCTATTCGCAATGCTAGAATGTTTTAATAATTTATATTGTTGCCAATAGCTGACTGTTTTCAAATTTAGTAGCAAACTAAATACAGCAAAGAAAGCATATAAAATATTTAGTGGGTTCCCGGGAGTTGTAATGATTATATAGAAATTTATAACTGGGATTAATATTAGAGGAATGATATAAGATAATTTTTTAAATGTGCAGAGGATGTCATTCTTGGTATTAAGCGTATTGTCCTCTTGATTATCGTCAATACGGGTTCCAATAGCCCATTCTATAATTAATGAACTTAAAAATACACCTAAAATAACTGCTGACAGCCACAGTAATTTAATATTGAGCATTTCAGCGAGGAAGAATTTAATAGCGCTTAGACTTAGAATTGCTTCGACTACAATAGTAAACCATAACCGCTTTTTTAGTCTTTTTTTTCTAGCTATGTGTTCAACAGAATTTTGTTCTACATCTTCTTTTGAATTCTGTTCAAGAAAGTTATAGTATTCTTCCCGCGTCTGATCAATTTTCTTTTGTTCATGTATATACCTATTTATCAAATCCTCTCCTTTCAGAAATAATGATAATAGTCTCTGCTGTATTCTTTCAAAATAATTTCTACGACTATTTGCTGAAATAGTAATCATAGATTTCATAAGGTTACCTATAGTTTTGGGAAATATATTCGAGAACCCGTTCTGGATTTTCAATGACAGTTACTTTTTTTGTAACCATATGGGACGAACCGGGTATTGGATTCACTACTAATATTTTTACATCATTTTGTATATCTTGAAGTTTAGGTATTTTTTTTACATTCGGCATATCTTCTTGTAAATCCGAGAAACATACCAAGTATTTATTAACGGAAGAGCTTTGAATCGTTCTCATTGTATAAAATGCGGCATTTAATGAACCGATAATATCCGACCACTGATTATCAGGAGAATTTTTAATATAAATTCTATTTAATAGCTTGCAACATAATTTTAGAAATGCTTCTTTGGCGGATAAATAATTATTTATATACCTTAATGAATCTTCTGTAAAATTACTTGTGTCTGCAGAGTATATTTTTTGTTTTTTATCATATTCATAAAAAGTTTCACCGCTATTTCTTTCAGGTTCTATAATTTTTAAGAGAGGTGTTGGAACATTAAAATAAAGTACTTGATTTTTCCGTGAATTTCTTGAAATGTATGATAACCACAAATAACCGCCACCCCGTTCATATGTAATGTCAAGTATATTGCTTATAAATACTGTGTCAATTTGTGGAATTGCATATTCTTGGTATGTACTGCCTGTTCCATCAGCGATTAAGTAAATTGCAGCAGTTTTAGCTTTAATCATTTTGATTTCCGGCTGAGGTGCTTCAATTACCAAATTTGAAATTGATTTTAATACCTCCGGTTTTTTAAAGTAAACATATCCCGATGATAATGTAAGTAGAATAGCTAAACCAATGATCCATATTTTGTGTGACATGTTGACCTCAATGTTTTTTCTAAAACAAAATTACTCAATAGAAAATAAGCTGTAGTTAAATAAATTCTCATGGACATTAAAATGATGGACATCTATTAAAACATTTTCTACACACGAAAATATATTATGGTGAGTTAGCTTAAGTTAATTTTTAATAGACCCTATAATGTGGGATACTGTTGGGGGAGTAATTCTATTATGTTTCAGAATCTTCATCGTTAAGTTTTTCCATTTCAATCTGATGGATTTCATCATCGGA